>TARA_R110001592_G_scaffold103445_1_pt1 | contig 20614 bp, 22 predicted proteins | sample TARA_R110001592 | Tara Oceans TARA_R110001592 (sample SAMEA4398387) | marine metagenome | biome: Polar Biome; feature: [SRF] surface water layer (ENVO:00010504); material: water (ENVO:00002006), including particulate matter (ENVO:01000060) such as... | depth 5 m | reverse complement strand
GGTGTTTTTGGTTTTGTTCCTTCAGGTTTAAATGGAGTAAGATATTTGTTGATGATTTTATCTATATCTTGCATTCTATCATCTAAAGTATTAGCTACTGCTACAAAATTAAAGCCAAATAAATCAGCATATTTAGGTAAATTGTCTGTTACACTTTTCCAAGTACGCATTACAATAGCAGGAGCTAAACTTCTATCTTCGCCACCTGATTTAGAATATCTATCTTGGTTTTGGCTTAATGATCTTTCTAAGTCAGTATAAACATAAAGCATAAATACTTCATATCCTGCTTCTTCTAATTCAATCTTTAGTTTAGATGTTTCACGATATGAAGCTGCTGTGCCATCTAGTATAAATGATTCTTTTCCTTCAATAGTAGAATCTACATTACCCTTAAATTCTTTATTAGCAGCAGCCATTGCTTTAGCTTGTCCACTTCTTTCTTCAGGAGTAGCGTTTTTTAAATCTAATGTTATGTTAGATTTTTTTAACATAGGAACGTAAATATCATCTACGTTTAATACTTTTAAACCCCCTAGATCTAAACCACGTAAAATGTAACCTTTACCAGCACCTGGGGCTCCTGCTAATATAATAGCTTTGGGTTTTCCTACAATTTCTCTAAGAAGAGTATATAATTTCATACTAAGTATTTGCTATAAATATTACAAATTTCTCTTAGCTGTGGTTTTGAATTGGGTGAATGCAGGTTTATGATTTGGATTTTCTAAGTCAAAAAGCTTACGAACAGTTTTATAAATATCTATGTTTTCTTCTTGCGTACGTTTAGATTCATATACTTCCCATCCTTTACCTTGCATTTTTCCAGTTTTAGGTCCCCGTTTAGAAGATTTTAACCATAAAACTCCAGAACGTTTTACTTTTTTACCAAAACATTCCTCAAAACATTTAGTGTAAAGTGCTGTTTGTAAATCATAGGTAGTTTGAAGATTATTAGAAGTTTTAAAATCTATAACCCAAATTTCTCCATCTATTTCGCAAACCATATCACAAGTACCTGCTACTTTAAGTTCGTCAGAAAATAAATGGACCTCTGCTTCAATTAATGTGGGGTTGTATTTTTCCCAAAAATCTACAAAACGCATAAACATCTGCCAAATCCTAGGGTTATACATAGGAATACCATGTTGGAGAAAATTTAATTCTTTACCATTTAAATAATCTTCAATCATTTCGTGGACTAGAGTTCCTTCTTCTCCTGCTTTTTTAACTATATATTCTGAAGCATATCCTACTTTCTTAAGCCAATCTTCAAAAAATTTACCTTTAGGGTAGTAGCTTAAAACATAAGTTACTGATGGATAATACTCTCCATTTCGTTGATAATACCTCCCATCTGGGAGAGTTATTTGTTTGTGATCATCTGATATTTCTAATATTCTATTGAATGATTTTTTAATTTCGGTCATAAAGATAGTTTTTTACTTAAAAGCCCTGATAGGGTTAAGGGTATAGACTTTTGGATTAATTCGGTAAAGTTATTAAATCCTAATTCGCTAGGATCTTCATCATCCATTTCTAATAGATGGACTTCTTTACCTTCATTCATGAATTTTTCACAGAATGTTATTGATGATTTTATAGCATCTTTATCAAGAGCAATATATATTTTTTCTACTTTTGATAAAATGATTTTTTTCATTAAATTAGATTGGATATTTTTTCCTAATAAAGGAATAACATTTCTTTTAATAGCAATAGCATCAAAAGGTCCTTCACATAATACTAAAGGGCTATTCCAATTTATAAACATTTCAAACGGTATTATATCACGAGACACCGAAGGATTTTTATATTTTCTATATGGATTTTTTTGGAAACTACGTGAAGTAAAATAATTAAGTTGGCCATTTAAATCATATGAAGGAATAACAATCATATTACTATATTCTCCATACTCACAGTAGCCTATGTCATACTTAATGATGTCATTCATTGTAACACCTCTTTTTTTTAAATAAAATAAAGCCTGCTTTGCTGTAAGGTTTTTAGGAGTACCTACAAGAGATGTAAATTCCTTTGGGAGTGATAATTCTTGATGATAAACTTTTTCTTCAACAAATGAACCTTGAGGAATTAGTTTTTTAGCATCTTCAATTTTATGTGAAGCTCCTACTTTATTAAGTAAATTTGGAATAGTTTTTCCTCTAGTATTACATACCCAACAATGCCAAGGATTATGACCCTTTTTATTTTCTGTAAAGTTAACCTCAAGTTTGGGTTTGTGATGTTTACAGAGGGGACATTGATAAGCATAATTACCCCTAGAGGTAGATTTACCTTTACCTAATACTGAATCAACTAGTGTTACTAGTAAGTGATTTATCATAGGTTATAATATACAAACAAATAGGGTGGAAGTCAAGCTTATGTTAAGATAAAATCTTTACGATAAAATTTAGCTAAGATGTTGTCGTTGTAATAATCTGTAGTGTTTTCTAATACTTCAAGCTTAAATAATAATTGTGCTTCTAAGTAGGTAAGTTGCTTTTTAGTAAATGCAAATTTTAATATTGTTCTTGTAAATTGTATTTTTCCCTCCTTAATAAGTTTTTTTACTTCTTTGTGGGAGCCATAGTAAGTCTTCCAATCACTTTCTTTAATTAGTCTTTCGTGAGTAGGTTTTCTACCAACTTTACCTTCAAATTTAAGCAGATCTTTTTTTGATAATTTACGTTTTTTATTATGGTATAAGGCCTTTTTACCTATATATTTTTTACCATTTTCATCCTCTACTTCATAAAGAAAACCTATAGCGTCTTTTGGAAATTGTGATATGTCTGTAAATTCTTCTTCATTATATAACCAATTCATTTATCTATGTTTATTAATATTGTTGTATCCGTTGTTTGAGATGTTTGTAGGGGTTGTGCTAATTTCCCAACCGCTAGTAATTCTTGATTATCATTATATAAACCTACAGCTGTAACAAAAGGAGAAAAAATTGATCCCGTTACAAAGTCTGAGTATGTTGCACTTCCTGATGTAAGAATGTTATTTTGGCCTCTAGAGGATGATGTAATTAATGTTGGGTTAGTTGAGTAGTTAAATTCACTAGCTCTCATAGTACATTTATATTGAGTCTCATAAATAGTAACTGAGGATTCCCATGATAAATCTTTAGTAAAATTTGTCGATGCTGGGTTTGGGTTTAATCGTTCAGAGTAGGGGCCTACTACTACTATAATTCCGGATTCATAAATTACATTACCTACATGGTCTCCAACTGCCCATCCCGAAACATTAGTTTGACATATAAGATTACCTTGACCATCATCTTTTACTATGTTGTCATTTGTGGCATTGTGAGTAAAGGTAAATGATAAGCTTCCAGGTTTTATAAAATTACCAAATTTATTGGAAGGGATAGAAGTTACAGATATTGTACCTGCCTCTGTTACTGGAAAAGCATTTAATGAAGAAGTTGGGAAGTATCTTCTTTCGTCAATAGATTGAATATTATTATTATAATTTGTTGTATATCTAGGGCCAGTTACAGTCCCATCTGGATTAAAACTAGCCGTAGCAGCATTAGATACTAGACCATCGTATCCATCTTCTAAGTAATTTCCATAATAGAGTTGTTTTATAGAATTATAAACTAAAGAAAGACTACCTGTTCCTTCAAACCCCCCACTTAGAGGGTATGGTCGATTTTCTCCCCTAACAGTAAAGATATTACCATCATTATAAGTAGGAGTAGTACCTGAGTAAGTAAATTGTTTGTTAACTATAAACGGAGTTATAATTACATCCTTATTAGTTAGTGTTTTTAGATACCCCATTCATCAGAAATCTAACTTAACTCTAATTAGTGCTTCTTTAGTAAAGTCTTTCTTAAGAGGTTTACTTAATTTAGCCGTAGCTAACAGCTCATTATTGTCATTATATAATCCTACTGTAGTAAGAAATGTTTGTGGGGCATTAATAAATGAAGAGTATATAACTTGACCTGAAGATCCTGAAATAAATGAAGGATTAGCTGAGTAGTTAAATTCCGAATTTTGTGCCCTAATAAAGACATAATCCGATGTTATAGTTTCTTGACTATTTAATGTAAAATTAGATGAATTTGAAGATGATATAGCATTAAATAAAGTTCCATTATTGGTAGCTGTAGCATCTAGAGAGGCAGTAAAACCTACACCTCCTCCTCCTGCTGCCACAAATGATGAAGATAATGCTGATTCATTTAAAATAATACTTCCAATATCCGGAAGAAATAAACCATATGAGCCTGATGCTGTTGAATATCCATTAGATGGAGTAAGTCCTGTTGCTGCTGTTCCAGCAGATCCACTTATAATTTGGTAAACTCTTCCAGATTCATTAAATTCTACCGTAGAAACATCATTACTATTATCTGTTAATTGAAGAACGGCACCACTAGAAGCAGATATTCTTAAATCTAACGTTCCTAAAAACATACTACCCTTATATCTAGATCTTTCTACAGTTAAGGCATATATGCTTTGCGTAACTGGAGTAACTCCTCCAAAGTTAAAGTTATTATTTTCATCTCCTAAAACAATATTTTGCCATTGACCAAATACTGTTGAAGTTGGAGACTTACCCTCAATTCCAGAGTCATATAAAGCAGATCCTGAGCCTGCAGAATTTCCAAATGCTATATTAAATTGAACCGCCGCATTTGAAAGAAGGGAAGACGTTTGGAATACACTTAAATAATAAGTTCCTGATGTTCCTGCTTCTTGCACTGATGAGGTGTAGAATTCAGTTAGGGTTGGGTTTCCTGTTGACCATGCCCCTGCTGTTATGCTATCAGCACTAATTAATAAATCATCTGGTTGTAATCTTTTAAATGACATTTATATTATGTTGTTGAGGTTTGGGTTATTGTTACAGGAACAGTTATTCTAGCTCCACTATCTCTTCCAACAACTAATAAAGTAGTTTGAAGTGTAGTATTAGCACCAAATAAAGTATTAATTGTAGTTGCTGTAATATTAATTGTAGTTCCTACTACTGTGCTTGATACATTAGTTCCAATTGTAGTAGTTTGATTTAATTCTTGAGCTGCTTCTGTGTTAATACCTACTCCATTAAATGTACTTAATACTCTTACATCAGCAATGGTTACTGTATATCCACTACTTTCAAATACTTGGTTATTTCCTAAGTAATTAAGAGTTTGGGGTGTAATTGCTAGGGAAGCTCCTTGTTTTAAAGCAATATTAGCATATCCTATGTCTAACACAGGCATTTTAGCTGTACCTCTAGGTAGGGTTACTAATTTATATCTTAAATTTTGAGTAGTTTCGGGAAATGCTTCAAGTAAGGGCATGTTTTCTAAGGCCTGCCCATAAAAAGCACTTCCTGAAGGGTGAGTTGGATTATATAATGTATAATCAATTTCATCATCTGCAAGTGCGAATTGGGTAATTCTAAAAGAACCATCTCCTCTTGCTAGGAGTTCTCTACCCTTATTAGTTAAAATAGCATCTACTGTTACTACTGAATTGTTTAAATATCCCATTGTTGATAAATATGTGTAAATAAATATTGTTAATTTTTAAGCTTCATTGTCTGTTATGATTCCTCTTTCTTTTAAGTCTATTGTAATTTGATCTAAATTATTTTTTAATTCCTCCGTAGCAAATTCAGGTAAAATAACTCCATTAAAGTTTTGAGTATCTTGAATCGAATCATTTTTATTCACATTTAAAATAATGTAAGAAGGATCATCAATATTTGTTCTATGTATAATGTAATTTTCTCTTTCTACTTCTGGGGGGATGACTTGGTTTATTTTTAATTTTAGTCTATTTTGGGAATCTAAATTTGGAGTTATGACATCATATATAAAATAATCCGTTGCCTTATTATATTCAAATCTTATCCTGTCTCCTACTTGAGGTAGAAAAGGAACTTCAATTGGGGAAAGGTCGTATGTTACACCTGATGTATTTGATTTTTGAAGATCTAAAACAGGGGTTGAGTCTTGAGTATTACCCCACCCCAGTGAAACATACTGGGATGCTGTTAACCAAGTATGCAAAGATTGATCTTGATAAGAACTACCTGTTGAAAATCCAATAAAAGTTCCATCCGTATCTACTGGTGGGGTAGGGGTTGGGTTTTGAGAAATTACTCTAAATGTAAGAGATGAAAGAAAAGCAGCACTAGATGCTGCACCCGAAGTATTACCTAAGTCTCGAGTAATTACAACCTTAAAAACCCCACCTGATGTAAGGGTACCATTTGCTGAAGATCGAGTATGAGTTAGAGGATCAGCACCCGTATTTAGTGGTGAAAAAGGTACTCCATTACTATCTGTTGAAAAAGGACCTGTTGATGGGACCCCTGCTATACTATACCATTTTTCTGCCATTGTAAACCCAGTGTCATTTTGTATTTCAACTTTTACTTGTATGGGAAAAGAAGCATAATTACGTATTAATGCATCTACTTGAAAAGTAATTGATTGAAGACCTTGCAAACCAACCGTATTCCCTAAAGTATAAGTACCTGCTGTAGCATTAAAGACGGCGGCAGTAGTATCTGGTATTGGTTCTTCAGTACTACCAAAATTAGTCATTGTAGTTCCAGAATCGGATATTGCCGTTCCTGTAGAATCTGTAGAGATTTGGGTTGGAGCAAGCATAGCTCCAAGAAAGTAACTTGTTATTGGATCTGCGTCAAATCCCACTCCAGATTTAGATAACCATACAATATTATCAACATGAGATCCTGTGTCAAATCCAAATTGGGTATATAATATAGGTAGTTGTCTTCCAATTGCTGAAACTTGGTGCAGTCCTCCTAATTGTGAATTAAAAGAAGTTGCGGCATCATTTCTAACAATAACATTAGTACCAACTCCAAAATTTTGAATTAAATTATTTTGTGATGGATACCCCTCAAGAGGTTTTGCTACATTACCTTTAGAATCTACCATATATGTTATAAAAAAAGCAGTTTCATCTATAATTTCAGGGCCAGTTCCTCCTGCTTGCTGAAATACAAGAAAATAATCTTGTAATTGCTCTGCTACAGGTAACCCCCCTAAAGCTCCTTGAACAGGACCTAAAAAGTTGCCTAATTGCTCTTGATTAATTACAAATTCAGATGGAGTATACATTATGACTTTACATTAAAATTAGGGGATGATAATCTAGTCCCATTATACCTACCATTTTTCCAAGCTGTTTGCGAGTAATTTGAGTCGGGAATTGGGAATTTTAAAGCAGAGTTAGTAGATAGTAGGAGTTGATTAACAGGAATTATACCTCCTGAGTAGTCTACATCTTGATAGATTGTAGAAAGGCGATTATCTTGGACGTTGTTTACTATTGGATTTGAATTAGCTTCATAAATTGTGTTATTTACTAATACAGCATTATTTATTAATTCAATAGACGTCATTGACTCATCAGTCCAATCATTAGCTCCTAATAAATTTAAATTAACAGGTGAAATATTTACAATAGTACTCCCACCACCAGAAATACCTGGACCTTGTTCAGTTGAAACTACGGTAAAAGTATAAACAGCTGGGTTGTTGCCCCCTATAGTTCTTATAATTAAATCATCTCCGGGGTTATAAAATTCAGCCCCAAAATTAGGAAGATAATTAAATAAATAATGTGTCGGTTTATTGGGATTCATAGTAGAAGGGGAAGCACTATCTCTACCATCAAATGTAAATGAAACGAGAAATTCTGGAAATGTACCTCCAGGTAATCCAATAGTATTATATTGCACCTGACCTGGATCTGAAGCCCACCCCGTATTTTTAAGTACATCACTCCAAGGCGATATAAATGAGCCTAAGTTAAGGTTTACATCACTATCGGGTATTGTAGTATTTAAATCACCATCCGTAACAGTAAATGCACTTCCACTTAACTCCCCATCGTAAAATTCATCTTGAGTAGATTGAGTTACAGCTAGCGGACCAACAGGAGAATCAATAATAGTACTCCAACTTTGTGTAACATACGGAGCTATAGAGTTAATAAATCCTTGGGATTGACCTTCAGGAGAACTTCCTAAAACGTTAAGTGAATTAAATGAGCCTCCTGCTCCTCCACTAATAAATCCAGATTCAATTGATCCTGTGTAGTCATGTAGTGAAGTTTCAACGTCAGGTGGTTTCTGTCTATTTCTTTCTAATAGGGTTTGTTTAATTACGACCCCACTTGCTAGGCTTGATCTTACCGGTGTAAAATCTTCAACCATTTTAAATAGAGAATTATCAAAGTACTTAATAAGTCTGGTATAATCATTCCAATTGTAGGGAGCTATGTATTTTTCAAAGTAAGAATCGCGTAGATTATCCAATAAAGGATATGAGTCGACAGACTGCGATATAATTGAGGGGTCTCCGATATACTCCCCTATATTAAAGTATCCCAACGAAGAATTTATATCATCATTAATTTCGTTTTGGGGAGAGAATGCAACTTCAGCATAATCAACATCTTCTGTGTAACTGCTACTTTCAACCCAATTTTGTTGGAGAGATATGTAAGGAGTAAGAACACTTCCTGTAGGAAGATTATTGTCTACTGCTCTAATTTTTTCAGATACTCTATTTTTTATACCAACAGGTGTTTGATCATAATATATAAATTCTCTATTTACGACGTAAGTACCGGGGCGAGTAGATAGAGTAAAGTTACTATTAGCGGAAAATGATTGTGTAATATCCCAAGATCCTGTTATTTTAGGATGTATTGATTCTAAACTAGAAGTAATTAATTCACTTCCTAAAGGAGCTCTAAATGCTAATTGAGAGGGTGATGAATCTATTCCATTTCCTTCTATAGATAAGGGGTTCATTACATAATCTCTAAAGGCACTTTCACTTAATTGAGTATTATAAAATCTATATTCTTGAAAAGAGCCTGAGAAGCCTGGGTGTGTGTAGTTCCCTCCTACTGAGGCGCTTACTCCTAAATAGGCGCCTAAAGGGTGTGCTGCATTTGAGCCCCATAAATGACCGTTATTAGCTATAGAAGAAGATTGAATGTGGTTTATTTTAAACCCATCATTACCATTATATATTTTATCTGCAGCATATATTTGATATCCATTCTCCATTCCATCCTGTCCACTTCCACTTGATATCATTACCGACCACCAATTCCCATTAAAGAAGGGGAGGTAAATATCTGTAGTAAAGGCTAAGGCAGGTGTATTTAAAGAATCTACATATAACTTTAAGCGTCCATAATCATTACTTGAAGAGGGTATGGAGCCACTATATGAAGAACTTGTAAATCCAGAGCCAGTATATTCTAATGCTACGAGTAAACCATGATTTATAGAAGCAGCGTCATTATCAGGAATGAGAAAGAGGGATTGAGAAGCATTTGTTGGGGGGGTATTTTCAGCTTTAAATCTAAATTGTACTGATGAGGGTGTTGTTCTAGTTCCAGTTCCCCAGTCAGTATTTAAATCCCATGATGATTGTAGGCTAACGTTAGAGTTAGCCTCACTAGAGTCGAGTTGATTTAAATCCCATGCATAATTAAATTTATCTTGGAAGTAATCGTAATCATTAGAATTATCTTTATCTTTACCTCCAAATTCAGATATTCTTAAAGTAGTATCGGGAATACCATAAGTATTAATTAAGGTCCTTAATCCTTCAACCGTACCTTTTTTCTTAAGTAAGTAAGGTAAATTGTGAAATATGCGTTTGTAAGTTTCTTTATTTACATCATCTAACTTAGTGATAGTAGATGAAGCAGTAATGTAAGTTTCAATTACTTCGGATCCTGTTGGTGGGAGAAGATTTCCATTTCCATCTACTCCAACAAAAGCAGAGTATAAACCATCTGATGAGAAGTTGTTTTGATATAAGCTAACTCCCATAGATCTTATAGCATCAGCTACTAAATCTTTAGAAATACCATAATCAAGTCTATTATCAGCATCCCAACGATTTCCTATGTCTTTAGTGTAAGCCCAAATAGTATCAAACTGTTGACCTACCATATCTAGGAATAAGAAGTAAGAGGCATTTGAGCTTTGATCTTTTACAAATGAAGGAAGGGTATTAACTAACCTATCAGGATTTTCAAAATCATATGAGCTACCTGTGTTTGTAGCTTGCTCCGTTAGCCAAGATAAGGATTCTACACTTCCAGTAGATTGTAAAGTGTATGGAGGGGTTGGATTAGATTTTGGATATATATTAGACGAACCTGATGAATAATATTGGTATTTTTCATAACCATCAAAATTTTTAATAATTCTGGTAATTTTTGATTCAAGTAAAGTTAAACTAGAAGATACTTGAGAAGTGCCTGCTGCGTCTAAAGTCGTTATTTCAGTATTATAAGCTTCTATTTCACCTACTTTGTAGTAGAAATTTCGTGCTCTTTGTTCTGCTGAGGAAAAGTATACAAAATTATTAAAATCTGAGTAGTCTATATTTACTTTAACTCCTCTTTCTTCAAGTATTCCTTGCAATTCATCATATGAAGAAGTTAAAATAGCGGTTGTTAATTGAGTTGAATTTTGAAATACAGTTGAAGTATTTATTTCATTCTTTAAATTAAATTCAAAATTTGGACCTTGTAGTTGTTTTGGGGGTGGTGGGAGTGATTCTCTTAATGGAAAGTTAATATTATAAGAGACAGCTTCAGCTGTTTGTAGGGTTACCCACAAAGTATCTTTTATAATAAATTGAGTTTCTAAGGGTTCATATAACTTAATAAGAACGGTGTTTTGAACCTCACTAGTAGAATCTAAAAGTATATTATTAGCAATAAAAATATTATTATTACCTAAATTTATTTGAAAATCTTCAAAATAGGGGGAATCATTTAATTCTTCCTTAAAGGAAGCAACAACTTCTCCAATTTCATCACTAGTTAAATTATTATTTGCTAATCTTATTTCAGTTCTATCAGAAGAAATTTCTTTTATATAGAAGGGACTGTCTAGCGAAGAAGATAATTGATTTCTTAAAAAATTATATACAACTGTATAATTTCCTTGAGAATATCCATTTTTAATTAGATCCTTTTGTGGATCAACATTAACTGTAGATATTGAGTCTGTGTTTGTATTATAATCTAAAGTAACTGAATAGTCTATGTAATCGTAACTTATATACTCTAATAAATTCTGTTCATTATAGATAGAAAATTCTACTACATCTGTAACAGGTGTAAATTGAGAGATAACATCAAAAGAGGGAACAAGGTTTAAATCTTGTTCTGTATAGCTCTCAAATGTATTTGTTGAGATTTTATTTACAGTGACTTTAGACATTATTGATTTTCAGCTTGTTCCTGTGCTGCTTGGGATTGTGATAGTTGAGAATTTATAAGATCTTCTTGAGCTGTTAAAAGTTCTGCTCTTAAATCATTTATTTCTTGAAATAAAGCTTCTAACTCTTCATTAGATTGCTCATCCCCAATATATTCTGTACTTGTTTGAATTAATTCATTGTGAGAATTTATACCAGTTTTAGGAATTTCAAAAAACAAATTATTATATGCTTGAAAAAATTGTTCTACCGTAAGTGTATCAACCTCATCTACTTCAGGGGTGGGGGGTTTTAGCTCTGTAAAAGAGGTGTCGATAGTTTTTTCATATTTTAATTTATTAAAAACTACTCTATTTAGGTTAATTTTAGTAGTATTCATCCGTTTATTATTTTAAAGTAATAATTATCTTCTAATATAGAAACTTCTTTTCCTATTTCAGTTTTTAATATAATTTCATAATATCTTTCGGGTTCAAAGCCATTCATATGTAGATTAAAGAAACTACTAGTAGCATCCGTACTAATTTTAGTGTAAGTAGAATCGAAATCAATTACATATTCATTAGTACTTAAATCTTTTACAGCATAATAAGAAGAAGTAGGTAAATAGTAAGGAGTTACATATAATGAAGCGGTTTGAAATACTCTTCTTGGAAAATCAGGTCTACAATTTACATTAAATCTATGTATTTCTGCTCTCCTAAATTCTCCAGGATTATTATCTAAAGCCGCTACCATTTGGTTTGAGTAAAGAAAAGGAATATTAGAAGAGCCTGTATTAAGAGAATAATCATCCCATTTAAATTCTAAATTGGGAGGATAAATTGTATTAGTATCTACTGAGTAAAATGATATTTTAGGTTGTTCATATCTACTATTTATAAATTCATCACTATCATTTAATTTTATTATAAATCCATCATTATAAAAACCATTTAGTGGGGATACTGAGTGGCTAACCCAAGCTTTTAAAACTCCAGTAACATCTACATTTAAATCTTTATTGCTATTATAGCTATATATTTGGTTACTAGTTATTTTTAATCCCGCAATATTAGATCCTGTATACCAAGTACCTCCACCTGATTGGCTTGAAAAAGAAGCTGTTGCATTTGCTCCAAATGTGGTAGTAGCCCACGGTCTAGATCCTGAGTATGACATGAAACTCCAACTACTTCCATTATCTGTTTCGGGAGTATCATTAAATCTTCCAGTTCCCATATCCCATGAACCTGAAATAGGATGTACTTCTAATGTAGTATCTGTATTAAGGTTTTTTATATCTGCAATATAATTTCTTAAATAAACTTCATAAGACCCCGTAATTGTATTATCAAAAAGATCTTCAATTTCATCTTGAGAAAATTTTATAAGATATCTACTAACATTAGAATATAGAGCATCAGTATCAATTGCAGCCTCAGCAGATGCTTCAATTATAGAATCCAACCCTGTATTTCTAGCTGGATATCTAGAGTATATCGTGTTGTCTTTAGTGGGGAATATTTTATATACTGCCATTTTTATAGTGTTGATGCTCTTCCTCTAATATCAACTTCAGGATATTTAACTTCAAATATTGAGGGATCTAGTGAGGGATAAATAATATTATTTGCCGTAGCTCCAGGAATGTCGTAGGCATATTGAGAGTAACCACTTGCAGTTCCTACTTTATTAGTAATTTGAACATCACTTACTGTTTGAACTCCATTTATTTTGTCTAGTAGTATGAATATTTCTTTTAATAGAATAGGTTGGTTTATTTGTTGGTTGTCTATATTAAAGAAGAGTTGAAGAGCTGTTATACATCTAGATACAACTTCATTACTATTAAAATTAGGAAGTATAATTAAACTAAAATCTACACCAATATTAATTATAAATGCATCCTTTATTCTTATTGAATCATTTAATACTCTATATTGAGATAAATAAGTAATTAAATTTTGTTTTAGTGTTGGAGAGGCATTAGTTAATTGTTTTTGGTTATTATAAGCTAATATACTTAAATCTAAAACTTTTCCAATTTCACCTGGGGATAAGGTGCTTTGTTTTTGAGGTTCAGCATATGCTTTTGCTATAGTACCAAATTGTGATGGTAAGCTTAAAGCTCTTACTAAATAGTCTTCTTGAGTTACGCTCCTTAATTGGGCTCCAAAGTTACCTAAACTGTTATTTCTTATTTCTTCAATTGAATCTCCATCACTTCCCCCTGTTGCTGCTTCTGCATTATTTACTAACAATGAATCAAATATACTTTGAGCTAAATTACCTGAATTTGATATATTAGAATTTTGGAAATTAGTAGGAGCTGTGATTATAGTATTGATAGAATTAACATCTACATTTGCTGTAACCCCACCTCCAACTAAATATCTTATAGTTAAAGTTGTGTTAGAAGGAGCTATACCATAAGTATTTGTGTATAAAAAATTTGATGGGTTGAAGGCTGTTTTTAATTTATCTATTGAGGAAGGTAAACCTATTCCCACATTATCGGGGTTTGGTGTTATTACTTCTGCTGTATTATTTTGGTTTGTTCCTGCACCAAATTGAATTTCTAATTCGGTTGGGGATTTAAATCTTGATACAAATCTTCTTGAAACCTTTTTTAAATTTAAAAGAAAAGGAACTTCCTCAATATCTCCTTCAGCACTTACATCGGGACCAAAAGGAGAATTATTTTTTATAGGTTCAAATACTGTTTCTTGAGCTAAATAGGGTACTTCAGTCCATATATTTCCATCACTATCAGTAATATCTAATATTCCTACTATATTAGAATCATCTAAAGTAATAGTAGGATATCTAGTTACTTCTCCAAAAGTTGAAGTAGTAGTTTTAATTATTGATGAAATACTATTTCTTGTTTTCTTTAAAAGAAATCTATCAACAGTTGTTCCAGACAATGAATAAACTGAAACTTCAGTTGGGTCTAAAGATGATGAAAAGGAAAAATCTACTGAGTCTTGTACTAGAAAGGAAGTGGCATTAGGACCAGTAGCCCCTACTAAAGCATTTTCATTAATTAAAAGAGCATAATCATAATCAGGGACCCATATACTATTAACTCTTTTAGCTGGTAATTGCTGATAGAAGTCGACTTTGGCATTTGCCGCTCCCGTTACTTTAGGAGGATATCCCATCATATATGCTAATTCATATAAGTTAGGATCTTGTCGAGCATATTGTAAAAAAGTTTCTTGAATTTGATTATCAAGATAAAATGATAAAACATCTCCTACGTAAGAAGCCATTTCTATAAATAAAGAACCCGGTGAATTTGGGCTAAAGTCATTATATGTTGTTGGAAAGTATGTCCTTGAAAATTCTATAAGTGAACTTCTTAAGGTATCAAAATCCCTATTGATATATTTTATATCTTTATTTTGAGTGTTAGCCATTATGTATTGAAAGTTATTTCTAAGTTCTCTTCTGTGTTGTTAAACACGGTATATGACATAACTATAGTTAAAGAATTATTTTCAATATTTTCTAAAACTTCTAAATTTTTTAAATTTACGTGTGGGAATTCTGTAGCTAAACCATCTATGATAGTTTGTTCAATTACATCAAAAGTATTTGTAGTAAGCTGCTCAAATAATAATCGTTTTAAACCTCCCCCATATCCAGGATTTAAAGGTCTTTCTCCTTTATTTGTTGAAAAGTATATTATTAAGTTAGATTTTGTTTGGTCTCTTGTAGTATAGTTTGACTTAAAAGGTATAGAACCTGACATAGCCTGAGCTGTAAAAGGATAAACTATTCCAACAGCATTATTTGGTTGAAGATCAATAGGAAAGATATGTGTTTGATCTATAGCCATTATTTACTATTCATTAAACCCATTATTTGTGACATATCTACATTACCTTGGGGTAAGTCTCCTCCAGGTACAGCTCCCGCTGGGTTAAATTTAGGGGCAACATCTTGGGAAGTGTATTGGGTTTGTATATCTCCCATAATATTTTTATAAGCTTCTCTTTTATCAGATGAACTTAATGTTGTTCCTTCAACTATAGGTTGTGATTGAGAAGGTTGAGGTGCTTCCATAATAGTTTGTTTAGGAGAGCGAATAGCTTCAAGTAGAATATCTTTTAATTCTTCTTGTATTGCTTCTTTAACTGCTTCCTTTATTAGGATTTTTAGTGTACTTGCTTTCATTATTTATAAATATTAAATTAATCGGCCCTTAAATTATCCCTATCAATTGTTAATTTTAATTCTTCAATTAGGATATTTGGGGTTGTAGTAAATGATAGTTCGGATTGTAGGAGAACTATTCCATCATCATTAAGAGCGTTTGCTCTAATTCGGTTTACTGTTGAAGAAAATGGAACTTCTTCAATTTCAAATATAAATCCTCTATAGGTACTTCCTATAGCACTTTGTTCATTTGACTCAGAAGTTTCTTCAACAAAAGATAGGAGTTCGGGACTTAATGAAGATAATTTAGATTCTACTGTTGATTCTACTGTTGATTCTACTGTTGATTCTACTGAGCAGAGTATTATAGAAGCATCTAATGAGTCTAACTTACATATAATATTACGAAGAACATTAGCAAATAATTGAACCCCAATTGAAATAGCTAATATTGAATTAATTATAGGAGTTAATCTTTGCTCACCCTCTGATGTGAATTTGATTTTTTTTACAACTTCTTGGGCTCCTGATGTGGCTGCTGTTAATTTAGCTAAAACTGTTGCAGGTATAAAAGGTGCTACAAGTTGGACTAGGATAGAAGCTGTTATTATCCCACCTGCTACTTTTAATGCTGTTACTATAGCAGATAGGAATTTTTGTACTTTAGTTATAGCATCTGCTATTTTTGATACTTTGCTATAGATTTTATTAAGTTGAGTAACTATATTATTTCGGATTTCAATAATTCTATCTACTTCAGATTGAGGGGGACATTGGTTTAAAAATTTAGCAATTAATTCAGTTAATTTACTAATATATTTTAATTTAATTTCATCAACTTTAGTAAATATTAAAGCTGCTAGTCTATCTAATGAGGGGAGTTTAGGTAGAAGACTAAGGATTAAATTAGTTTCATCTTGAGGGGTGATATCTGGGCATTGTCCCGCCATTACTTTGTAAAGTTTATTTTAGATTTAGTTGATGGGAGGTTTGCCTTTATAGAATTTAAAGAAGTAACTATAGTTTTAGCTAGGGGAGTTGACGCAACTTTTGCATTAGGAGGCTCTGAAGAGTATATAGTAAAAAATTGAGTTAAATAACTAATTAATGAATCTAATTGTGTTATTAAAGCATCTCCTTTTAAAATTGGCTCAGTTGCTGTAGGGCTTCCTAAATATGTTTTACCTGATGTTATAAAATTTTCAGTATCTATGTTAACTGAATTTATTGAATTAAGATTGATGGATTTGTTTGATGATAATAATATGTCACTAGATTTAGAATTTAATAATAATCTCCCAGAATTAAGGATTATTTGGTTTTCTATATATACCTCAGGAGCTACAGGAGGTGTTGTATAACTATCATATGTGTTACTTGCTACAACTATGTCTATTTTTTGATTTTCTGTTAAAAAAATATCAGACTTATCTTCATTAATATTTTCTACAATAGGTACCCACCCTTCCTCAGGGGTTGAAGATGGTTGACCATTTCTTATAATAGTTAGGGGGTAATTAATTTCGTTTTGAATAGTACTGCCTAATCTTAAAGAATTACCCCATCTCCCTTCTATTAAATTATCTCCAGCAAAAAATAAAAGAGGATGTGTTGTTGTTTGTTCGTTAAATCCCTTTCCTAAATTTATATCTACATCTTCATCATAAACCCTTCTCCCATCCCTAGGAGAACCATCAACAGCGTTATTATAATCATTTTGACTTTGTTCTTGGGGTTGTTGTGTAGGGTCTGGGATAGCATTGTGATGTTGACTATTCCATATATTAATAGGTGGGAGGTAATATGCTTGAGTTATATTTGTATTAGATTGGGCGTCCCAACTTGTTAGAAATATTAAAGGAACTACCTCATTTATAAGGGGATAAAGTTTTTGATTTGAGTATAAAGGAATAGCAGTATTAGCACTACTTACGCCAAAAGGGAAACTAACAGAATCATAAAATATAGTTCCTAATCCATTCCACTCACCATAGCTACTAAATTCGGGATGTTTATCACTTAGTATTATGTCTTTTATCCTAACAGATGTTATTTCTACATTGTTACTTATCTGTGGGGATTGGGGTTGTTTTGTAGTGCTGGTGAGAGCCGATATGCCATAAAACTGTTTGGACATTACTTCTTATTTTTATCCTCACCAAATTTTTTCACCTCATCTAATAACTGTTGTTTTTCTATTTCAGTCATACCAAAATTCCCCTCTTCATCTTCATTTTGAATGGCTCGTTGAGCAATTGTAGCCATTTTAATGAGTTGTTCATCATTTTTAACCGAAATTTCAAGGTATTCTTTAAGTAAAGGAACAATTAAAGTAGCATCTCCTATATCTTGTATAAGAGGTTTTAATTCTGAAATAAGAGTTGAAATTTGCTCCTCTTTTTTCTTTTGATTAGTATAAATCTCTTCAAGTATATCTGAAAATTTTTTATTGCCGAATAATTTTTTATTTAATTGCCCCATGATTATAAATATAAATCTTATTCAAATTTTACATAATCATTTTTTAAATAAAAGGCATAGCTGCGTTTAAATATATTACCTAATACATCTGCAACTCTAGTTATATGAGGAGTTTTAACATCTATAATTTCTCTAATATAAAGATAAAGAGCTTTTTTGTTAAAAATATCTATATTTTCTCTTTTTCTAAAGATTTCTAGGATAGCATCAGCTACTTGTGCGTCTTTTTCTTTAGGAAATAATTCATAAATTTTTTCAGTACAATATATAACATATTCGTCTATAAAATCAGAAAGAGAATCTTTTTCTGTAGGATTATAATTTTCATCGTAAGAGTGCTTTAGAGAATGGTGTAATTCACTAATGGGTGCTTTTATAATTCTTTTTTTATAGTTTTTAGTATTTTGTATTATTAGATATCTTTTAACAATAGTTCCAAAGTAAGAAAAAGCCTTATATCCTTTAGTCTGATCATATAAATGCATTTTTGACAGAAGGAAAGTTATAATTTCATGTTGGAGATGTTCTATCTCATCTACTTCTGTATAATAGAATTTAAATGTATGAATTATATTTTCTGTAAGTTTAAAGAATCCATAATGTATTTCTTTTTCATATATTCTACTTCTTTCTTCAGGATCAGAAGAGCCATTGTATCTAACAATAGCATCTTCTGTAGCTTGAGTAAAATATTGATTTTTTGTCTTCTTTCTTCTCTTTCGGGGTGGTAGGGTACTCATAATTTATCTATCCTAAATTTAGATAGGACTTCTTGTAGTTTTTTTACTTGCTCAAACATAAATCCTATTTCATCATCACTTTTAAATATTTCTCTTTCGTCTATTTTCTTTAATTTTTTATCAGAAAATTCTATAACTTTACTTATTTGGTCAAGATAAATAATATACCCTGCTAAAATATCTTCTTGTTTTTCATTTTTACGAAGAAGGTTAAAGGTAGTAAATCCTAGAATTGAAACTAAAATTCCTAATATACTAATAACGATTATTTCTATCATAGCTTATCAAATAATTTCTTTAGACTTTCACTTTTAATTTCTGAAAGTGCTTTATCTTTTATAGATTTCTTACTTTCATTCGTCAATGTAAAATTCTTCTCCTGGGGAGGCACGGGATTTGTAAATTTAGGTAGCCACTCTTTTTCAAATTCTATTCTAGCTGCCATCATATCTGCTTGGTGTAAGATAAAAGGAAGGGAGGTTCTTGGTTTTTGCTCGGGGCTCCAAGCTTTTAGATATTTTTCATTTGCTGGGTCATATAAACCATCATGAGTTTGAATTGCAACCATTTCATTAAATGTATACTTAATGTTATGCTCTTGAAGTAAAAACAATCCACGATCCGGAACTGAAGCAAACGCTAGTGCTTTATTAAACATATAATCTTCACCTAATTTATCTCTTCTCCATTTATCTGTTTGAGGGATATATGATTCGTGATCCGCATCTCCCATCTTTCCTAAATCATGATTGATAGCTGAAAATACTAATTCCTCCTCTGTAAAGGTAGTCATATCACAGCCTTCAGACTTCCAAAGTTCAGATTGTTTAAGAGCACAACGAACCACTCTATTTACATGGTCTATATAACCTCCTGGGAATGCGTTATGGTATTCCTTTTTATGGGCCGCGGGCATAATTACTAACCTATCCTCAAATTTTTTATAGAAATCAAGTAATAGAGATTTACGCTCCTCACCAATGTGTACTTCAATGTTATTGAGAAATATCTCCCAATTGTCCAAGATTTGTTTTTCACTAAACATATTATGTTCTATTAATTTCGTTGCTGGATTGGGGCTCACGCCCTATTGTAGAGGTGATTTCTTCAAGTAAATCTTCACATTCCTTCCTTACTTTCTCAATTTCTTCTCTATTCCCTCGATTGTTATGAAACTCTATATGTTTCAATTTTGATTCTAAATTTTCTAATTTACGAATGATATGTTGTCTATATTGCATATTATTTATTTTTATTATTAAGGTACGCTGAAGAATTTAAGAAATCAAGGAATTTTTTGAAAAAAGCACATCTTTCATATTCTTCATTTTCTTCATTATATTTTATAGTTTTATTTATTGCTTCCTTTAATTGAGAGGAGGATTGATCGCGCAAGATTTCAAGATGATAGTCATCTTTAAGGTCAATTTTTTTTAAATATGAGAAAGCTCTTTCATGTAACATTTTTTTACTTGCTTCTTCAATTCCCCCAACATCTATATCTTCATCACTTTTATCAAAAAAAGAAAGTAATTGTTTGTGGTATGCATTATAGTTTAAAATTAATTTTTCAAACATTTTAATGTAATAAATGGGGTGATTTTCACTATCAATAATAGGGAGAGAAAATGGTACATCAAATGAAGTAGGTACATAATTATACCCATCATCTCTAGATGATGATCCAAACGCTCCGAATATTTTATTGATATCCAAAATGTAGCTTCAATGTTTCGATTTGATCTTCAGAATCAGCTAATTTTTGTAATGCTTTTTTTCCCTCTTCAAGAAAATGTACTGATGTATGTTCACCAATTCCTGCTGGTGAATTTAGTAGGGTTTCTAGGGTAAGTAAAGCCTCCTCTCTATCAGCTTCTATTTGCTTTCTTAGAGCTTTTATTAATCTGGGTTCCATGGATATAAATATATTCAAAATTTAAATTGTCGTATGTCGTTGTATAGGTCCAGTAATTCATTT
>TARA_R110001592_G_scaffold145860_9_pt1 | contig 20667 bp, 13 predicted proteins | sample TARA_R110001592 | Tara Oceans TARA_R110001592 (sample SAMEA4398387) | marine metagenome | biome: Polar Biome; feature: [SRF] surface water layer (ENVO:00010504); material: water (ENVO:00002006), including particulate matter (ENVO:01000060) such as... | depth 5 m | reverse complement strand
AACCAGCAGTAACACGAGGGCTTACTTTGTTAGTAGGTATACCCCTATGAATATATCGACTTGGAAAGACAATTAATCTACCTTCTTTGTATTCTACTTCGTCAATCTTCTTTCCACCTCGGTCAGGATTATTATCCCAGAAGTCCATACCTGTATCTCCTTGAACAAGATACACCATAGTGTATGCAGGTACATCATCACCACTGTCAACGTGTAATGCGCCTGAATGATCTTTTGTAGTAATATTAATTTGTATTTGATTTAATTGTATATCACCAACATCTTCGTCTATCATATGTTTGTGATGTTCAAATGCATGCCAAACTGCTTTTAAAGTCCACGGTGCATTTTCAACTTGTTCGTGAGTGTATTGTTGGCTAAAGATTGGGTGACCTTGATCAGGACCTAATCCTCTATGTCCATAACTAACTGGAGTATTCAGTACTTGACTTATGGCCTGGTCGTGTAACCATTGTGGAACCACATCGTCAAGTACTATTATTTTATCAAGATCATAGTTCATAAGTTAATTATAAACTATCTTTGCTGAAAAGTCAAGCTCTTTTTTACAAGTCGCCTTTGACTCTGTTTTCGGAATAATGTGCGTCAAATTCACCACCAGGATAACGTGCTTTAAGTTTATCAATATTCATCTGAATAACTTCATTAGGATCAATGTTTAATGCCATGCACCCTTGCATCCAATACCACATAATATCACCTAGTTCACGTTGCATGTGCCAAATATTATCCTTGTCCAAAGGCTTACCTTGGAACATAATCTTTTTAATAATTTCGGTAAATTCGCCTGCTTCGGCTCCTAGTCCCATAGAGGCAGTTAATAGCCTTGGCATATTAATATCTCTATTAGTGTTATTTAATTGTGCCCAATGACTTGAAAAGTCATCGTTCTTTGAGCTTTCGTCGGAAGTAACTGCGTCAACAAATTCTTTATATTTGTTTAGGTCAATCTCAGCCATAAGATAATCCTCTTTCTTTTTATAAGGTGTTATGTGCGAACGAATTCGCTAGGGTCAATACTAGGTTGTGATAAGTCTGTTTCAGAACCAATGCCGTCATCTGTAGGTATGTCTTTACTTGTAAGCATGATGCCATTGACATCAATAAGCCTAAGTTCAACTTCACCATGTTCAGGGTCATCAGTAATAAAGCCTCTACTCCAACGACCATGTTCAACTAAGATATAATCGCCGACTTCATAGGGATCTTTATTTTCGTGTCCGATTGCATAAATTTTACACCATCTAGGACGGATGCCTCTTTCTTTACCATCGTCACTTGACAAAATAATACCACCTTTAGTAGTACGTTCGCCAAAATCCATATCCATTGCAAGTACTCCGTCATGTATTGGACGCACCTTGCCAGATACTCTTGTCTTCATCTTAGGGCCTTGGCCCATCATAGTAGTATTAAGTTCCATTAGTCACCTTTTTTTACAAAATTACCATCAGCGTCTTCTACCCACGCTGTACCGGTTTCGTCAGCTTCTTCATCAATAGCCGCCATCTCTGCTTCTACTTTAGAAGGAGTAGCTTTTACTGCTTTTTTTGGTGTAGCTTTAACAGTTTCTTTAACTTCCGCTACAGGCTCTGCAACTGGCTGTTGTACCGGTTGTGTTCCTGCTACTTCGTCTGCAACTGCTTGTGGATGATCTTTGTAATACTCGTCTAAAATTTCATCACGTTTACGAACAATTTGTCCACCTGGACCTAATTCGTCACCACGTGCATTAACTCTAGCATTTCCTACTGCTGGTGTAAGTTCATTACGTTGGCGTAGTAGATCCATATCAACGGACTTACCTTGCATACTTTTGTAAACTTTACGACCTGTTTGCTTCATTGCCATAATTATATTCTCCTGGTTATATACGTATTTATCTCATGAACTCATGGTAGTCTAGGTCAAACTGGACGGAATCTACTTTATGTACACCAATTAAATATAGTACATAACTGGATACACTACTACCTCTACCCACTCCCCACACAATGTCGTTTTCACGCATAAAGTCTACCAAATATACCATATACTTTAATAAGTCAAACATATTACGTCTATCGTACTCTGTTAGTTCTTCACATGTTCTAGCCATTTTAGCAGGATCGTTTGGACACTTATCTAATACGTAATTATAGAGGTCCATGTTTTTATACTTGTCAGGCATAAACCAATCTGCTTGGAGTGTTTCGTCGAATTCTTCTTTATTAACATCTAACGGTATATAGGTATTAAGTCCTGCTAGTCCGTTATCAGTTGCTAATGTATTGAACTTATCAATATCGTCACTTGGATCACAAAGAACAACATGACACTTGTCGATATGTCCTGTATAGATCATATCAATTAAGTCTTTGTTTGTAAATCTGGGAATACCCAAGTCATCAGTTTTCATAAGCATACACTTATTTTAACTTACATTGATGAGATTGTCAAGATCTTTATTGCCATCTTCTGGTTTTGATTTGCTCGATCTGTCAATCATTTCTAACTTATAGGTATCTAACATGGTTTGGATTTGGTATTGTGCTTCAGGATTTCTAGTTTGGAACCACTTTTGAGTTAAGCTATTAACTTTTTCTGATATTTCTTCATCTGTTAAAGACGCGAGATCTGATAGTAGTGGATGATCCATTATTTAATACCTTATGAGAATTGACCGACGTACTGTGCGTAAACTGTTACGCCACCGTCATAAGTCCACACATCAACGCAAACTGGATCACTGTTGCTGTTTACAATAAACGGTGATGGAAAAGGATTGTCTCCGTTTGTGCCATACTTAATAGTTCCGTTTTCTGTAGCAAATGAAACTGTACGTGCTGTACTGTCTCCTAGCGTATCCAAAAGCATTAGTCTAATCTTACCAACTTTGTTAGCAGTAGACCAATCAGTGAACGTTAGTGTAAGTGTGTTAGATCCAATAGTAAACGTTTGGAAGTTACCGTTAGTAAAACTTACGTTTGTTGGACCTGTAACAGTACCACCTGGGTAATGTTTTTCAGTGTTAGCAATTAGGTTTGCTCCACTTACATCGTTACCTAGAAAGTTGTTAGCCGCATTTAATTTTGCAGTATTTGTCTGCAAATCTTCAATTTCATTCTTTGCGGCTGTGAAATTGTTCTTAATAGTATTGAAGTTATTTCTAAATCCTTGGCTGTCATTATCTTGTCCAGCTACGGGAAATGTCGAATCAATACTCGTGTTATCAATATTACTTGCCATATTAGTTCCTCTCTAGTGTATGTATTTATCCGGGTTAAACATTATATTGATAGTTTCCGAAAGCAATATACTGCTCATCGCTGTTGCCTGTTGTAGCATCAACAATGTATCTATCAATTTCAAAGTCTAAATTCTTAAAATCGAACCCACTATTAGTTATATTTAATAAAATTTGTGCCGCAGTTCCTGGTTTACAGTAGCATAACGGTACTGCTGTTACATACCCTAATTCTTGTACACCTGTACCTTGGGCAGTTGACATCCAAATTGGTAAGAAACTACCTTCTGTAACACCTGCATCTGCTATGTTTTCACGCATGTTTGTTACGTTACTTACAAAACGTTTTTGATCTGATGGGTTACTAATTTGGACAGCATCACTGTCTACTTTAATTGTATTGTGTGTTGGTCTAAATCTAAATGGATCACTACTTGTAGTAGCAATTTGTCCTGCTTGTAATACAGTACCATTTCTAGTTGTAATCTCAATAGTTCCATTTGCATCGTATACAACAGCACCTGCTCTAGTAAGAATTTTTAAGTCATTACCAAATGCTCTAACATTAATAATTTGATTAATGCTATTTCTAATTTGGAAAACAGATTCACCCGCTCCTTCTTTACTAGCATCATCACGAGTTTCGTACTCAACACTATCAACTGTAATTTTGTCTTTATTAGCAATGCCTATTGACTTAGACACTTTGCCTTTAGTTGCTTCTAATGGATCTTTTACTTCTACATAAATTACTTCATATAGTACTGTGTTTGACCCACTGTTTTTAGCTTCAGCAGTTTTCAAAGAGCCAAAGTTAAATCTTTTACGTTTATGATTTTTTCTAGAAACTGCAACATACTCTTTAATTTCTTTAGTTTCAATACCAGCGTATACTAGCATCTTCACATCTTTTTGTAATCCAAATTGTGCATCGTTTGGTCTGTAAATACTGTTTGGTGTAAAGATGTTACTATCACCAATAAAGTTTTTGTATATTTGACGTTGTGTTTCTTTAAACAATGGCTTAACGTATAGGTTACTGTATGTTAGGTTGTCAGGATCTTTTACAATAATATTAAATGTTCTAGTTGTTGAACTAAATCCAAAACGGTCTCTTGCTTGTACTGTAAAGATAAACTTTCTATCTATAGTTGTAGTACCGCCATCAAGTGTAAATTGATTGTTATCGATAGTTGAAAGTCCGGCACTAGTAGCAGTTGCAAACTGTACAACTTTACCAACAATTTCTCCATCAAAGTTTAAACTTAATCCTGGTGGAAGTCTGCCACTTGATAATGTGTAAAGTAATGAACTATCTGTAACACTTGTTAATGCATTTACATAAAACGTACTAACAAAGTTTGCTTTAATATTACCTAAGTCTGAAGTTGTTGTCCATTTAATAGTACTTTCAACTTCACCTAATATTTTAACTGTAAATGTTTTTCTTTTTTCAGCAATTAGTTCTTGCCCAATACTTGTAAAGCGTTGTGCATTAATTGTAAATTTATATTCTTTTGTAACTGCTGGTTGGTATGGAACACGCCCTGCAATTTCACCAGTAGTAATATCTAACACCATTCCTGGTGGAAGTGTGCTAGGTGTGTTGTCAGGATTAGTTGCTTGAAATGTATATGTTAACTCACCTAGTACAGCTTGTGGATCAAACACATCTAAGTAAATTGTTACATAGTTATTTGCACGTTTAAATCCTAAGTCTGCTGGAGTTAACCAAACAGGTGTTCTTAAATAAGTGTTGTCTGCTTTAAACACGCCAGTACCAATTTGCATAACTGTGTTATCAGCACGTAGGAAGTCATCTCCTACAAGAAATATTTCAAATGCTCTTTTAATAATTGTATCGCCATCACTTACACTTACATCAAATGCATATCTACGATTTAATTTTTTTCTACTTTGTGTTAGAATAGCATCATCGTATCCTTTTGTATCGTAGTAATAACTTTCAAATCCGTTAGCACTTCTTAAACCAAAATCAAATGCATACGAGTCAAACTGTGATGCATCATAAAATCCACTACCTGCATTTTTGTCTATTGCTAAAATAGGATCTACAATTCCAACTAAACGTCCGTCTGTTGTTAATTGTAGCCCAGGAGGTAATTCTCCATCATCGTCACCAATAAAGTATTCAAGTGTTTGTCCTGTAGGTAAGTCAGCATCGATTGCTTCTAATTGGAAATCAACAATACTACTATCTAAAACAAATGTAGCACTTCCGTTTCCTAATGGCAGTAACCCTTGTGTTGTTGACCATACAGGATCATCAGGTCCTTCAATAGTTATTTTAAATGTTCTATCTCTTAAGCCGTCATTGTTAGTTGCACGTAGTACAAATTTAAATTCAGTATTACGTGATACTTCAAAAGGAGTACCAACAATTTTACTTTGTTCTAATCTCATACCAGGTGGCAATTCTCCACTGATTAATGTAACAACATCTGTGTTTAAGCTGATACTAGTTATAGATCCGTTTGCTAGATAAATGTCTTTTAGAGTTGACGTTGTATATGCAAAGTAACTTCTTACAATATCTCTATACCATAATTCAGTTGTTACATAGTCGCTACTTCCACTTGTTTTATAGTGTAGTACTTGTCCTGAAAGATATGAATAGTAATATGTATTATACTGTCCGTAAAATGTTCCGCCAGCATCTGGTATTTGTCCACCAATATAGCCTTGTGACTTAGCCCATTGATATGCTGTCTCTTGTCCACTTAACCATGTAACTGGTGTTGTGCTATAGTTAGGTGCAATGTTAGTAGTAGGGTCAACTAAACCTCCTACGTAGGGCATCATATCGTTCGTTGTAGCAACATCTGTGTCACCGTCAGTACTTTGTATCGTTAATATTCTTTTAGCTTGTTTAACAGACGTATTTGTGTTATAGTCGTCTGTGGCATTGCCTGTATTTGCTTCTGCTGATGGAAAGTAAAAAGTTCCATTTCTAAACATTGGATTAAACAATGGAGCATTGATAGTAGCATAATCTTTTATACCAACTACGTCTAATTCTATTATTGCACGATTAACTAATAGTCCACCATTGTTAATACCAAGTAATTTAATTTCTCCACCGTCTACGTTTGAAAATTGTTTAAGTTTAACAACTAGTTGACGTAACATTTCAATGTCTGGAGATTTATTTGTATCTTCATCAATTACATTCCAATCATTTAACGGTTTATCTGGAGCAATAATAATATGATCTCCTAGATAGTTTTGCCAATCGTTAATCATATTAGCACCTGTACTACCTTGTGGGTGTAATATAATAACAACCGGAATTAGTTTACCTGTTAAACTTGGAATTGTTGGAACACGTATAGCTGGGGTTGGATATGATGTAGTTACGTTAGCACCATAAACATCAACATGGTCAATACTAATACTAATATTACTAGCATTACCTAATGATGGTTGCGCCGGATAACTTAAACTTTGACTGCTAGGATTAAATCCACTGTTTCCGCCAACAGTTGGGTCTAACGGTAATGAAACCGATGTTGTAACTCTTTCTTGTAGAGTTGCTAGATTATAACCTGATTTTTGAGTCCAACTTGGTACTGCCATTTTGCATATCCTTTAACTTACTAGTATTTATCGGATATGTTATTATTAAAATGCACGTTGTTGTTTAGTGCTAGGACCTACAATATACGGGTATACAGGCTGTAAACTTGCATCTACACTCATATAGTATGCATATGTACCTGCTGGATATTCTGGAGTTTTTGCAAACCTGCCATTAAATTCATCTAGTGTACCTGTACCTATTTGGTATTCATAATCGTTAACAAATGAACCTGCTGTTTTTTCTGAATACAAATAACCACGTCCTGGTCTTTCACTGCTATAGAATTGATATGAACTAGTCATTCTAACTACTACTGAAGCTGGATCGTTAAAGTCTGAATATCCATAAGGACCGTAAATAGGATAACCGTCAAATGCGTAACCTACAATCTTACTGTGTCCATCTGTATGTCTAAATAAATCTCCACCTGAGTTTGATCCATTGTAGTATGTTGGAGTTGGACTTGCATTAGTATCAATCATTGCTGTATTCCAACCTGCACTTGCTTCTGCAGAACCTGTTGGTAAAAACAAGAACATTGCTGACATATAATGATATTGACCGTTTGTTTCTGGCCAACCACCTGCATCGTCACTTCCGTAGTTTGTTCTAAATTGTTGTGCGTTATATTCAAAGCCTACTGATGGTGCATCTGCTGTCGCATCCAGTCCAGGAGGTACAACGCCAATACCTGCTGATGGTCCATAAAATACAACACCGTTTGACATAATGCCCAATGGTGCTAATGAAGTAATCAGCTGTGCGTTTAAAGTATTCTCTCCACCTCTATATGTAAAAGAATAGTTATAAGTTTGTGATTGTGCGGTGTTCGAACTAGGTGCAAATGCATTGTTGCCGAACGCTTTACCAAATTGTGCTGGATTGGGTAATCCATTTGATGTAATTGTTAATGTTGCCATATTAGCTTACCACTCCTGCGTCAAAATTTCTAGTGTCAGGAGTCATATATCCTCCAAAGTCTATGTCTGTTTCGTAAAGTAGCCAGTCACTGAAACCCCTTACATCATTACTTAGCGTTCCAAAATCAAATCCTGCTGTATTTGGCTCAATACTTCTAATATCAATACCGTATACTAAACCTTGTAAGTTACCTGTTACAGGTCCGCTAAAATCACTTGCTGTAATAGTTCCAACATTGCTTATGTTAAAACCAGCGGCATCTAAGTTGCCACCTAATGCTGGACTAGTATCTGTTGCTATTTCAGCAGTTGAATTAATTGTTAAAACATTACCTGTTACTGATGTAGATGTTCCTGCGCCACCGTATATGTTAAGAGCTCCACCATCTGCAAGTACTACACTTCCAGAGTCTGAAACTACGCTTAATGCTTGTAGTCCGCCTGTAGCATTAATTGTAACTCCTTGTGGAGTACTTGTTAATGTTACATTAGAACCTTGTACTAGTTTTTTAAGTTGGATTTCTGCTCCAACTTTTTGCGAAAATAAACCTTCACCAACAGCACCCATATTAGCAACGGTTGTGCTTTCTGGGGAGCGTAAGTCTAAGTCATCAAAGTTCTGATTTACTTTAATAAACGCTTCGCGAAGATCATCACCTGTTCCGTCGTTTGCTAGTGTACCTATGTTAATTGATTGTAAAGCCATATTTTCTCTCTCTTATAATGTATTTATCCTTGTCCACTACCGCTAGTACCTTTATAACTAACGTTGTTTGGACTGTTATAAGGCCAGTACGCTATTTTAGTTGTGCCACCATATAATCTAGGAATGCTATTACTAGCATTAAAACTGTCAGCGTTTCCGCTGTTATATAAATCTTCTTTTGAACTATTTGCTAAGAACTTCTTAAAGTCCGCCGCTGTACCACCTGGGTTTGCTTGTAACCATAAAGCACCCATTCCTGTTACTTGCGGAGCCGCCATACTTGTTCCACTAATTCTTGCAATATAATAACTGCTATTACCTGGGTATGCTTGTTTAGTACTGTATGTAGATGCACCACTTGTAACACTTGTAATTTGTTCACCTGCGGCATTGATATCTAATCTAGCACCACGCTCACTATCTTCTCTTAAAAATTCTTCTGTACCGTATTGATCACATGCCATGTTACCAACCCATATTGTATCTAATGAATGTGGACTACTTGGTCTATTATAATATATAGGATTACCAGCGGTAATATATCCAGCCCATGATTCGTTAAGTGTATAATAACTGTTATAAATTGTGTCAGCATATTCTCCTGCGTAAGAACCAGCACATGGATGATATCCATTGCCTGCGGCTTTGACACATATTACTCCTGCATCAGTTAATTGTTCTTGTTCAACATCAGCTGGTGTGTATGCCATTGGATGTCTACTTGCTACTGCACCATATTGTGAAAATGTTCCACTTGTCCACTGTTGTGCCGCAATACTTTGATCAACGCCTCTATAAAAAATTGATTGTATCTGTGCAGATCCAAATTGGCCATTTCTATAATAGTAACTATATCCCCAACTTTGATTTACAATAGTAGGACGTTTAAAACCTGTGTCTGGATCAACTGGTTTTTGTTCGTGGAACAATCTAATTAAATCGTAACGATCATTATCAATGCTATGATTGGTTCCGCCAAATATTCTCATAGAATAAATTTTTGCATTCTTTGCCCAGCCGTATGTTTTGCCTGCGGCAATACCTGCACAATGGCTTCCGTGAGCACCTGCGGCATTTGAATCATTTGATGTGTTAGCATAAAAGCTACTAGGCATTGTTCCTACCATACCTGTTAGTTCATACCAATCAACTTGTTGAAATCTACTGACTCCGTTTGCATCTTCCCATTCAGGGTGATCAACTTGTACACCATCGTCTTGAATAACCATATCAATGCCTGTTCCGTCTAGTGTATAATTATAATCAGCTGTACGTGTGCTTGATGAACTGTAAGTTAAGTCTGGATCAGTATGTCTGTCTAATCCCCAGTTAACACTATTTGAACCGTTTGTAAAACTTCTTTGAAATTGTGCATTTTGTGTAGCATACAGTTCTTGTGTTTCTTTATCTGGAACACCTGCTACTGATAATACTCGCGGATCGTTTGATAGTGCCGCGGCTTCGTCATCGGTAAGATCATAATGCGTCATTCTGTTATTAGCAGGTCTAGCATTAATTACTGGTACAATTCTATCAGGTACAAGACTACTGTTAACAGAATCATCAGTTGATGTATCTCTTTGTAAATCAGTATCAACTACTGCAACGTCTATACCTTTTTGTGTAACTACTATATATTCAGCCATAATGTTTCCTAAACTATATTAAATCCGCTATTAATATTTGGGGTGTATCCTGATACTCCTAAGTCGGTATCTAAGAAGATAGCTCTCATTGTCTCAAATCTTGGCTTACTTAAAACTGGTGCAAAGTATTTGTTAAACAACGCATAACCTAATGGGTTATTAGCTAACATACCTGCTGGTGTTTTTAATGTGTCGCTCCACTCCGGACTAAGACTTCCACCGTCCCAAAACTCGCTCATATTCCACATTGACCAATTAACCAAATAAGTATATTCTTTATATACTAGTTCTGCCGCCTCAGCATTAGTGTCGTATAGTGTTGAGTATCCACTTGGATCATAAAGTCCTGCATTAATTGCTTCTTTCATAGCAAGGTGTAATTCTTGTCCTGTCCAATCAAACCCTGAATCAAAGTCTAATCTTGCTTGAACTCCCATTACAACTTCATCTTCACTACCTGGAACTACTCCAGGTATACCAAACATATGAACTGTATGAAATATGTGTTCAAACATTTCTTCAATGTCTCTGTCACTAGTTGATGGATTAAGGTTCCCTGGTGTACCGTGATAGAACACCATGTCATTTACAAGATGCGAATCTAAAAATGCTTGATATCCTGTATAACTTGGAATGCCTGCATCTAATAACCAGTTAGGTGAATAACTTGATTCACCACCATAACCAATTCTTTGTGCCGCCGGAAGTCCTGCATGAAAAGTTCCTGGATCACCTTGAAGTGTTGCAATTAATTTATCTTGGAGTTCAGGTACAATACCTTCTCCGCCAGGGTTAGTTATAAGTTGCATAGATTTTGCTGTTTTCTTAACCCATTCATCTGGTACTGTTGTACCACCTCCAACTGCTCCTGCGGATACTAGTTTTAATCCGTTTACAGTTAAACTTCTATCAAATACTGCTCCGTTACTAGCATCACTAACTAACGGCCCTGCAACTTGTCCAGTATTATTTAACTTAACATCTAAGCCATATGCCGCCGCAAATGGAAACTGTGCAATTCTATTAGATGTTGCATCTGGACTCATTAAATTTCTACTATTGGCAAAGAATGTTGATGGAGTATTTTCGTCTACTGATCCTTGATATAAACTTTCTTTAAGTGCATTGTCTTGCCACCACTTGCGTAACTGTGCTGGAGACCAACCTGGATTAACTTGTAAAACTAAACAACTCATTCCGGATACTTGTGGTGTTGACATACTTGTTCCTGAATAGTTTGCAACTGCTGATGAATTTGTATTTGTAGCACTAACAATGTCAGTACCTGCTGTGTATACATCAACACGTGGACCTTTATCACTTGATGTAGCACATGATTCTGAGTTTGAATATAATGCACTATCAAGATTACCTACAACAATAGTATCAGGACCAATGTTACCTGCACCTCTGTTATAGTATATCGGGTTACCCGATGAAATACCACCTGTTGCTACGCTACGTAGAATATAGTTGTTATAATCTATGTCACCTGAGTAACAAAGTTTTTGTCCTTGGTTACCGGCACTTTTCATATAGTGTACACCTTGGTCTTGCATTTCTTCAACTTCAGCATTTAGGTTGTACAAGTTAGCATTAAATCTGTTAATGCCATCTCCAATCATTCCGTAGTTAGCACTTTTAACAGTACCAACGTTTGCTCCTCTAAACTGAATAGCAGTAATACTTGTGAAGTATGCTTTGTATCCCCAACTAGCACCAACTACTGTTGGACGCACAACTCCTGTTACAGGGTCGGGTGTTTTTGCTTTGTGAAATTCTTTAATAGCATCAAACCATAAACTACTACTTACAATGTCCATAGGTAAGCAATAAATGTTTGCATTTTTAGCCCAGCCATAATCTTTACCAACAGCAATTCCTGCACAATGCGTTGCGTGATAACTTGATCCTGATGTACTACTGTAATCAACAGTAGGAATACTACTCATATTTGGAAGTGTGTTCCATTGGAATTCTTGTAAACGACTATTGCCGTCTTTGTCCTGCCATTGTTCATGGTCAAATCTAAATTTACTTTCTTGGTGTATGTAGTCAACTCCGGTACCATCTAAATGATATGGATAAACTCCAGCTAGGTCAGCGTTTTGTGAACCAGTACCCCACGGGTTTGATTCTACTATGTGTCTGCGTAATCCCCAGTTAGTTCGTATAGTACTTGAATTATCTCTTGTCCAGTTTGCTTCTTGCTCGTAGTCTAGCCAATCATCGTCCCATTCTAAAGGTTCGTTAACACCTCCAACATCTGGATGATTTAATAATGCTTGAGCTTCGTCATCTGTAAGAGTAACATGAAACATTCTGTTGCTAGAAGATCTTTGATTTGTAATACTAACTGTTCTATCAGGAACAATACTACTATCAATACCATCGTCTGCTGTTGTATCTCTATTTAGGTCTGATAATATTAAATTCTTATCAGCACCTTTATGTAGTGAAACAATATATTCTTTCTCAGCCATAAATTATGTTCCTTTAAACAATAACAATGTTACCAACCATACCGCCGTGTAGTGTACATTGATAAACTATGTTAGTATCACTAATATCATGTGGTACAGTAAAGGTCTGTGTTCCATTTTGTGCTCCTGTAATACCTTCACTAAATGCTGAACCTCCGCTTGAAGCTCTAAATGCAAATGGATGTGAGTTTCCAGTAGTATTTTTAAATATGTAAGTAAATCCTTTGTACAAGTATAATGTTGGATTATCAGTAGTACCGCCTATACCTGGTCCTGCAAATCTATATGAACTAGATCCATTTGATGTTACAGTATAATGAATAACTGGTCCTGCTGTTTCTGCCCAAGCACTTCCGTTGTACCAAATCATTTGTCCTTCTGTAGGAGAACTAATACTAATTCCTGCAATAGCATCGTTAACCCATGCACTTCCATTCCATTTTAAGTAATCATTAGTACTTGGACTTGGTGCTGTTACGTTTGAAATATCGTTAAGAGCAACACTTACAGCCGTAGCGTTATCTACCCAAGCATAGTCTGAGCCGTTCCAAGAAAGAACGTAACCACTTGTTGGATTACTTTGGTTTAAGTGTGTATCAACATCACTGTTTGCATAACCTCCGCCGCCACTTGCATTAATTGTTATGTTACCTTCAGCATCGCTTGATGTTGTAACATTAGTTCCGCCAATAAATTTAATGCTTTCGTCTTTTGCTACAGATCTTAATGTTGAGTCATCAGCACCTACGCTAAATGTAAAGTTATCACTTGACGCTTGCCATGCGTATCCGTCCCAGAACTGCATTTGTTTAGCTGATGAGTTATAAACTACATCACCTGCTTGACCAACTAGTAAATCCATACCGTTGTCATCAAATGATCCTAATCTTAGTAAAGTTTTTTGTAATACAACAGCATTAGCCGCATCAAGTATGATATTACTCGCACTTGTTATTGTTGGAATACCTGTTCCACTTGACTGTACTGTTTCTGCTGTAACTGTTCCACTTGCTACAATGTTAACACCAGTTAGTGTATCAGTTGTCTTGTTATAAACTAATCCTGAATCGCCGCCAAATGTACTACCGTCATTAAATTGTACTTGTGTATCACTACCACCTGGAGTTCCTCCACCGCCGCCTGATGCGTTAATAGTAATTGTGTCTGTAGAATCATTAGTTGTAATTGTTACGTTAGTACCAGCTACAAGAGTTAATGAGTCGTTTGCAGTATCTGCAACAACATTGTTTTGTCCTGATACAATAATTGTACTAAATGAATTTCCACCTGCATTGTTATCTGTCCAAGTTAAAGTACCAATACCATCTGTTCTTAATATTTGTCCATTGGTTCCATCACCATCTGGTAATGTCCATGTTACGTTAGTTGTTAGTGCCGGTGGACTTTTAAATGCGTTATACTTAACGTTAGCTGTGTCATATAATCTTAATTGTTTACCACTAGTTAATCTAACTGCGTCTGCAAAGTTAACTTCATCAGCTGTACCTGTTATGTTACCTGTAACTGATAGTCCGCTTGTTTGTGTAGTAGTTGTAACAACAATAGTGTTAAGTGAAATAACATTAGTGCTTGGATTATAAGTAATACCAGCGTCTGTTCTTAATACTTGTTGACTTGCACTACCTGCCGCTACAAATGGAATGTAATGATTTGCCGCTGTACTATCTAATTGTGTAGTAACAGTTGAAGCATCTAAGTTGTTTAACGCTCTAGGACGCCAGTAACTGTTGCCATTGTCCCAACTTAATACATAGTTGTCTACTGGTGCTGTTACTGTTACATCAACGTCACCTAAGTCACCAATGTCTGAAATACCACCAGCTACGTTTCCTGGTTCCCATCTTGAATTACTGTTACTCCAAACTAGTGCTTGTCCGTTGGCTGGACTTGGTGCTGATACGTTTGCTAAATCTGTTAAGTTACCTAAGGTAACAGTAATGTCACCTTCAGCAGTACTTGCAGTACTAATACCTGTGCCACCGGAAATCTTAAATGATTCTCCGTTACCAATGCTTCGTAATGTTGAGTCGTCAGCACCTATGCTAAATGATGTAAAGTTTTCACCTTCGTTTTGTAAAACTTTCCATTCACCTGCATGAGCATAATACGCTTTGCCTGTATCGTGAACATGTACAAACATACCATGGTATGTACTTGCACTTGGTAAATCATTAATTGTAGCCCATACGTTTGCAAAATATACTTTACCTGTTGTAATAATATCTTTATTACTAGTGTTACCTCTTGTAAGTATTGACTGCAAGTTATCTGATTCAGTAACAACGTTTGTAAATTTAAATGTTTGTGTTTCGTGATTATAGTAAACAACCTTACCGTCGTCTGCTGATGTAACTGCATCAACGTTGCTTAAACTTGATAAGTTAGCTGACTGTATACGAGCATCAACTCTTGCAGTTGAATGATATAAGTTACTAAGTCCTTCTGGAATACTATCAGTGTCAGTACCAAATACTAAGTATCCCGAGTCGTTAGCAAATGCACTAATAGCACTTGGTACAACAGGAATAATTGGTTTGTTAGTTAGGTCACTGTAGTCACCACTGAATGGATTGTTAAATGATACTCCGTTAATTGTAACGTCTGTAGCATTTACACTTCCAACATTAGTAAGCCCAGCGTTACCTAAATCTAAATTATCACCTGCTGGTAATTCTTTGATTTTGTTGTCATCTAATGTGTCAACTATAAGTGGTATTCTATTTGCCATTTTGTTTTCCTATATCAATATTTATCGTACTCATTATAGTGCCGCTATTCTTGTTTGGTAATCAGCAAAGTCTGTACTTGCCGCAACTTCTGCTTTTAATGTTGTTAGTGTAATTGTCTCTGCTTGTAATGCACTTGCCGCTAAGACTCCTTGTGCTGATGTTGCCGCATCAGTAATTCCATAACCTGCTAGTGTAGTTGGAGTTGTTCCTAAGTCAGCAAAGTCTAAACCGTTAAATGTAGTGCTTACAAAATTTAATGTAGCACCATTGAAGTTAATTACTCCTGTGTTAGAACCTGTTACAACACCTGTTAGTGCTGAACCATCTAATGCTGGTAAGTTACCTGTTAATGCTACGGCACTAACAGTACCTGCAACACCGTCAATTATTACAGTACTGTTGTCTGCAAATACTGAACCTGTTACATCACCGTCTAATGCACCTACAAATGATCCGTAGTGTGTATTAGTAGCTGAACTATATCCTAATGAACTATCTTGTGCAAAAATATCACCTTGTATATCTTGTGCAACAGCAATGCCACCGCCTTCAAGTACAACAACTCTTGCAAATAAATCTGTAAAGTTTGCATTAACTTTTGTAAATGCAACTCTAATTGGATCTCCATCACCCTTGTTAGCACTTGATCCAATGTTTATGTTTTGTTGTGCCATTATACTCTCCCCACAACTACTTCGACAATTCCACGTTCGGGATCTTCCTTAGCCCCTAGTGCCTTACCTATAATAGTTCCTACTTTAGGATCGTTATCGACAATTCCGTATCCTGGAATGCTTGATGTTACAACTAAGTCTCCTGGCTCAACTGTGCCAAGTACCTTAACTGGAACTCTACCTTGTAATGCAAGAGCAGTTACAAAGTTACCGTCTAAGTCACCGTTCATTAAATAACCTGGTTTCTCAGAAACAACACCAGCTACTCGTCTGTCGCCTTTTGCAGTTGTTGTTGTAATTTCTTCATCACCACCAAATACTAATACTGTACCTGTTTCATATTCTGCATCTGCCAAATAATTCTCTGCCAAGTCAGCGTAACGTGATTGTGTTGATGTACCGTTTAGTACACCTGCATAAACTGTGTTGTATCTAGCTGAACTTGTACCAATGTTATATGTGTTATCTAATCCTGGTTCAAATCCTGTTGCTGTTGTTTTAACAATTACAGCACCATCACTAATTAAAGCAATTTGTCCTGCCGCACTATAACCTGTGTTAGCACCAATACCAATACCTGTTGAGTTTGCATCAAGTTCACCTGGTGCTTCAATAAAGCTACTGTGTATCCAATCAACACCTAGTCTACTTTCGCCTGCTAGTGCTGAGTTAGTTTGGAAGAATCCTTGTGTAACACCAGTTGCGCCAATGTTAACTGAACCAGGCATCTCAACTGTTGGAGTAACAGTACCTGCTGATGACATAAACAACGCACCACCTGGAGTTGAAAGTTGTAACTCTGTACCACTTGTATCCATTACTAAGTAACTGTCAACTTTAAGTCCTTGTACTGTTGCTACACCTGAAGCATCTGTTTTAACAAGAGCGTTTATTGCTCCTGTTGTACTAACAGTTTCTTGTACACCGCCACCTTCACTAACAATAGTAGCAAATGGAATTTCACTTACATCACCTGTACTTGAGTCACCTGCCGCTCTACCAATTACAGTACCGTCTGCAATGTTAATAATTTTTCTATAGTCTAATGCACCATTGTCGATTGTAATCCAACCGTTTGTTGATGTAAATATATCGCTATCAAAACTAGCAACACCTAAATCGTTTTGTGTAATACCTGTTGCGTTAGCTCTAGTACTTGCTTGTTCTAGTGCTAGTTTACTTTGTTGTATACCTGCACTTGCATTTACATCAGCATTAATAATACTATCTGCTCTAAGTCTAAAGTCAACTGTTGCACCACTTACATCTCTTGCAACAATAACATTAATATCTGAACTTGCTAGTTCGACTAAGTTTGCAAACTCCATAATAGGACCAGTTGTAACTTGTGCTGACACACCGCCTGCTGTTGCAACAATATCTGAATTTAATATTGTTCCTGTTACTGCTGTGTATACAATTAAGTTTTCTGCAACACCGCCTCGTGTAACGTTTGAAATATCTACAATAGTACCTGTTGCACTTGAACCGTTACCTGTAATAGTATCTCCGTTTTGGAAGTTTCCGCCTGCCGCTGGTTGTGTATAAATTCTATACAATCCTGTTGTAGCAATCATTTGATTGCCTGCTAATCCATTAGTTTCAAAGTCAATCATTTCAGGTAGTGTATCACCTGCATCAATTAAACTATCAACGTAACTCTTAGTTGCCGCTTCTTGTGGGTTAGCTGGATCTGATAAGTTTGTAAATGTATTACCACCTGCATTAATATCACCAGTTAGAGAAGTTGTTCCATCTCTTGCTAATGCACCTGGGCCAATAATGTTAGCGTATGGGTTACCACCGTGGTCCCAACCTAATCTTCTTGCAACGTAACCACGTACTGCTGATTCAACTGGAACTGTATCAGTAGCGTTATCTGTCATGCTGTCATCAGCACTAAATTCTGCTACAACAACACCACGTTTAAATCCAATACCATCTAAGTTACTCAATGCAATCGAAGCACTAAATGTAACTGTACCAGTACCTTGGTCAACTGTAAAGAACTTACCAACTCTAAAGAATCCGTCTTCGTCTGTACTTACGTAGAATACTCTACCTTTATCTCTTTCGTCAACTTGTCTTGATACATCCTTAGGTTGCGTTGGTGCACCTAATACAACGTTTGGATAGTTACTTGTGTTAAATCCACCTGTACCAATACTTAAGAAGTCATGTCCTGTTGCTCTAGTTGTTGAAATGTTAACAGTAATGTTACCACCTTCACCATCACGCAAACCTACTCTTAATGTAACTGTGTTGGTTGCATTGTAAACTGAACTTACAAGTCCTGGACTTGATGCTGGTGAGTTAATATCTGTACCAGATAAGTCTTGAATACCAATTGTACCAAAACCTGTTCTTTGTGTATAGCCTGTAACAGTATGTGTTTTACCATTCCAGGTAAAGATCATATCACCTGCATTAAGTTGATCTAATTGTTTCTGTGAGAAAATACTAACAACAGCAATAACATTATCGCCTGCTGTATTACCCATTGTAGTACCTGTACCAGCAAATGTAGTTAACTGTGAATTTGTTTCATCAACAACTAGTTTGATATACTCGTATGTACTATCAAGTCTAACTTGCTGTGTACCACTTGGTAATGCTGTACCTAGTGAGTTTGTTGTGTTAAAGCTAATAACTCTGTAGATTGATTCAGTTGATTGATCGAATATCAATGCACTACTTGGTCTAGTTGTTGCAACATCAACACCTGATAGTTCAACAGTTTGTCCAACTCTAATAGTACCAATTTGACCGTTTGTTAATACTGCTTTAAGTCCTGTAGTACTAGTTTGGTTAGCACCTGTTGTTGCCATGTTTAATTTATAAACTGTGTTGCTGACAACACCAGTCGGAGGTGACCCAGGTTGTGTTATTGCTTCAACAGTTGTAATTTCGTATCTAGTAGTTCCTAGTGATCCACCATGATCAATTTCTATTTCTGAATTAGTTCTTGGAACACCGTCAAAGTCGTATGCATATATAAACAACTGACCTAATGCATGATCAAAAGTTACTCCACCATCATCAAAGATTTTAAATGGAGATGTAAATCTATTAGTTGTTGTAATAATGTCTGGAATCTCGTTTGGATCTGAACCTGTACTTACTAGTCCGTATTCACCATAAGCGTTAGAACCGTTAAGTGATCTAATCTCTGAACCACTGCCTGCAAAGTATGCCGCTTGACAATAATATGTAAACTGTGAAACAAGTTCTGAAAGTCCTGTGTTAACAGCAACAGTACCATAACCTAAATCGTTAACTTGTGTAAAGTCGTTTGCCAACATTGATCTGTTACCAGCTGTTTGTAATACAATGTTAGTTGGCATTGGTTGATCAAATCCAGTTCCATCGTTTGATGTTGGATCTAATATAAGTGTTGCAGTACCTGCCGCTTGGTCGTAACTAGTAATAGCATTTACTTGATGACGTTTGCCGTTAATATAAAATGGACTTGGTACTTGTGGACGTTTAATTCGTAATCCTTCACCAGCCGCACTTTGTACGTTCAATGTAAAGTTATCTGATTTACTGTTTACAACAGTTCTTAAGTTACCAACAAATCCGTCAATAAACATACCGCCTCTAAACGCTTGTTTATTAATACTCTGTGAGAAACTTGAACCTGTTTGTATGTATGGTGACTTAGTAAGTACAACACCTTCTGGATCTAGTACACACATAAAGCCACCGTGTCCTTGGACACTCATGTTACGTACAATAGTTGCGTCATTCATTAAGAAGACGTCCATGTCTTTGTTATGTTTAGGTGTACTTGAAGCGTTACTGTAATCTGTTAAGTAATGGTAACCATAACTTGGTGAGTCAAGTGCTGGTAAGTTAGGTAGTCCGTTAGTAATAACATCACCAACCATATCAATTAATGTACCAACTTGTGTACTTGCCGCCGCTTCACCTGCTGTAGAATCAATTGTTTGTGTTGTTCTTACAGGGCTTTGTAAACTTGTGTATGTTGCGTTAGCAAAAACATAACTTTGAATAATTGCTTTTAACTGTGCCATTGCCGCAGTAGTTTGTGCTTGTTGACCAGCTACTAAACTTACTACACCATTATAATATCTTGATGCATTGTAGTGAGTTTTTTCGTTACCACTCCATTTAAGATCATATATTAATCCGTCAATGATGATTCCTGCATCTCTTTCACATTTTTGATTATCGTATGTAAAGCCGTTCCATATACCTGTGTTGATAACAATCTGTGCATCAATCCAAGCTACAACTTCGTCTTTAAGGAATTCTTTGTTCTGTGTTAATAGTTCAACAGCATTTGGATTGTATTCTGTTTTTAATGCAATGCCATCAAATGTTGGCTCTCTGTAAAAATAAGTATCAGCCCAAATTGATGTACTTACGCCCGGTGCTGGTTTAACATTAACACGTCTAAACTCATCACCTTTTACTGATACACCGTTTGGAATCTTAATTGGAAACTGTTCGTAGTATGTTCCTGATTCAACGTGTACACTAATATCTTTAATTGAAAACGCATTACCGTAATTCATTTCTTCACCAACTACTGGAGTAATTGGTTCAAGTAATTCTATTTCAATAGTATCAACTGACGCACCTCTTGTTGTTGATACAATTCTACCAACTGCGCC
>TARA_R110001592_G_scaffold140266_1_pt1 | contig 20683 bp, 17 predicted proteins | sample TARA_R110001592 | Tara Oceans TARA_R110001592 (sample SAMEA4398387) | marine metagenome | biome: Polar Biome; feature: [SRF] surface water layer (ENVO:00010504); material: water (ENVO:00002006), including particulate matter (ENVO:01000060) such as... | depth 5 m | reverse complement strand
GGACCTAATCCTTATGACTATAGTTTTATTGTCTTTGATCGTTTCTAAGAGTTATTAATGGGTCATGTTAGTAGGAAATATACCCGCAAAGCGCCAGTATATTTCCAAACCTTTTAAACCATAAATTCAGCTTAATCTAATAAGCTCAGGTCTCTAACGCCGCCTTTATCGGCACTTGTTGCCAGCATGGCATAGGCTTTTAAGGCACTCGATACTTTTCTTGGGCGAACTTCAACCGGTTTCCAGGCTAGCTTGCCTTTTGCGTCCATTGCCGCTCGTCTTGCTGCCAACTCTTCAGCCGAGACATCAACATTGATCGTTCTCTTAGGGATATCAATATTGATAGTGTCGCCAGCTTCAATTAAACCAATGCCACCACCTGCTGCTGCTTCAGGCGATGCGTGACCAATGGATAGGCCAGATGTTCCGCCAGAGAAACGGCCATCGGTCAGTAGGGCGCAGACCTTTCCAAGCCCTTTAGATTTTAAATAGCTGGTTGGGTAAAGCATTTCCTGCATACCCGGGCCGCCTTTAGGGCCTTCGTAGCGAATAATAACGACGTCCCCTGCGACGACTTCATCATTCAGGATGCCTTTAACCGCAGAATCTTGGCTTTCGAAAATCACCGCTTTGCCAGAGAAAACATGGATGGATTCATCGACCCCTGCTGTTTTAACAACGCAGCCATCTTCGGATATATTGCCATAAAGTACGGCTAGACCGCCTTCCAAAGAATACGCATGTTCAATTGAGCGGATACAGCCTGTTTCACGGTCACCATCCAGTGTTGGCCAGCGAGTTGCTTGACTGAAAGCCGTCTGGGTTGGAATGCCTGCCGGGCCAGCTTTGAAAAACTCAGCGATTTCAGGATCATTGTTTTGCATGATGTCCCATTTTGCTAATGCGGCTTTCATCGTTGGGCTATGCACAGTAGGTGAGTCGCTATGTAATAGGCCTGCTCGATCAAGTTCGCCAAGGATGGCCATCACGCCACCTGCACGGTGAACATCTTCAACATGATACTTTGGTGAGTTTGGAGCGACTTTACAAAGCTGAGGGATTCTATGGCTCAATTCATTAATATGACTTAAGCCAAAATCAAGTTCCGCTTCCTGTGCCGCAGCAAGTAAGTGCAGAATGGTGTTGGTTGAACCGCCCATGGCAATATCCAGCATCACGGCATTTTCAAAGGCGTTAAAATTGGCAATGGAACGAGGTAATACTGAGGCATCATCTTGCTCGTAATAACGACGGGTGATTTCTACGATTTGATCAGCCGCTTTCAGGAATAATTTTTCTCTATCGGCATGGGTGGCAAGCATCGTGCCGTTGCCTGGAAGAGAAAGACCAATAGCCTCCGTTAAACAGTTCATCGAGTTGGCAGTAAACATACCCGAACATGAACCACAGGTCGGACAAGCACTGCGCTCATACTCTGCAACTGTTGCATCATCAGCGGAGTCGTCAGCGGCAATGACCATAGCATCAACCAGGTCTAATTTGTTTTCCGATAGCTTGGTTTTACCCGCTTCCATTGGGCCGCCAGACACAAAAATAACCGGAATATTTAAGCGTAAAGCCGCCATCAACATTCCGGGTGTTATTTTGTCGCAGTTAGAGATACAGACGATAGCATCAGCACAGTGGGCATTGACCATATATTCGACGGAGTCCGCGATGAGTTCACGTGAAGGTAAGCTATAGAGCATGCCGTCATGTCCCATGGCGATACCATCATCTACTGCAATGGTATTGAATTCTTTGGCAACGCCGCCTGCTTTTTCAATTTGACGTGCCACTAATTGACCCATGTCCTTCAGGTGAACGTGTCCCGGTACGAACTGCGTGAAAGAGTTCGCAATGGCAATAATGGGTTTATCAAAATCTTCTGTTGTCATTCCTGTGGCGCGCCATAGTGCGCGAGCACCGGCCATATTGCGTCCATGAGTCGAGGTTTTAGAACGATAAGTTGGCATGAGTTATCTCTTCTGAATGGTTCAAAATATGTGTAAAAATCGCCAGTGAGCATAACAAAAAATAATCACTTAGGCACGAGACGATTCAGTGCTTTCTGGATTTTTTCAGTTGATTTTTCAGGGCGCGTATATCTGATTGAAAGAATAGATTGTAAGAACTTTTTTATTAGCATGAATTTTACAGCTATCCTTATAGCTATTACATGAATTTATATTTACGAGATTTTCAGATGAATTTATCTGTGTTTCCTTTAAATGCCATTATATGTCCGAGGGGAAGGATATCGCTTCGGATATTTGAACTCCGCTATTTGGATATGGTAAGAACCTGCTTAAGGCAAGAAGAGCCCTTTGTGGTAACGCTTGTTTCGCCGCAGAAAAAAAACGGTCAGGCATTCTATACCACAGGGACAAAGGTAAAAATCGTCGATTTTGGCGAGACCTTATACAATGGCATCTTGAATATTGTCGTTGAAGGTGTCGCGCAAGTAGATTTATCACACTTATCCAGAAAGGACGATGGTTTATGGCAGGCAGACGTTACTGAAAAAGAGGAAGAGCCTTATGCGCCTATTCCGAAAGAGTATGATGATTTGTGTGTGGTGCTTAAGGCGCTAGTTGAGCACCCTTATGTCCAAGAGTTGGCTATGGATATTGATTATGACGATGCCCGAGAAGTGGGCTGGCGCTTAACTGAACTACTTCCTTTGGGGAATGAGCAAAAACAATGTTTATATGAGTTGGAAAGCTCTGAACTACGTTTGTCGAAAATAGCTGATCAGTTATCGGATTTAGTCGAGTAGTTGTTTGCCAACGGCCATATAGACATCAGTAAGTTGATCGGCAATCTCTTCTATTGATTGCTGATAATCACTCAATACCCATTCATTGGCTACTTGCAGCATTGCGCCAGATAAGGCACAAGCCAGAATGCTTCGATTCGGATACTTGATCTTTGCGGAAGGAAAAAACAAACACATTACCTTATCAATTTCCGATGCCACAATACGCATAGCCGCTTGGTAATGAGCATCTACTCGTTGGCTAACGCCTAGAACTTCAAATAATTGTACCTTTGCACGAAACGGATCATCTCTAAGGTGTTTAAAATACTGGCTAAATGCAGTTTTCATGAGTTTTCTTGGCTCATCGATAGGCTGCTTGATGAGCTCTTCAAACTCACTTTTCAATTGTTCAATGAGCAGGGTATAGACTTCACAAAGCAAGTCTTCTTTATTCTTGAAGGATTCGTAAAAGTACCTTTCAGTCAATTGGGCTTTCATACAAATTGACTTGATCGTGGCTTTGCCATAGCCCTCGGTTCCAAAAACTTCCAGGCCTGCTAATAAGAGTTTCTGTTTTCGGTTTTCAGTACGGTTACCCGCCTCAATACCATCGTATACACGTTTAATTTTTTCTGAGTTTGTTTTCATGTGAGCAATTCTGACATTGGCTGTTGTCAGAAGCAATTGTTTGCGTTAATATTTCTGACAATAGTTATTGTCAGAATAGGGCTGATCAAATATAGGCGGAGTATCATGTCGAAAAAAAATATGCTTTCAGGAGCGAGTACGGGTGAGGTGAATTCAGAAGATTCATTATCCATGGCTGATAAGCTAAAAAAAACCCCTGTAAGAACCAGTGGTATCGGGAGTTTAACCAGTGATGCCATAACCGGTGTTACCGATATTGTAGAATCAGTCCACAAAGCAGCCTTGAGTTTGCCGGTTTTTTTGGGTGGAACTAAGCAGGATCATACAAAGGGGTTTACGGGCGTGGTTTATCAGAATATCCGTGCGATCACCGAGTTTATGGGCGATGGCATTGATGTGCTGATTGATCAATTCAGTTCTGAAGCTAATAAAAAGTGTTCGTCATCAGGGCAAAGTGTGGCGCTCGCCGTTTTGAATGGTGTGCTTGGCGACCATCTTGTTAAAAAGTCAAACCCGCTTGCCATTAAGATGTGTTTTCGGCGCGATGGCCTACCTTTAGATGAGCCGGCACTAGCCAAGTTAATTAAAAAATCTAAGGGCAAAATCGCCATAATGCTTCATGGATCTTGCATGAATGATCTGCAATGGTTGCGCAATGGTCACGACCATGGCTCAGCCATAAAGCAGGATTTAGGCTTCGAACCTATTTATTTGTATTACAATACGGGGCGTCATATTTCTGAGAATGGTAGGGAATTTTCCGAGCTTCTCGAAAAACTTATTCACTTATCTGATCAGCCTTTAAATATTGTGATGCTTGCTCATAGTATGGGAGGGCTTGTTGCACGGAGTGCCTGCTATTATTCAAAAGAACTAAACCACATTTGGCTTAAGCAGCTCAGAAAGCTGATTTTGTTAGGTACACCTCATCATGGTGCGCATTTGGAAAAAGCCGGCAACTGGGTTGATATCATTTTAGAAACCAATCCTTATAGCTCGCCTTTTTCTCGCTTAGGGAAAATCCGCAGTAGTGGTGTGACTGATCTGCGTTTCGGGAGTGTGCTTGATGATGATTGGCAAGGTCTCGACAGGTTTAAGTTGTCTGGTGACAAACGTGTTCCTATTCCCCTGCCTGAAGGTGTTGAGTGCTATGCCATGGCTGCGACGGCAGGGAACTCATCAAACGTATTGAACGATGGTCTTATTGGTGATGGTCTAGTCACTGTAGATAGTGCGCTTGGGCGTCATAAAAAGGCTGAATTTAATCTCGCCTTTCCTTTAGAGCATCAATGGATAGGGCGAAACATGAGTCATTTGAGTCTGCTCGATCACCCTGAGGTTTATAAAACCCTTAAAGGCTGGCTAAGGGCTTAAATTTTTAGTCATCCCTTTATTTGCATTGCATTAAGGGTGGTATCTAAAAACAAGTATTGGTAAATAATCACAGATGCCATCCAGACAAAAAACGCGATTAAAATATATTTTTTGTCTGTCTTGGTATCCGGTGTTTTTTTAGCATCTTTGATGTAAAAGTAGCTATAACAAATTCGCGTCACGCTTGAAATAATGAGCCCCAAACTTATCCCGGCAACCACATCTGTTAGCCAATGTACGCCAAGAACAATCCTGCTCAATGCTATTAATACAATGGGGAGCGAAAAATATAAGTAGCATTTCCAGCGTTGTTTTTTCTGCATTTCTTGCGCAATAAAGCTCGCAATCAGCGCGTAAAAAACCGTCGCGCCACTGCTATGACCACTTGGATAAGCGAAAGATGTTGGTGTGTTGAAGGTTATATCGGGTCTGCTAATGCCGAAGTATTGTTTTAGTGCATGGGTGATAAGTGCTGTGAGCAAGCCTGCGATAACAAGATGGATAACGGCATAATAATGTTTCCTTGAGATCATCAGTATGATCAGCAAAATAAAAGATACATATAAAAAGACTTCATCACCTAGCAATGTTAAATGCACAGCTAGTTGTGTAATGCCTTGGCTGACAATGCCCATTTCAGTGCGAAGACTCTGAGCCAATTCTATGCAAGTTTGGTTTACCGATAAGAGTATGTCTGTATTAAGGCTTAGGTGACTCCAGAGCAAAAATATACACAGATTGATTAGCAGTAATGTGATAGAGGCGAGTGGAAATTCAAAGCGCGGGTGGCGTTCTCTAAATGCTTGATAATGCTGCTGAATTTTTTGCAGTACTACATTTGATTGTTGTTTAATCAGGAGTGCATCGTAGATTGGCGTATCTACTTGCAAGCGTACACTTAAGAATCGAAATCCCCAGGCGAATATAATAAAGAGTGTGATAAATATAATGCTAATGGTGAGCAAGCCAGAAGGTAGTTGCCAGCTTGCAGCCTTGCCTGTGAGGTAACCGGGAAGTAAGTAGAAGGGGGCCCATATAAGAGCAGATGCGCTATTGAATGCGGCAAAGCGCATTTGTGACATGCCTAGCATGCCAGCGATTATCGGTATTACGGGACGAATGGGGCCGATGAAGCGACCAAACATTACGCTTTTTCCACCATGCTTATGAAAGAATTTTTCGCCCATCGCGAGAGTGTCAGGATATCTTGAGAAAGGCCACAATTTGGGTATGCTGCTTTTGAAGTAGTGACCTAAGTAAAAGCTGATACCGTCACCTAAAATAGCGCCTAAAAACCCGCTTATTAAGATTGAGCTGATAGCGTAATCAAGATGACCCGCTACTGAGGCCACTAGAAAAAGCATTAGCACGCCAGGAACAATAATGCCAGCCAGGGCAAGAGATTCGATAAACGAGATAAAAAAGATGCTAAATAGTAGCCAGTTAGGGTTTAACTTTAGCCACTCTAAAAGGGGGTGGAAATCGGCTTCACTCATAGTAATCCAAATAAAAAGCACAAGAGAGTGTGGGTTTTAAAAGAAAAGTGAGACAAAGACAAGATAATAAGCAGTTTAATTTTGTGTAAGAAGCTGCTTATTTTAGCAAGATGACAGCATTTATTTAGTGTCTAATGTTATGGAAGCAGACTCTATTGTGACCATTTTTTTGTGCTTCGACTAATGCAAGATGTGTTTCAGCTATCAATTTATTTGAAACGCCGTCCTGGTCTGAGTTTCTTTCTTTCGGGCAATAGGTCGTACAGCCTAAACTGACAGACATACTATCTACCTCTGGCCACTTACTTTCTTCAATTGTTCGTCTAATTCTTTCTGCTATTACCAGTACGCCTTCTGATGGTGTACAGGGTAATAATAAATAAGCAGTCTGTTTTCCATCAAAGTAATCACTATCGCCGGCACGTATCATGGCTTTTAGTGTGTCTGAAAAACTCACCAGTAATGCTTGTATTGCCGGAGTGCTGTGCATGTTTTTTAGCTGGGGGAAATAGTCAATTTCCAAGCTGATTAAAGACAGTGATTTTCCTGTACGGTCGGCTCTGCAAACTTCTTTCTTCAGTGTGTCTTCTAGGTATCGAAGGTTGTACGCGCGCGTTAAAGGGTCATGTATTTCTAACTCTACCAGCGTTCTATTGCGTTTTTGATGAAGTTGCGCATAGGTACTGGCGAGTGCCATGAAAATCAAATAAGAACTCGAAAATACCAGTGCTGAGTACATAGTGGAGCTAAAGAATATGGATAAGGAAAATAAGCTTAAAATACTTAAGTTTATGATGCTGGCAAGTCTATGAGATAGCGCTATATATGCTAGTAAACTTAAAGGAAATACCCAATGCTTAATCTCATTCGGGTAATCAAAGCTCAATACAAAAAAACAAAATATAGCAGCGATGCTTGCCCCTAAAGTGACTTGCTTAAGGTATTTTGATTCAGGAGCGAAGCGAGCATAAATACTAATGCCAAGATATAGGCTAGCGATAAGCCAAGCTATATATACAAGGTCATATAAGCCATATCGGAAGTTTTGTACGCCCAATAATGCTAAGGTAATTGCACTAAGGAGAAATAATAAGCTGATTAAACGCGTCTGTAGTTGGTTTTCAGCTAGCATGAGAATCTCCTTCATCCGGTGTTGGCTCGAAGTCATCATGTGCCTTTGCCGATTTGGATTCTCTGAACGCAAGTGTTCGGTTATGGCTCATTGATTGTGTTTCTTTCAAAGCTTGTGAGGCTCGCTCGATAATAGATTGGCTATCATCGCCAATATTCAGGCATGAAAGGCCTGCGCTAACGGTAATTTCTTCTTGACCCAGTTGCACTTCTTTCCGAATTGATATCCTCAGAGCGTTGGCGATTTTAACTGCTTGAGGTGAGCTGGTGTGTGGCAGGATAATTAGAAATTCATAGGGTTCCCATAGGTAATAGCTGTCAAAAAGTCGAAGATTATTATGGAGTAATTTTCCTAGCAGTATCACTGCGCTATCTTGTTCTTTAGGTGAAAGTTTTGATAAACAATTTTTATCTACCCCTAGCGCTACTAGAGACAGCTCGCTACCTTCTCTTTCGCTGCGTTGAATTTCTTTTGTCAGATCGTGATCAAGATGCTCTTTTGTCGCCGCTTTCGTTAAATTGTCTGTTCTTCTAAGGGGTTTTAATTGTTTTCGTCTTAATTCGCGCAAATAAACCAAGCTGCATGCCATGCTTAAATAAAGGTAGTAATTTAATAGTGCTTGAATGTTTTCAAAGATATTGCCAAACAAATTTAGTTCGACAGTAATGATGATTGAAAAAATAGCGACTAATGCAAGTGCAGGCTTAAAATCGTAAAAAAAGAAAATCAGCATGGGGATAAAGTAAATCCAAGTACTTGCATATTCCGGGTTAAGCGTTAAGCCAATTAGCCCAAGCAAGCCAAGAGCTAGCGAAGAATATTTGAATCCCTGAAATCCCTCTTCGAGCTTTTTTTGTTTGTTGTTTCTTAATAAATTTACTGAAAGCAAAATGCATAAAGATGCCGCTAAGAATGTAGATATAAAAGAACCAGATAAAAGGCTATATACAGCTAACAGGCCTGATGTGATACAAGCAAAAAAGTAAGGTTTGGTTTCTATCAATATTTGATGGTCTGTTTGAGACATGATCTAAGTCGCTTGTTGGTTGTGTTTATGGTTTTTTGTTATTTTGAATGTCGATAATTATCAGTCATTATTCAGCTGAGAATCCCTTGGGTACTTTACCCTGTAAGTGGTAAGCAAAGGCAATTATTTCAGCAATTACCCGGTAAAGCGTTTCAGGTATTTCATCACCTAAGTCAAGTTTAGACAAAATGTTCACTAATTCACTATTTTCGTAAATTGGTATGCTATGTTCTTTGGCAAGCTTAATGATTTGCTCGGCTAAATCGGCTTGGCCTTTTGCCGTAAGTTTAGGTGCCGTGATTTCATCATACTTTAACGCAATAGCTTGGTTAGGCATTGCATTAGTATTATTTATAGTGTCTGTCATGCTTTTGTGTCCACTAAATGTCTATCCAGTTTAGTTTGAATTTGATTTGGTTGACCTTTTTTACAGTGCATTTCATCCACTTTTAAACCTATTTTTTCTAGCTGGCTTTTAAAATGCACGGATTCTTTTTCAAGCAATGCGAATGTTGAGTCTTTGTTAGCCCACAAAACAGAAGAAATTGAATTTTTAGATAAGGCTATTTGTATATAAATTGGTCCTAGCGAATCCAGGTCGAAAGACAACAAAAGTTTCCACTTGAATTCTTTGTCTGTGGTGCTTCCTTGTTCTTCACTATCATGTTGCGGTTCTTTATCCATTCTGAAATTAAAGGTTTGCACAGTTTGATTCGGGTTTAATATCGGTAATTCAAAAAACCAGGTTTGTTGCAGTGGCGCATCAGTATTGCTGTTTGACTGAAGTAAGCTGTTCAGCTGATTAAACTGAAGTTTGTGGATCATGCCTGCGAGAATTTTTAGTAGCTGGCCAGTGGAAAACTCTTGTTTAGCAAAAAGCGCTTTTGACGAATTGATGCTTGCGCTTGATACAATGGGGAAGGCAAACGGTGAGATAATTGTGTCATTGGCTGAGGCGCCTAAAAAAATATTTTTGAGCTCAGTGGCAGATAGCTCAGCCGCTAGTTGTTTGCTTAGTAATGCTGCAGTGGATATTAAGCTTGCTTTCAGGTCATTAAATTGGGCGCTTGTTGCATCTAAAGTCTTTTGTTGGGGTGTTTTACTTGTTTGATTTGCCGCGAGTTGAAGTAGCGATTCAATGGTTTGCTGGACTTTTGAGATAGCTGGCTGGGTGTTTTGAGTTGATGTTGCTATCTGGGGAGGGTTTTTTGAAACGAAGCTTTCTAGTGACGCAAGCTGCTCTTTGAAGGCCAAAAGTTTATGTGGTTCAGTAAAGAGTGTTTTTTCCAGGAAAATGCCTGAGTTCAACATGCTGTTTTTGATGAAGTTGACGGACGCATTAAGGGGGGAGCTGGCTGTCGATGCTGGTGAAAAAGTATTTATCGGCGCGCTTACATCTGATCGAGCCTTTGCAAAATCTGTGAGTTTGGGTAAGGTATCCAGTAATAGTGTTTTCACTGACTGAAGAATTTGATCGTTTCCCTTCTGAATAATAGTGGTTGAAGAGGGCTTTAAGATCGAACTTAACTGATCGAAACCTTGTTTTAAGGGGGTTTGTTTATTTAATGTGAGGTTGAGCGCCTGTAATAAGAGCTTTATGTTTGTGTTATCAATGAGGCTCGGTTGTGTGCCTGTTAAAGGCCTTGTATTGGCGCTATTGATAGTTTGAATGATATCAGAAAGGTCAGACTTATTTGAAAGAGGCTTTGCTTTGTTATTCACTACTTGAGCGAGTAAAGTAGGTTTTTCGCCTGGGGCTGAAGTCTCAAGTTTAAGTAATAATTTCTGCCCGATTTCTAGCGGCTTTTCGGAACTGATTAAAATTACTTTGCCTTTAAGCAGAAGCAACCACTCGTTTTTTGCTAATGCTTCTTGTTTGGGTTCTGGTATCGCTTGCCCTGCTTGTGTCTTGGCTTGTGTCTTGAGAGATGCCTCAGTATTAGGCGAGTTAATTTCCTTTGCTTGAATGACGGTGGCTGAGTAGACTTTGCCTGCTTCTAGTTTTAGCTCATTTATGTCAGTGATAACGACAGTTTGGCTTGAAGGAGTCGTTGGTCTTTGAGACGTATTGGCGCTTGAATTGATTGGCTGCTTCGATATATCCATCGGGTTGTCGTATCTCAGGATGATGATCAACTTCAAAGTTTTAGCATTGATCAGGGAATTATGTGAACAGGCTCCCAATCAAGACGCTAATAGATTATTTCATAGACTATCCCAGATATAATCTCTAGGCAAAATATTAGGGTGTTTTAGGGAAATAGCATAATAAATAAGGTTGTTGATGTGATGAATAAGTTACTTGTTCAGTTGGTTTTTGTTATTTCGAGTATCATCTTGATTTCTGGATGCAACTCGGGAGGCTCGTTGCCTGCCGAAGAAGAAGCCGATGTTTTTTTTGGGCCCTTACCTAAGGGTTTGCCTGTTTTTGTCGAAATAGTTGAACCTTATTTTAATACCTCTAAGGCAGATGAGTCTGCTATCGCCTTATATAGCTATAATCCTCAAGATCCCGTTGATCCAGTTAATGAACTTCCTGGTAACGAAATTTTCAGTTCTGATAGTAATATTGTGGTGTCACTTAATACCCTTGAAGACAATGCCATTGACGACACGCTAGATAGAAGTGAATTTACAGTATTAGTTAGAAATGACAGTGTTTACTTAGTTAATCATCTTAGTAATGAAATTCGCTTATTAAATCACTTTACAACGAAAGTATGTGAACTTATTCCTACAGAAAGAGTTGCCGACAGTAGTATTGATCCTCTAACAGGGGAACCAATAATTGACCCTCTAACAGGGGAACCAATAACTGAAAGAGTACTCACTGTTTTGCATAAAAAGCTTATTTATGTGATGACAGTAGAAACTAGCGATTCATGCATTAGTGAAGGCAAGAAGCGTTTTTACGAACTTCCTCTTGATCATCAGGCAGAAATTACGGCGGATGAAGATGCAGAGTTGGAAAACCTAGAATTAGTGACGGAATCTCAAGCGCGATCAAAACTTATTTTTGGATGGGTTGCTGACGATTCCGATCCAAACGTGCCGGATCAAGATAAACTTGAGTACGCTTATCTGGGGTATGATAGTGAACAAAAAAAATTAGAGTTATTTGATAAAGATAAAGAAATTAAATGGTCTCAAGACAGGGTATTACAGCAGTTTGATGTGGTTGATCTAGGTTCCGGAATGACAAGTACGGAGAATTTTTTTCATCTTGAAGCTTTAGGCAATTATCAGTATTTAGTCCAATTGGGTTTAGATGTTTTTGTTGTTGATGGCGGTTTAGATTTAATCAATAAAGAACCCGGTCTATCCAATCAGCCAAATCAAATTGAGGGTGTTTTGACAGACAAAGTAGTCACCTTAAGCTCAGAAATCATAGATTCAGATTTGGTTTATGCGCTACCTGCGGTCACTAAATTTGATGACGAAAATTTGTTTATTATTGATGATGCCAAAATTTACCATCTTTTGTATCAAAAAAATGTTCCCCCTCGTAATCCCTCTAAAACCACCACCGTTGTTAAGCAAAACTCATTGAGTATAGATAGCAAAGAATATTTACAGCGCCATACCTTTAGTCAGTTTGATTTAAAAGCTTGTGGAAGTAGTGATTTTGATTGTTTGGCTGCACATGATGTTGAAGCGCAAACCTGGCAATTTTTTACGCCTTGTGAAGAACAATATGGCTGTGATCCGATTGTTGAAGTCAGTGATTACTGTGAAACACTCGATGAGCAGCAGCAAACACAATCCAGTGAGCCCCTGTGTAGTGCGAGTAATTGGCTGCATATTTCTGAGCTTAATGATCAAACTAACGATGCGACATTATTAGCTTATATGCAATATGCGCCTTATGTTCAGTACTCAGACTTCATATTGAACAATGAACGATTGTATATAAACGCAAAAATGGATCAAAAAGACATATTCCTGTCTTATGATTTTAAACAGGATTTTAGTACACCAAAACTCTTACGAGAAAATGTTTTATTTGGCAAGCGTGCTTCGCTAGTGGGTATGGACCCATATTTTGTTAGCGGCAAGCTGTTTCTAACGGCTCTTCAAGAAGGCGCCTTAAGAAGTAATGAATGTTATAAAAACTATCAAAAAGTAACATGTATTCCCAGTGAACTAATTGAGATTGGCTCAAGATTTTCCTGTACAGGTAAAGATCTAATAGATGGTAAATGTACCAATCAATATAGAGAATATGAATCTAAAGCTTTCTTCTGTTCAGAGGATCAGTTAAATGATTTAACTTGCTCAGATGCAAACCTTGGTCAGTTAAATAGTTTAGCGATTGAAACTGATGATGAGGATGCAAAATGGCTAAAATTGTATGATTATCAAAGCGACTCAGATCTGATGTATATTTTAACGGGCGATCAAACTGCTGCTTTAAATAATAAGCAGCTTGATGAAGGTAAAATCTACTTACCGGTTTTATATAGTTTTGACACAGTAAACAATCAAAAGGGCGAAGTAGTTGCTTCTTTAGAAGGTTCAATTGAAAACGTTGTCGGCGGTTGGTTATATAAAAGTTCTGAATCGGCGGGTTCTTTAGAGGTCTTTGGCCACATTGATGTCTTATCTGAAGAGATAAAACAAAATGTTGGCGGCAAAACAGCCAGCGAAAGCGCACTGACAACTTTCCTCTTAGAACGAACCTCTAATATACCTGATTTAATTAAAGCACCCAAGGTCGCTGAGAGAACTTTTGAAAGGCCGACAGTTTTTTAAACTAGCAAATAATAAATAACTATTTTGCTTTGAACGAATCTAATAACAAAGTAGCAAAAGGTTTTTTACGTGAAACGAACAGTGAGTTACTTTTTTGCGCTATTTTTAGGCTTGTTTGTTGGATGGCTCGCTCAGCAGTTCTGGATTAGCTCTAACTCTTTAGAGACTTCGACATCCTTTACTCAATCTATTGCCCGGCAATATCAGCGCTTAAATGATCTAAAAAAGCAGACCTTAAGTTTGTCTCCTGTGGAAGATGATTCAGTGACTGAAGAGTCTCTTACCTCGCAATTTCTTGATGCAATCAAACAGAAAAACTTAGATCTCGCTTTTGAGCAATATGCTCAACTTGAAATACAGGAGCTTAATGATGCATTGCTTTTGGCTGAATTACTCTTCGAGTTAGAGCGTTATGAATCGCTTTTCTCCTTTTTATATGACTACCGATATGGGCTTGATGCCAAATCAGAGCAGCGTTTGCTTAGTGAAATTTATCGATATGTTGAACAAGTAGAAATTAAGTTATCCGAAGAAGAAAATTACGATAAGTTAGTGAGTCTGTATCGACAATTAAGCTCATACCAGGGGGATTATACTTTTTATTATCTTCGACTCAGTTATTGGTTGCTACAATCAGGTGATACTTTTGAGGCATCACAAAGTCTTCTGGGTGCTATAAATGATATTGCCTATGTTAAAGAAATTGGAGAGCTCCAGGATGCGATTGAGCTTTATGACAAGGTAGGGCCTCAAATCGAAATACCCTTGAGAGAAGTAGATGGCGATCATTACCTTGTTAAGGTTGAGCTTGAGGGTGAAGTAAGTTTGGAATTAATGATCGATACAGGTGCATCCAAGACGGTTGTTAAGAAAGTTTTATTAGATGGTGTGCCTGGGCTATTAGATGATGCTTTAAGTTTGCAAATGAGTACTGCTAATGGGAGAGCGCAAGGCTTAGCGGTTAGGCTCAATAAGATAAGTATCGCTAAATTACAACTTGATTATTTAGATGTCATATTAATGGATCTGCCAAAGTTCAAATATGATGGATTATTGGGAATGAACTTGTTAAGCCAGTTCGACTTTCAAATTGATCAAGAAAACTTAGTGTTAAAGCTTGCTCCCAAAAAAATAACATATACGCTTTCGAATTAAGTTCAAGTTTCTATTATTTATCTAATTTTAGATCTAGATACCCTCGTTTAATGCATGTTTCGAATGCTTGAGCTGATTCTGCAAGCTCCGTAAATCGCAGTCTTAATGTCCGCAGCTTTTTTAGCTCATCTGAACTCGGGTAATCATCTGTATTAAAGTACTGTTTTCCTAACTCATAACTATATTTCAAGTAAGTGGCTCGACTTTTAGCCACTAGTTCGACCATGGGTTTTAAATCATTAATGGTAAGTTCTTCAATTTCTGGGTTAATGAATTCTTTGTTCGCTGTTCGAAAAAGTTGTTGATAGTGAAGTAGTAAACGGTTGATATCTTTTTCGTCCATGTTTGCATCTCGCTCTGATGATTTGGATTGTTAAAATGTAAAACCCTCTAACAAGCATAGAAGCGCTTATCTCCTAAGCAAGTTTATTTGTATTAATAAAAAAACTCTTTTTTATTAATTAAGTCTCAGAAAGCAAGCAAGAAGTTATGTCATTTCAATACATCTGACTAATATGCTTAAGCTTTGTAAGGGTATTCTGAGTATAATACGTACATTTATCATTATGAGGGCACAAATATGGCAAGTGGAAGTGAGTTACAGGATCGATGTGGAGGACGTTGTGAATTATGCGCATCGACAGACTCCTTAGTGGTTTATCAAGTGCCGGACTCAGAAGGCAGGGGAGATGCAGATGTAATGATCTGTTCAGCTTGTCTGGATAATATTGAGTCAAATCTTGAAGAGATGACTATAAATCATTGGCGTTGTTTGAGTGAAAGCATGTGGAGTACTGTTCCGGCAGTACAAATTCTGGCTTGGCGAATTCTGAAGAGAATATCAGCTGAAAGTTGGGCGCAAGACTTATTAGATATGCTTTATCTAGAAGAATCAGCGCTTGAGTGGGCAGAAGCGGGTGCTGCAAATAATCAGGTAGATGCTGTGCTTACGCGTGATAGCAATGGTGCGACTTTAAAAGCAGGTGATAATGTCACTATTATAAAAGATCTCAATGTTAAAGGCTCAAGCATGGTTGCTAAACGAGGTACGGTTGTCAGGGGGATATCGCTAACTGATAATCCGGAGCATATAGAGGGCCGGGTTAACGGGACTCGCATCGTCATTCTTACGTGTTTTGTGAAAAAATCTTAGTCTATTTCTTTCATGTTCAGGTGTGCGATTAAGTCAGCAGACTCAATCACGCACCATTTTAATTTCCTTTTCACTGCCCCCTGTCACACACCTTATTTTTAAAGTCCTATTCATGCCTTATTTGCACTAATTCAGTTCAAAAAAATGCGGATGCACCTCAGTTAAATGTATTGTTCTTATATTGTTTATTTAAGTTATTGAAATATATGATTATTTTAAGTTGGCATGCTCTATGCTTTGTAAATGCTATATAACCACTTATAGGTAGCTTATTCTTATTAAGTAGGTATGTATTAGTGAAAGGCAGAATACTTTTTTCGTGGCTGTACGCAGAAAAAAGTTCATATAAAACTTAGAAGGATCATCTTATGAAGCAGTTTAAGGTCGTCAAACGATTGATTGTATCAGTATTAGTATTTACAGGTGTTGCTGTTAGCTCAGTACATGCAGAAAAACTAGGTTATCCAGAAAAAGATGAATTGACCTTTGGCTTTATCAAGTTAACTGACATGGCGCCCATCGCGATTGCCTATGAGAATGGTTATTTCGAAGAAGAAGGTCTGTATGTCACGATCGAAGCCCAAGCTAACTGGAAGGTCTTGTTAGATGGTGTGATTGATGGGCGCTTGGATGGTGCGCATATGCTGGCTGGTCAGCCAATTGCTGCCACCATGGGTTATGGTACCAAAGCACATATCATTACGCCATTTTCCATGGATTTAAACGGTAATGCGATTACCGTGTCCAATGATATTTGGGCACAAATGAAACCCAATATTCCTAAAATGAGTGATGGCCGTCCGGTTCATCCTATTAAAGCAGATGCGCTAAAGCCAGTTGTTGATAAGTATATAGCTGAAGGTAAGCCTTTTAACATGGGTATGGTCTTTCCGGTATCCACCCATAACTATGAATTACGTTATTGGTTAGCTGCAGGTGGTATTCACCCAGGTTTCTATGCGCCGCATAAAGGTGACACCTCAGGAAAAATCGCTGCTGAAGCGCTGTTATCCGTGACACCTCCACCACAAATGCCTTCAACGTTAGAAGCTGGCACTATTTATGGTTACTGTGTAGGTGAGCCTTGGAACCAACAGGCGGTATTCAAAGGTATCGGCGTGCCAGTCGTAACTGATTATGAAATTTGGAAAGATAACCCAGAAAAAGTATTTGGTATTACTGCTGAATTTGCAGAGAAATACCCAAATACCACGATTCGTTTAACCAGAGCATTGATCAGAGCAGCCATGTGGCTGGATGAGAATGATAATGCTAACCGCCCAGCTGCTGTGAAGATCTTATCTAAACCTAATTATGTGGGTGCAGACTACGATGTCATTGCAAATAGCATGACGGGCACCTTTGAGTACGAGAAAGGCGACAAACGAGACGTACCCGATTTCAACGTATTCTTCCGTTATAACGCGACCTACCCATTCTATTCAGATGCTATTTGGTATCTAACGCAGATGCGTCGTTGGGGACAAATTAGCGATGACAAGTCTGATGAATGGTACTTTGATATGGCGAAGAGTGTCTATCGTCCTGACATCTATGCAAAAGCAGCCCAGTCTCTTATTGATGAGAAAAAAGCAAAAGCGAAAGACTTTCCAGACTTTGCAACAGAAGACGGCTTCAAGGACCCACAGAAACACTTTATCGATAACATCGTGTATGACGGGAAAATGCCGAATGCATATATTGATACCTTCAAAATCGGTTTGAAGTCGGGTGACAAAATCTAAGACAAGTTGTGCTGGGGCGGTGTCAGTTTAATCTGGCATCGTTCTTTCTTCAGGATTTTTCATCAATATTGTAGAGGTGCTTATGTCAACTACGACACCATTAATTGAAGACTCAAAAGATAACATTGTTTGGCTAGATAATACCCTGGACTTTCTAATCAATATGGCTAAAACCCTTGCTATTCCTTTTGTTGGTATTGTCGTATTTTTAATTCTTTGGACCGCTGCTGCCCAAAGTGTGAAAACCTCATTGGGGCAATTTCCCGGGCCTACCCAAGTATGGGAGCAATTCGGTTCGCTTTATTCAGAGCATCAAGTAGCAAGACAAAAAGAAGCTGATTTTTATGAACGTCAGGAGGTGCGAAATGCAAAACGTGTTGCTGATGATCCAGGTTATGTCCCAAAAATTCGGGCGTTTACAGGAAAAGAGACTTTTCTTGATCAAATTGTGACCAGCTTAGTGACCGTCATGAGTGGTTTTCTGTTAGCTGCCGTGATAGCCATTCCCTTAGGTATTGCTGTTGGTTTGAATAAAACCTTGAATGCGGCTGTTAACCCTATTATCCAAATATTTAAACCGGTTTCGCCGCTAGCATGGTTACCCCTTGTGACTATTTTAGTCAGTGCGCTTTATGTGACAGATGACCCCATGGTGGCGAAAGCCTTCATCGTTTCCATGATAACAGTCACCCTGTGCTGTGTCTGGCCCATGGTGATTAACACCTCAGTCGGTGTTGCATCGATTGATAGTGACTTAGTGAACGTTAGCCGGGTACTTCGCTTGCCGGCACTAAAACATGTTCAAAAAATTGTCATACCGGCCTCCATTCCCATGATTTTTACCGGTATGCGACTGTCTCTGGGTATTGCTTGGATGGTCTTGATTGCGGCAGAAATGCTTGCCCAGAACCCGGGTTTAGGTAAGTTCGTTTGGGATGAATTCCAAAACGGTAGCTCAAATTCCTTAAGCCGAATTATGGCAGCTGTGGTGGTAATCGGCATTATTGGTTTCTTGTTAGATAGAGGCATGTTGCTGCTGCAGCGGTGGTTGTCGTGGGACAAGGCGAGTGCCACTCGTTAATTACCCTAATAATCTGGCTAATTGCTCTAAGCATCAGACAAGCGAACGATATTGAAGGAGAAAACTATGAGCGTACTATTAGATATAAGCCATATAGATATGGTCTTCCCTACAGACAAAGGGGAATTTACCGCCTTAAAAGATGTCAGTCTGAAAATTGATAAAGGCGAGTTTGTTTCATTAATCGGCCACTCAGGTTGTGGTAAATCAACAGTATTAAATGTGGTAGCAGGACTTTACCAGGCTTCCAGAGGCGGAGTGGTTTTAAACGGCAAAGAAGTCAATGAGCCTGGGCCGGAACGAGCCGTGGTGTTTCAGAATCACTCATTATTGCCTTGGCTGAGTGCCTATCAAAATGTTGAACTTGCTGTTAAGCAGGTCTTTGGCAAGCAAAAGTCCAAAGCAGAAATGCAACAATGGATTGAATACAACCTGCATCTTGTACATATGGATCATGCTATGCATAAACGCCCTGATGAAATTTCAGGGGGTATGAAGCAACGAGTCGGCATTGCAAGAGCATTAGCAATGCAGCCAGATATATTGCTGATGGATGAGCCCTTTGGTGCTCTGGATGCTTTAACCAGAGCGCATATGCAAGATTCCTTAATGGAAATTCAAAACGAGCTGAATAACACCGTCATTATGATTACCCATGATGTCGATGAAGCTGTGTTGTTATCAGATCGCATTGTCATGATGACCAATGGACCCGAAGCGACTATTGGTGAAATTCTGGATATTGACTTGCCACGTCCAAGAAACCGTTTGGCCTTAGCTGAAGATCCAAAATATGTACACCTTCGTTCCCAGGTATTGACCTTCCTCTATGAAAAGCAGCGCAAAGTAGAGGTCATCGATACTAAAAAAAAGACGAAACCCGAGTTTAATCGGCAAGTGAATCAGGAATCTTCAGATAGTCAAGATACAGAGCAAATGAAAGCAGGTTAAAAAGCAGGTTAATTTAAAGAAGAATTTCAATAGATGGTTTCAATAGATAGTTTCAATAAATCGTTCCAATACCAGAGGTCTCAAATGACACAAAAAGCTCAATTCACAAAGAAGAAATTCCTAGGCCTAGGAATTACATCCCTTATTGCAACTGGCGTAATCAGCACGCAAGCACTTGCTTCTGCTGATGATATAAGTAACGCGCTGACCAGCGGTACTGCTTATGGCGACTTCCGCTTACGTTATGAATATGTAGATCAGGATAATACCTTGGATTCAGCCAAGGCTTTAACACTACGTTCTCGTCTGGGCTACAACACAGGAGCATATGAGGGGTTCTCTGCCACGATGGAGTTTGAAGATTCACGCGTGGTTGCCGATCAAGATCGCTATACAACTGGTGGCTACTCAGTCATTGCAGATCCTGAAACAACTGAGTTAGATCAAGGTTATTTGCAATACAAAAACGATGAATTGACGGTTAAATTTGGTCGTCAGGTTTTAATCCTTGATAACCATCGTTTTGTCGGAGATGTAGGTTGGAGACAGGATAGGCAGACCTTTGATGCCTTGACGATTAACTACAAATTTAGCAAAGATCTACAAGCAAGCTATGCTTATTTGGGGCAGCGTAACCGTATACTGGCTGAAACTGCCGATAAGAACTCAAAAGATAAGATATTAAATATCTCTTACAGTACTGGCCTTGGCAAACTAACGGCTTATAGTTACTTGTTAGAAGAAGATAACGGAACGGATAACAGTATAGATACGTTTGGTCTTCGTTTTGCTGGTGCTACTGATATCAATGAAGAGCTGAAGGCACTTTATACGCTCGAGTATGCTTATCAGGAAAATGAAGCAGCGGGTAATGCACTTGAAACGAATTATATGCTAGTGGAAGGTGGTCTTGTATTCTCAGGAATTACGGCAAAATTAAGTTATGAAGTATTAGGATCTAAAGATGGGCTTATTGGTTTCACAACGCCTTTAGCGACATTGCATAAGTTTAATGGCTGGGCTGATCAATTTTTAAACACGCCAAATGAAGGCTTAAGCGATCTCAGTGTTTCATTTTCTGGTAAGTTAGCGGGAGGCAAATGGCTTGCGGTCTATCATGATTTTAATGCAGATGATTCATCAGTTGCTGTCGATGATTTAGGCAGTGAATTAGATTTATCATACTCAAAAGGCTTTGGTAAGAATTATTCAGCAGGCCTTAAATATGCTGCATATTCTGCCGGTGACATAAAGGTTGATACCGACAAAGTTTGGCTGTTGTTAGGTGCAAAGTTTTAAAACTTTTTTATTTAGGCCGCTTTTTCCAATAGTATTTGGATACAAATTAATTGACACAATAAAAATATTTTTCTTGTTGAAAAACCAAATTGGCAGTATAAAGCGATTG
>TARA_R110001592_G_scaffold130225_3_pt1 | contig 20723 bp, 17 predicted proteins | sample TARA_R110001592 | Tara Oceans TARA_R110001592 (sample SAMEA4398387) | marine metagenome | biome: Polar Biome; feature: [SRF] surface water layer (ENVO:00010504); material: water (ENVO:00002006), including particulate matter (ENVO:01000060) such as... | depth 5 m | reverse complement strand
ATGGTTGACTCCGGTGAACAAAAGATTTTTATGTCCACCAAAGATACCTTAGTGCGCGCCTTCATGGCCGGTGCAATTTTAGGCTTAGCCGCATTTTTTGCTATTTCCGTTATTGTCGCAACTGGTAGCCTATTAATTGGATCACTTCTATTTCCAGTCGGCTTTATTATGCTCTACTTAATGAAGTTCGATCTGTTAACCGGCGTGTTTACCCTAGTACCGCTTGCAGTACTTGATAAACGACCTGGCTGTACGGTTCCTCAGATGTTAAGAAACTGGGGTTTGGTGTTCGTCGGTAACTTTGCTGGTGCATTAACCGTTGCTTTTTTTGCTTCCTTTATTCTGACTTATGGCTACAACACCGATGGCGGTGCCTTAGCTGCAAAAGTAGGTCATATTGGCGAAGCTAGAACCTTGGGTTATCAGGCTCATGGTGCCGATGGTTGGTTCACTATCTTTATACGTGGCATGTTGTGTAACTGGATGGTGTCGATGGGTGTTGTGGGTGCGATGATCTCTACTTCTGCAACGAGCAAAATGATGGCGATGTGGATGCCAGTTATGTTGTTCTTCTTTATGGGTTTTGAGCACTCAATTGTTAACATGTTCTTGTTCCCATTCTCTATGATCATGGGTGGCAACTTTACTATCCTTGATTACTTTGTTTGGAACGAAATCCCAACTGTATTGGGTAATCTTGCAGGCGGTTTATTGCTGGTCGGCTTACCACTTTACTGGACACACGTTAGAACAAATCCAGAACGTAAAATTGCTAAAGCGACGGCAACTAAAATAGCTTAAGATTGGGGTCAATAAATAAACGTATCCTCGTCATTTAGGCGGGGATTTTTTTGTTCTCTAGATTTGTATTGTATTGGTATAGCTTAATGTCGTTAAAAAGGGTTCTGGTACATGACTAAAAAATTGACAATAACTGTTGGCCAATACACCAGCGAGGGAAGAAAACAAATCAATCAGGATAGTCATGGCGTGACGATTCCGAATGAGCCTTTGCTTAGTTCCAAAGGTATTGTGATTGCCTTAGCTGATGGTATTAGTAGTAGTAATGTCAGTCAAATCGCCAGTGCAACGGCTATTAATGGCTTTATGCAAGACTATTACAGCACCTCGGATGCATGGTCAGTGAAAACCTCAGCCCAGCGCGTTTTAAAGGCGACAAACTCTTGGCTTTATGCCCAAACTCAAAATAGTCCTCATCGTTTTAATAAAGATAAAGGCTTTATCTGTACCTTTAGTGCCATGATTTTCAAATCAAATACGGGGCATTTATTTCATAGTGGTGATTCGCGTATATATCGTGTTGTTGAAAATAATTTAGAGCAGCTAACGATAGATCATCGACATGTCGTGGATGCCGAAACCAGCTACTTAACGCGTGCCTTAGGTGTGCATGACACCCTCGAAATGGATTACAAAACCCTTCCCTTAACGATTGGTGATATTTTTATTCTCGCCACAGATGGTGTTTATGAGTTTCTTTCTCCAAAACATATGACTGAAACCATCCATCAGAGCAGCACTTTAGATGAGGCAGCTGAAAGCTTAGTCAAAGATGCCTTTGACTTTGGTAGTGATGATAATTTAACCATTCAAATAGCCAGAATAGACAATTTGCCTGGCCGACATGTTGAAGAAGTTCAGCAACAAGTAAATCAGTTATGTGCAGCGCCCCAATTATCTGCACGAATGAACTTCGATGGCTATACCATTATTCGCGACCTATACATCAGTAGCCGAAGTCACGTATTTTTAGCTGAAGATAATGACTCAAAAGAAAAAGTGGTGTTAAAAACGCCATCAGCTGAAATGCGCAATAATCAAGCTTATCTAGAAAGCTTTTTAATGGAAGATTGGATTGCTAAAAGGGTAAATAATGCCCATGTTTTGAAAGCTATCGAGCCTACTCGTAAACGAAATTACTTATACATAGTGACTGAGTACATAGAAGGTCAGACTTTAGCGCAATGGATGGCCGATAATCCTTCACCAAGTATTGAAGCTGTTCGGAATATCGTTGAGCAAATAGCGAAAGGTTTACAGGCATTTCACCGACAAGAAATGGTTCATCAAGACTTACGCCCCAATAATATTATGATCGATGAAGACGGCACCGTTAAAATTATCGATTTTGGTGCGACGAAAGTGGCAGGCATTTCAGAGGTGGTGGCGCTTAATGAAGGTATTGTCGGAACGGCGCAATTTACCGCGCCAGAATATTTTTTGGGCGAACTGGGTACGGCTCAGTCTGATCTGTTTTCCTTGGGTGTGATTACCTACAAGATGCTCTCGGGTGATTTACCCTACGGTAATGCCATATCAAGAACGACGAATCGCCGTTCGCAAGGTCGATTGAGTTATCAGCCCATACTCAGTGAAGATAATAATATTCCAGCGTGGGTGGATTACGCGATCAGTAAAGCAACAAATATAGACCCATTTAAGCGATATTCAGAAGTATCGGAATTTATCTATGAACTTAAGCATCCAAGCCAAACATATTTAAGTAAGACCAAGCCTCCTTTAATGGAGAGGAATCCTGTGCTGTTCTGGCAATGTATTTCTATTATTTTACTCGGAGTGATTATTTTCCAGAATAGTCGATAGTAAATAAGATAAATAACCGCTCCCTGAGCACCGTCGAAGGGCCTTCCAGATTAAACTCTGAGTTGCATCAAACACATTTCGACACTTCGACGGGCTCAGTGCAGGCAAAGCTCAATGAGCGGGAATTAACCGGTCCCTGAACCTCGTCGAAGGGTCTACAAAATTAAACCCAGACTTAAATGTTTACCAAGTTTTATAAGGCAAGAACTTCCCATTCATGGTGATAACCACTCGGTCACCTTTTGGGTTGTCTTCTTTCTCAACATCCATACTGAAATCGATGGCACTCATGATACCGTCGCCAAATTTTTCCTGAATCACTTCTTTTAAAGTATAGCCATAGACACCGACAATTTCATATAAACGATAAATAAGCGGATCTTGGGGAACTGATTTTTCCCAGGTTTTTGTCGGGTAAGCCATTAGCGCAGGTTTCGCCCCAACAGGAAGGTCAAGCAGTTGACAAAGTTTATCCGCTGTTGCTTCTGGCATGCTGTTCATGCCTAAACAGGCAGAGGTCACCCAAACAGTCCCTAAACTTAATTCCTTTGCAATACTTTCCCAAGAAAGGCCTTTTTCATTTTTAGCCAATACGACTGCTTCTACTACTTCTTCTTTTTTCATTAGTAATCCCCTTGAGTGTTTAATATTAATCAGTATTCAACTCACTTGGAGTCGTTTTGTTACAGGTAATACTTGGGGTTTGCAAGCAATATGCCATCATAATAAAAATATGAAATACTTAATAAAAAGCATTAAATTCAACTATGTAGTAGTTAATAGACTAAGGTGATGATTAGATTGGTAACGGCGGGTGAGCAAACAAGATGCTAATCTGAATAGTTAGCTCTTTAATGGTGCAATTATTCATAGCAAAGAATAAAGCAGTCGACGGCATCATGAATTTAAGAAATTCATGTAAGTTTAGATTCCTTGCTTAAAGGTATTCTTAATATGCAAGCATGGCTTCTAGCGTCTAAAAAACACCGTTTAAGTTCGGATAGTTTCAGTTAATAAAAAGAGGAGATTTCATCCTCGTTTAAATAACGCCATTGACCCAATTCAACATCGAGAGCAACTTGCCCGATTTTTTCTCGATGTAAGTTTCTCACACGATTGCCAACAGCACGAAACATTCGTTTAACTTGATGAAAGCGTCCTTCTGTAATTGTTAGCAGAACTTCTTTAGAATCTTGTCGTTGTATTTTTGCTGGTAAAGTTGCTTTGTCTGCCCCTTGTAATAAGACGCCTTGCTGAAGCTTTTCAATCGCTTCTTTAGTTATTTCATCACGAAGCTGAACGCGATAGACTTTATCGCATTGAGCTTCGGGTTTTATGATTTTGAACGTCCAGTTTCCATCATCCGTGATGAGTACCAAACCTGTGGTATCTGCATCTAAACGACCGACGATATGCAATTCCGACTTGTTATCAATATCTATGTAATTAAATATCGATGGATAATTTTCATCGATATTTGAACACAAAGTATTGGCTGGTTTATGCATTAACAAATACCGAAAAGGCCGAAGTGTTAACTCTCTATCATCTAAAGACACAGTATTATTTTCATGTACTTGAACTGCGCCATTGGTAAACACTTTGTTATCAATTTTTACCTGATGGTTTTGAAGAGCATTACTGACTTCAGTCCTGTTTAATTGGGTACTTTTACAAACAAATTTATCTAATCGCATTGCGGTTAATGTCTTAACTATTGTCTTGTTCAGTTCCTTCAGGTAATTCTGAAGGTAAGTCTGCGATATCAGGTCGGCGGCGGTTTCTGGTTTTAACCGGAACCATGCCTCTCATTGAATCTAACTTACCAAAGCATAAAAGTTTATCTTTAGCTTCAAGGATTCGCTGAGGTTTTGGGTTCGGAATAGACTTTGCTCCGCGATATAGGGTTAGAACGTTAATATCCTGTTCACGTAATTGGGTGCCTTCAATGCTCTTACCGACAAATTTAGAGCCTTCGGGAACGTAAATTTCACTAACGCCATATCCTCTACTAACAGTCAGTCTTTGACGCACATCAATTTCTGGGAAATCTACTTGAGCGGCAATATATTCAATCACCGCACCGGCAACATCCAAGCCTGTGCAAGACTCAATGCCTTCAAGGCCAGGAGACGAGTTCACTTCCATAATCTGTGGGCCAGATTTACTTTCGAGCATGTCGACACCCGCTACTTGAAGACCCATAATTTGGGTGGCTCGAACCGCTGTTTCTACATATTCAGGTGGAAGGTCTACGGCTTCCGCTATCCCGCCTCTGTGCACATTGCTTCTAAACTCTTGGCCTTGTGCTACACGACGCATAGCAGCCACAACACGATCTCCGACCACAAAGGCACGAATATCTTTGCCCTTACTTTCAGCGACAAATTTTTGAATCAGAACATTTTGTTTTTGGCTCTGAAGTAGTTCAATAATCGACTCAGCTGCTGTTACAGATTCTGCAAGCAAAACGCCAATACCTTGAGTACCTTCAATTAGTTTGATGATGACCGGCGCACCACCAACTCGTTGAATTGCTGGTAAGACATCTCGTTTGTCGCGAACAAATGTGGTTTGTGGAATGCCGATATGGTGACGGCTGAGAATCTGTAAGCTTCTAAGTTTGTCTCTAGAATTACTTATGCCGTGGGCCGTGTTGGCACAGAACACATCCATTTCCTGAAATTGTCGGACGACAGCGGTGCCATAATAGGTAATCGATGCACCAATACGCGGTAATACAGCATCGTAATGACTCAATGGTTTTTGGCGATAATATAAGTCGGGAACACCTTGTTGTAAGTCGATAGCAAATTTAAGCGTGTTTAATACTTTTACTTCATGGCCGCGTTGAGCAGCCGCTTCTTTTAAGCGTTGGGTACTGTAGGAATTTGGTCCACATGACAAGATTGCTAATTTCATGATGTTTTTCTCCGTTTTAGTAAGAGGTCAAAGGCTTCTAGACGACCTTTGATTATTTTTATAATTATATTCGCTTTAGTTAGACTTTTTCCGATGCAATAAAGTCACAACCGGGATCTACAATAATTCGATCTTTCATGGCTTCTCTGCCTAAAAGCATTAGATAGGACATGGAGGAACGATTCGTTAAGGTCAGTTTGATCTTCCATTTTTTACCGCCAAGACCGAAAGTGGTTTTAATCACAACGCGTCTTTCGGTATCGGCACTGGAGCTTTTTACTGTCTTCTTACTTGTTAAACGGGCTGTCGTTGTTACGATTTTATCGACATTGTGTGTGTCTGGGTGAATGTCAAAGCGCACACAAGGCTTGCCGTCTTGCATGAATTCTTCAATGTTGTCGACGTGCAGAGAGGATGTGGTCGCTCCCGTATCAACCCTGACAGGCATGTTTGTAATACCAAGTTCTGGAAGATCGCAATACTCCAAAGCGCCGACGAGAATTTTCTTAGGTGATTTAATCATAAAAAAAAGTTACCAGAGGTGATGGATGATTGATTTTTGTTATTGTCGATAAGCATTATAAACACGAGTTAAGTTTAACTTTAACCCGATTAATGAGAGGGATCACGATAATATTTAGGAGTTAGACGAAAAAGAGTCCTAAGAAGACACAAAGTTTAAAAGAGGATGCATGTAAGTTTATAAGGATTTTCCGATAGCTTGAAGAACCGATTGAAGGTCTCGTTCTGTGATATCAATAAACTCACAGACTCTGCCGTAAAGCATGATGGAGGGAACAAACTCTCTACTGAGTTCATTCTGAAGCTGCTGCAAGCAATATAAGATAATACGTTCTTTTTCAGTCAGCCCATCTCTTGCATCAGGTAATACCTGTTTTAGCGACATGACGAGCTCCTTAATATCAGAAGCTTCCATTCTATGTAGAGTGAAGCTTATTCGGTGGAAAGACTATTGGTTTGATAGATTGTTGGCTTGCAGCTTATCACTCTGCGTTTGTTGATTCGAGTGGAATTGATTCAAGGCATAATCGTTTGTGAAGTATTCAGGTTGGCTCATAGGAGCGCGTTGCATCGGCATAGTCACCTTAGCCAGCGACATATTCTTTAACAGGAAAGGGCCAGATTCACCCATATCTTTTATCATGTCGCCATCAAAGGGCAGGGTGATCCAATGTTTGCCAGATAGAAGCTGCGTGGATACTTGAGTTGAACCAATTGGTAGGTTATTCGCGCTATATAAAGACGCCTGAAAATAGAAACGATTCTTGGCGGATACAGAGACTTCTGCCTGAATGAGTAATTCACCTTTTTCGGATATGGAATCTTTAAAGTTTCCTGTTAATTCTATTTCTGGTTTTGAAAGAATAAAGGTGATTGCATCGCTGATCTTATTTGTTTTATTGACGATAAGTACTTTATATAAACCGGCTTCTAGCTTTTGTTCTGCCGTTATATTTAATGGGATGCTATGTTCGTAAATACCATCTTGATTGTTATCCGTAAATTCGACAGTTTGTAGGCTGACTTTTTCGTTATAGATCAATTGGCCAATAAACTGGGTTGGGATCGGCTTGCCATCAACATCACGTAAACTCGCAAAAATAGTTGCCTGATCTCCTTGTAGATAATATTTTTTATCACTCCAAATGGTCAGACTGCTTTGATCTTCTTTGTTTTGCGTTGTGCGTTCATCTATTTCATAACGCTGAGCAATGGGGTCTTTATCCGATTCACTAAATACCTGATTATATTCAGGGTAGCGGGTGAACTTTTCATTATCTTCAATCAAAGATTCGTGTAGTTCATTTTTATGTTGAATGGCCCGTATTCGGTCTATAGGATTTTCATAGACTGGTTCAGCTTCTAGTTCATCATTCATTGTGATAGCAGGTTTAATACCTGCTGCGGGAGCTGGAGCATTGTTAATTGCTAGAATAGGTTTAATCGTATTGGTAGCCGAGAGGTCTAATAAAATCTCATCGGCTTGTGCTGCGAGAGCTTGGTTCTCTTCAGCCTGTAATAAGAAAAAGGCGGGTGTGCCAATAATAAATGCTGAAATGACAAAGATAAGGCTATATTTTGTTTTGTTCTGCATGTGACAACACTCTTGTTATTTTTTTATTTAGAAGCCTTCCCTAAGCTTATACTCAGGCCGAATGTAAGATAGGGAAGGTATTTATTTATTTATTTATTTATAATAAACAGCTAATTAATTAGCCGTACACGAATCAATACGACCAGCCATATTACGACCATTACCACAGCTTAGACCATTAGGAATACCCGTGTAATCTGGCGAATTGATACCACCATTTCTTTCTGCATCATGATCGGTATACACGCTTGCCATGTTATAAGTACGTGGCGTGCCTTTATTAGAATTGCTACAGGTATAGGTTGGGCTACCGTAGGCAATACCAAAGAAGGTTTTATACGTTTTTAGATCATCCCAAATATTACGTTTACCCGAACCTGAACAGCTCATTTGAGATGCTAGATTGATATAACCATCATCTTCACCATTAATCATGGCAGAAGACGCACCTTCAAGACCGGGGAAACCTTTATAGCCACCCATTGTATAGAAAGGTGCTGCTAGGTTAGAGCCAATGTAGGTTTTAACTGCATATGAATCGTTAGTCTGAAGCCATTGCACGCTTGGATTACAGTCTCTACCCAGGAATGCCGCATTGATTAAAGAATCCAACCAATTGCCATTACATACTCGGTCTGCACCTTCTGTACCGGTGATCGCGCCACCCAGAGTGAATACACTTAAGATACCGCTCATTGCAGATTGGTAGTTAACGGTAGTTGAGCCTGAAGCGGTAAAGGCTGTATTGTAGTAAGGCGAGCCAGAAATTGCGTTACCCGCAATCCACATCATTTGTTGAGCGCCTTGACTGTGGCTGACAACATAGAAGTTATCGTTAGCAGAACACTGAGTTCCTGATTGAGGATGGTATTTGCCATCTCCATTACCTTGCTTAATCGAGATCATCTGACGCGCTATTTCACCCGCCGTTTCATCTCTCCAGTAAGGATAGCCACTAGCGTCAGTTGAGTCATAACCAACAAGACCATAGTTATCACCAGTGCTTAGCAGATCATCCATAAAGTCGCTACCATTGTATTCACTGAAGTTAGCCGTTCTCCAAGAATCTAATGCGTTATTGCCTACGGTGCCTTGTGTGCCATGACCATGAACCATGATATAGCAGTTATCGGCAGCAGAAGCCTGAGTAGCGCCTAAGAGTAAAGCGCTCGCAAGAGCCAAAGCCGAGACGAGTGAGGATTTTGTAACAGAGTATTTGAACATAATCGGACCTTTTTATTGGTTTATTTTATTTTTATTTTGCATCCAGCCGATGAAGTACTACTTATCCCTTCAGAAAGTGCCTAGTCCTGTAGGCACCCTTATCTTTCCAAGTGAACATTTGCAAGTCATTAACCAAAACGGTCAATTGATATGCAAATGCGGGCACTTATTCATAAATGTGACATTCATGATTACTTTTCTAATTTAATTTTACCGAATAAACCAGCATGATCTGATGGATAAAGACCATTTTCATCGGTCATATCTGCATTAGATTGACCAACTAGTTTGATTTTTAACTTCTTGATTTCACGATCTTTCGGGTTGAAGAATATGTGATCAATTCGCTCATACAGTACAGCATCTTCATCAGAAAGCATGCCATCGAAACAACATGTGAAGCCATCACGCGCTTTCGGCTTTGATAACCAAAGATCTAAATAGCCTGAACCAACTGCTTGTAAATATGGTGGCACAAGCGGCAGGCCGTCTAAACCTGGGATGCCTGAAGTTGATGTGAAGGGTACATCGTTCGGGCTAGAGTTGAAGTCACCCAATAAAATGACAGGTGTAGATTCAGGGGTAGTTGCTTCAATTACTTGCATCAGTTCATGCATTTGAACTGCTTGAAGAGTGATATAAGGCTCGCTTCCACCTGTTTCTAAATGGGTGTTTACGAAACGATAGTCAGCGCCACGAACATTGATATCTGCCATGGTATAACCGCGAGTGAATTCAATATTCGTTCCTCCGACAGAGGTAATTCCATTTACTGTGAAGTTATTTGCAATCGTCGTTGAGTAGGAAATACGGTTGCTATCCTTAACCAAAATGACATCACGGTCGCTTAGTCTTAAATCACCAAATATAGGTGTTGCGCCATCAGCTTCAAAGCCTACAATCATTGGTAATTCAAGGTCAGCATTATCTACGCTTACGGCCACATTGTAGTGTAAGTCACGCGCTTCCAGTGCTGCTTGCAGAATTTCCAGGAAGTCGTAAGCCACATCACTTGCTGGTGTCGGGTTACCAATCAAGAAATCTCCAGGAATTTGTGTTCTCCAGGTCGATACTTCCTGTAAACCAATTACGTCTGGCTTTCGGCGTTCGATTTCATCTGCTAAAGCTTGCGCTCTTTCAGGAAAGTTTGTTTGCTGAACGGTTTGAAACACACCGGTAACAGCTAAGGGTACAGCGATTGGGTTTGGATCTTGTGCTGCTGCAAGAACAGGGAATATGTCGGCACCTAAATAGAAATTACGTGACATTACCTTGATCTTATCCTGGCCAGATCCAGCATTCGCCATAAAAGGCATGCTGATAGCACTGCAAACTAATGCTGTGCTAATGATGGTTTTACATAGATTCTTCGAGATTAATTTCATGTGTAGAGCTCCGAATGATAATTATTCTGGGTAGATTATTTTTTTAATTTTCTTCTTACTATTTGCTTCATTTAATTAGACCGTTACGTGAGCTAGCTTGCAGGGCTAAAGTTTGGGCAAACTTGGTGATAAGCTCACGTAAACGATTGATTTATCTTGCCCGAGCGAATTAGGTAAATATGTAGACAATCAGGTCGATACATGTCGAAAGGTGTTGGTTTGGCCTTAAAAAATGAAACTAAGTTCACATATTTAGCTACTCATCTTTTGCCATCGACATCACCAAGCCGCTGAACTAAAGTTATAAATCTTTTTAAAATAATAATTTCACGGAAAAAGCTTATGACAATCGGAAAGAAAATTTATAGATCAGGTCCACTTAAAGACTTCTTTGCACAAGGTGTAAAAGTTGGAGATGTGTTATATCTGGCAGGTCAAGTAGGAATAGATGCTTCAGGAAAACCAGGAGCTGATATTGTCGAGCAAACCAAATTAGCCTATATCAATATCCAACAGGTATTAGCCGAGTTTGGTGCGACTCTGGATAACGTGGTAGATGAAACGTTCTTTGTCACTGATATGAAAGAACTAATGGAGAATGCCGAAACCGTTTTTGGTGCAAGAGCAGAAGCGTATGGTGCGATACCCGAAGTAAGCCAAACCCTAATTCAGGTTTCTGCCTTAGTGCTGCCCAAGTTGAAACTTGAGATTAAATGCATAGCGCATGTGTAGATTGTTTCACAAATATGAAGAACTCATTATATGAACATAACTAAGCAAAAATTACTTGAAGCGGTTGAAGCAAACATACTTTCTACCGAGCAGGCGAATGCTTTATTAGAGTTTTTCAGCGCTCATCCTAATGAAGGCCCACGCTTTGATTTTACTCATGTGCTTTATTATTTTGGTGGTTTAATTGCTATTGGTGCCATGACCCTGTTTATGAATTTAGGTTGGGAGTCTTTTGGTGGTGCTGGCATCGTATTTATTTGCCTTCTTTATGCCGGCATAGGTTTAAGTATAACCAATCGTTTTAATCGAATGGGCTTGGTTATCCCAGCAGGAATTTGTGCAACCTTTGTAGTCTGTTTAACTCCTCTCGCTATCTATGGTTTACAGCAAGCTATGGGGCTTTGGCCGGATGATAGTGTTTATCGTGATTATCATCGGTATGTTAAGTGGAATTGGCTTTACATGGAATTAGGTACCTTAGCTGTTGGAAGTATTGTCGCCTGGAAGTATAAATATCCCTTTTTAGTGATGCCAATTGCTGTAACGCTTTGGTATATGACAATGGATATAGCAGCGATGCTTTCACAAGGCGATTATGATTGGGAATTAAGAAAACTAGTTTCAATGTACACCGGTTTGTTGATGATAGCCTTGGCATTTTGGGTCGATGTTAGATCTAGAAATAAGGCTGATTATGCATTTTGGATTTATCTGTTTGGCGTAGTCGCATTTTGGGCTGGGCTCTCAGCGCAACATTCTGACAGTGAAATTTCAAAGTTCATCTATTTTTGCATCAATTTAATGATGATAGGAGTTGGCGTATTGTTAGTTCGCCGAGTCTTTGTGATCTTTGGCGCACTCGGAAGCTGTGGTTATTTAGGTTATTTAGCATCGGATGTTTTTAAAAATAGCTGGATGTTTCCTATTACCTTAACGGTCATCGGTTTGGGGGTTGTGTATCTTGGTATTCTTTGGCAAAAATATGAAACAACTCTCACTGAGAAAACCAGAAGGCTACTGCCTGGTGCATTAAGAGAGTTGCTTGAGTCTAAGTGAGTCGTTTTTTATAGCTGTTCACTTCAGTTTGACTAACTTAGATAATCTACCACTAAGGATTTAATGAATTTTGTTCTGCTGGCAAGAATTGATTGCCTATTAATACATAAATATAGGCTTTCATTGACTGATTTTTTTAGCGTATGAATCTTTATTAAACCTTGCGCATGAAATGCTTTAGCTGCATGTAAAGGCAGAACTGTAAAGCCAAAAACCTTATGAGTAAATTGTTCTGTATGTTCGAACTCAGGAAAGTTTTGACTTAATAATAATCTTCCATGATGCGCAGCGTCTGGGTGTGAAATAAACCCCAGCTCAATTAGTTGCTGCCAGTCTATCGACTCAATAAGGCTAGATGTCACTAAAACTAAGGGTTCGATTGATATTTTTGACTTAGTAAACTACTCATCCTGCTTAGTTCCGTCATCAAGCCTAGAGCATATACTTCTATCAACAAAATCAGAACATCAAAGAGGAAATAAACATGAGCAAAACCTATCCTAGAACATTTTCACACCTTGGTATTTCAGTACCGAATTTAGAGCAAGCAGTAAAATTCTACACAGACGTTTTGGGTTGGTATTTGATAATGGAGCCAACTGAAATAATTGAAGACGACTCCCCAATAGGTGAGATGTGTACTGATGTATTTGGAGCGAAGTGGGAGAAATTTAAAATCGCCCATTTATCAACAGGGGATCGCATTGGTGTCGAATTATTTGAATTTAAGAATCAGAAACAACCTGAAAATAATTTTGAATATTGGAAGACCGGCGTATTTCATTTCTGCGTACAAGACCCTAACTTAGAAGAACTAGTCGAAAAAATTGTTGAGGCTGGTGGTAAAAAACGTATGGCCGAGCCTAGATACTATTACCCAAATGAAAAACCGTATCGAATGATTTACATGGAAGACCCATTCGGAAACATTCTTGAAATTTACAGTCATAGTTACGAATTGACCTATGCTGCAGGTGCTTATTAGTTAATTATCCAAATAAGATTATTTGACCCAAGAAGCGATTATGATGTGTGCGTTAGTCTTACAAACAGTGATCTCTTCTGTGGGTCCCTTCTGATGATTGCTTCTTGTTTTTCAATTCGAAATACCCCTATCTTTGAATTAAAACGAAATCATTTTTACTATAGTATATGCTTAAGTTACGGTAAACCTAGGGTATGTTTAACTATATTCAGAATGAAAACTCGTTCGAATGTTCGATAATAATTGGGCTGAAATCATACAGTAGCTATCATTGTCACGAACTACTTCGTACATGGCTTGCATCAATACTTAATACTAAATAGTGACTTTGTTGGGGAAAAAATTAATGAAAAGCAAGGCCAGTCAATCTCAAGGGATTTTGTTATTTCGTTTAACACAAACACAGTCTTTTGCTATTGGAACCCTGAAAATCCTTGAAATATTTCCCTATACTCCCTTAACTGTACTTCCTGGTTCACATGATTTTGTGCTCGGTGCAGCGAATATAAGGGGGCTGACAATTCCCGTTATTGATATGGCGGCCGCTGTTGGTTACCAGCGATTATCCAAGGAAGAAATACCGAAGTGCTATATCATCATAACCGATTGCCAACGAAAAACGATCGGCTTCCTAGTACGCAAAATTGAGCGAATCGCCGAGTGTAGCTGGAAAGATATTGAACCGCCGGCTAAAAACCTAGGTCGACAGGCCTTTTTAACGGGTGTTACCCGCATTGATGGCAAAATTGTGCAATTGTTAGATGTCGAGTTAATTATCTCATTGGTATTTCCGGATAATGATACGGACAGTTTTCCAAGCCTCACCGATGTCCAAAGAGAAAAGTTGAAACCCCTCAATATCTTGTTGGTTGATGATTCCATCGTCGCGCGTGCGCAACTTACAGGTGCCTTGGATAGAATGAATATTTCATACCAAGTGACGGCTAATGGGAGCGATGCGCTCAACATCATGAAAATGGCCGCTAGTGAAAACTCACCCATAGATCTGCTTGTCAGCGACATAGAAATGCCAGGGCTTGATGGTTATGAACTTACTTTTGAAATACGAAATGATTCACAGCAGCTTGGGGCACCCTATATAATTCTTCATACTTCACTATCTAGTGAGATTAGTGTTAATCAGGCTCATCAAGTAGGGGCCAATGAGGCTCTAACCAAGTTTGATGCAGGTGATTTGATTCAAGCTATGCTGCGTGGAGCGGATCATAAAGAAGAGAAAAGTGTTGGCAGTATTAGTAAGCAATCATAAGAATAATGAATATTAATAGCACTTGGAATATGCTCTTGTGCAAAGGCTTCTGCTGAGCGGGCACCTACAACGATAATATTATCACTATTTTTTAGCGCTTCACTGACATCCCATGAATCTGTTTCGAAAAGAAGTTTGGCTTACTAAAATTCTAATTGATTCATTAGTTTTTAGCCTATTAATATGTATCATTTTCAGATCGAACAGTGATTGAAGATTGACCATCGTTGGCAACCGATATATCAAAAGTGATTGGTCGACAACAAACTTGGCAATCTTCAATATATTCTTGGTTTTCTTCTAATATCTCAACGACAACGCATATCTGTTCGCCGCAGTAAGGGCAGTAAATATTCGTTTCTAATAGTTCATTCAAATCGATTACCTCGATGCTTTAATTTATTCGAAAGCCTGATCAAGCGCATACATCAATTCTGTTAATGCACTACTATCTTCTTGCTTCAATAAGCAATTATCAATAACGAATTTAGCTGTACGAATGACCAATTGCCAGCGGGGTTTTGAGGGTAGGGTGCGTTCACTTAAATATCGATCGAGCGTTCTTGTTTTGGCAGTGGTGCCATCTAAGTAAACACGCCAGCAACGGCTTTCTTCGGCTAAGTCGGCTTTAGTCTTATGGGTATAACGCTCCCATGTACTGATGGTTTCTCTTAATAGTTTGATCAGTAATTCTCTACGATACTGATTGTCGGTATCATTCACGCAATTATTTTTATCGGGTGCAGTAAGAGCAGTCTGATCATTTATAGAAGATATTTGTTTGAGCGCCTGTTCTATCTGATCAAACTTACTCCGGCTTATCGCTAATTCTTCAGTCAGATTCTTAATCAGATCTTTGCTCAGGCCTTTTTCTGGTTCGATAGTTTCTTTATATCTATTTTGATAAATGATTAGAGCAAAATACTGCTCGCCTTTTTCCTGGAAAGGGTGAACCACTAATTCGACCTCACCTAAGCATTCATCCTTAGTAGAAAACGAAAAAGATGTCTGGGAGCTGGATAGTAAATTATGTAACTCAGCATCTGATTCTTCTGAAATAATTGAGTTAAGTGAACTTCCTATAAGAGCATGGTTTTGAGCTTTTAAGAAAGTAAGGGCAGGCTGGTTCGCGTATATAATATCGAGGTCTTTGCTCAAAAGCAGAATGCATTCATCAGTAATATCTAAAGCATGAAGTAAACGACTATTAGCGATTGAAAGTTCCGATTCTAGTTGTTTACGATGATCAATTTCTTTCTTGAGGACTTGATTCTCTTGATGACTAAACCAAAACTTACGTGCGCTCAGCTGGCTATACACTCGCGCCAGAAGTTCTTTTTCATGATAGGGCTTGATGAGATAATCATTTGCACCGGCACTTAAACAATCCACGATATCATTTACCTGATAACGTGCCGTCAGCATCATGATTGGCAGTTCGTAACTATCATGCTTTTTTCGTATGTTTCGGCATACATCCAAGCCGCTGATTGTGGGCATCATTAAGTCTAAAAGAATTAAGTCTGGCCTTTGCTGCTCTAAACGCTCTAACAATAAGGTTCCACTTGAAAAACATTCAATGATATAACCGGCTGAGTTGAGTTGAGCATGGACTAACTCTAAGTTTACTTCTTCATCATCCACTACAAAGATATGCGAATCTTCAACAGCACGCGCGACAAAGTCTCGGCTCTTATCAGAAAGTGCTTTACCTTCTTGTGAATCAGTATTGGGGTTAGTTCTTGACCAAACCCCTTTCGTAATTAAATGGTGAGTATTTTGATTGGAATCTAACTGAGATAGGGTAACCGGTTGGATTAGGTCAGATTTTATAGCTGCTGAGCTGTCAATTAAGGACGGGTCAGAAAGTTGAAGTGTGAACTCTATTTTAGTACCACTACCTACCTGACTGTTTACCTTTAAGTCACCGTTATGTAAACGGACTAATTGTCGACTAATCGATAGTCCTAAGCCGCTTCCAGAATGTATAGAATCGGTGGATTCACCAAAGTGCTGAAAAGGCTCGAATAATAAATCATATGAATCGGGAGCAATACCAACACCAGTATCAATAATTTCTATAGTGATGCGTTTATCGGCTTCGATGATGTGGTCATTGTCATCAGTTATTCTGGCATTAACTTGAATAATACCTTCTTCAGTAAACTTGATGGCATTGCCGAGCAAGTTAAATAGAATTTGTTGAAGTCTATTTTCATCAGCGAATACGAATTGAGCTTCTTTTGGAACGTTTGATGTTAAGCGGATATCTCGTCCAGATACCAGGGGGCTTAGTGTGCCGACAACAGAGTTAGAAAGTGCTTTGAAATCCACGCATTTTTTATTCAAAGAAATATTGCCATGCTTAATGCTCGCGAAGTCAACGATATCGTTTACCAGAGACCCTAAACGCTTCGTGGTTGAATAAATAAGGTCTAACTTATGTTGATGCTCTAACTTGAGTGATAGCGATGGATCATTTAATAGATGATTGGCTAAGCCAGAAATACCATGTAACGGCGTTCTTAATTCATGAGACGTGGTGGCTAGAAACTCATCTTTAAAGGCATCTATTTTCATTAGCTCTTTATTTTTACTTTGTAAGCTGTTCGACATTTCTTTAATGGTTTCAAAATTATGCAAATAGCTTTTTGCTAAATCAATTCCCTGAGAAATCACAAAAGCCAAAATGCCAATATGTGAAAGATTGGGGGTATGAATAACATAGCTATAGGTCAGAATATCATTCACAACCGCGAGTATGAAAATCCCCAAACCAAAGCCAAACGTTTTAGCGCCTCGTCGACCTTCCATTAAACATTTAACGTAGATATAAAAAATATAGGGTAGGGAAAAGAGAATGGATATTTGGAAGGGGACATTCATACTGGTATAGAAACTGACATTTGTGGTTAAGGCCAAAGAGCAAAAAGGTATCGCGATTAACCAACTACACAGCATGGCTTGTCGACTAAATCTTACTGGGAAGCGGTACGAGAAATAACAAACAAAGAAAGGGAATGACAGATAGGTAGAGATGTTTTCTAAAGCTTGAAGAAACGTCCAATGGTCACCCAGATAAAAGTAAATAATACGTTCATCTATTAATAAACGGCGTAAACCCATGGTCATACAAAGTAAGCTAAAATATAGTAGTACCTTTTCTTTTGGTCGACTAAAAAACATAAACAAACTAAAGAAGCTAGCCGCTATCAATACTGTCGCAGACAACATACTACTAATAATAGGCTTTTCTCTTAGCTCATAAATTCCTTCGGCATCAGTGAGTTTAAGTGGGTACCAAACACCTCCCCATTGATAATGAAAATTAGACGTTTGTAAAACAAGTTCTAACTTGCCTTCATCGGGAGTCAGTGTGACAAACTTTGGTAAATAGGCGGGTGACTCAAGTTCTTTACTTGTTCCAATGATGCCATTTTTCGCTAGCAGTTCTTTGTTATTCCAAAGCTGATAAGCACTTGCCATATCCGGAATAGAGAGGAATAAGTCGGTTTTTTCGGCTGGAACAAGAACGGTTACTCTATACGTTGCATGGCCAAAGCCAGGAAACTTCTGAAATCCTTCTGGCGGAGAATTCCAAGCGCCGGGTACGGGGAAAGGAATAGCTTTAGTGGTGTTTTGAGCAAACTCTTCAGGTGCAATGAGTTGTTGCCAGTAAAAGTCCCAGTTTCCTTGGAGAGAGTGAATTTGTCCTTCAGACCAATCGTGCTCGCGCAGGTCGAGAATAGCCTCCTCAGAAAAAGCTGAGAAGCTAATGCAGCAAAGATAGATTAGACAGGTAAAAAATTTCAAGAACATAATATAATTATTGTTATTAGATGATGATTAGTCTTGCTTATAAAATACTGATTGAAGAGTACTAATAATAACTGAATAGCGCGAAAAGATAAGTCTTTCTATAAAAATGACAAAATATATTAATGACAAGGACAAAAAAAGGGTAGATGACATGGTCAACTACCCTTTGTTTCGTTTTAAAGTCTAGGCACGACGACGGGCAAAACCTAAACCAATCAAGCCTAAACAGAATAGTGCTAGAGGAGTAGGTTCACTGACGTTAATTGGGGCATCTACAACGCCTTCAATTACATCGTTTCCACATTGCATTGCCCAGTGAAGTGCTAAATCACCTGTGCTTAATAGGTCAGTACCTGTTACATCAAAATTAAACGAGATTTTCTTGGCGCTTGTATCAACACTCCATGTTCCTGATGTGTTGATGAGACTTACGTTAGAAGACGCCTTATTAACTGCGATTTCTTGGCCATTTCGGTAAGTTGCATTTTTAATGAAGCTATCACTTAATAAAGCATTTGAGCTGTTGGTGCTACCATTTAAAGCATATAAGCTTGCGCTGCCGGTTCCACTTGTTCTGTAAGGATCATCAATAGAAAGGGCATACTGCCATAATGTGCCTGTTGCAGCATTGTCTTGCAGGTAGCTTGGTCCTGTACCAAAAGGGTTATACGTATTTGACAGGAATAAATCACCTGAACCAATACCTAAACCATTATAGGTAGAGCTGCCAAAGCTTCCAATAGCCGACGAGTTGGCAAAGTTGGTAAATATATCAACATTGATATTGTTTCCAGAAAAGGAGACATTAAGGCCATCAATATCAAACTTTCTAGGATCGCCAATTACATCTCCCCAGCTATTATCATTTCCACCTAAGTAAGTGTCTGTGAGTGTATAAGCAGGAAGTGTATAAGCTGTAGATGAGAAGCTTAAGCCAAGTAATGATGTGAAGATAAGTGCATTAGTAAATAACGATACAGCTTTCATTTTAATACCCGTTATAGTGTAATTAGTTCAATAGTTCTTATAATATGCATGTTTAACGCCATAATGTAAAAATCGTAATTTAAACAATAGATTAATTTATTATTGAGCCGCATGTAGAGAGTGCGATTTATTTTTTTTGATCTCTCATGTAAAGAAAACTGACTAGTTTAAGAACCGGTGTTCAGGTATTCACAATACACAAATAATTTCAATGTCTTAGTTTATTGGTTCAAGAGTAATTGAATGCTCTTTGAAATATCACGCACTTCTTTCAGGCACACCTCGTGTCCCATCGGGTAAGTTAAATATTCAGGTTCAAAGCCTTTTTCGATCAAAATATCTCTAGCAGTTAAGCCCATGCTTTCCAAGACGATATCATCTTGTGAGCCATGAAATAAATGTAGAGGAACTGCTTGGTTAGCAGAATGAATTTTAAGCGTTCTCCAAGTGGCGAAGTAAGTGGACATCGCTAAAATTCCAGCTAATGGTTTGTCATAGCTTAAACCACAATGATAGGCCACAGCGCCACCTTGAGAAAAACCAGCCAGAATAATGCGATTGCTAGGAATCCCACGGCTGATTTCTTGCTCGATTAATTCGCTAATCGCATCACTAGACTGTTGGATTTGAGCTTCATCAATTTTACGTTCGACGTCCATTTCTAAAATGTCATACCAGGCTGGCATGACAAAACCACCATTGATTGTTACAGGGATTTCGGGTGCATGCGGGAAAATAAATCGAGTGGGTAATATGGTAGGAAGTTTTAAATGCGGAACGATAGATTCAAAGTCTTGACCATTTGCACCTAGACCATGTAACCAAATAACAGATGCGGTTGGCTTAGAACCTGTTTCGACAGTGATGTGGGGAAGGTAGGGCATGATAATTTCTCTTAAATAAAGTGTCTGTGGTTTGTCATGAATTTGTGGAGAGGTAGTTTACAAGCTTATACGCTAGCGACCGAAACTATTTTCACTTAATAATAATGGATTTAGTTTGCAATGATCGGTGGACTCACTAAGTTTTATATTGCTCGATATTACGGTTTTTATACATGTTTTTACATTGGGTGATAGCTAATTGAAAAAAGAAGTTTAGTATTAGGTAAAGATTGAATGCAGAGTTAAAGAACGAGTTGAAAGGGATGATGTGAATGAATACTTTATACGCTTTTACTATGTCTGAATTGGAATCACATTATGCTGACTTTATGCCGAGTTTATAGTTTCAAAAGCCTGATACTTTTATTAATGTTTACCTTGACTGCCTGTGGTGAAATTAGTAGTAAGGCGAGCACGCCAGACAACTCTATACCTTCTCTAACATACTCTTTATCAGGAAATATTGTCATTCCGCTGGGTTCAAGTGTTGATAATGACGTACAAATAAATGGCTTTACACCGCAAAATAATGAGTTTTCCGATGCACAGAAAATCAATAATCCTTCTTTTTTGGGCGGCTACCTTAGTGCTCTAGATGGTATTTATACGACAAGTAATAGTAGCTCGCATATATATTCAGCTGATCCCGCCGATATATACCGTGTTTCTTTATTAAGCAGCCAAACTATTTCTATGAATGTATTTTTTGCTGACAACG
>TARA_R110001592_G_scaffold199185_1_pt1 | contig 20740 bp, 17 predicted proteins | sample TARA_R110001592 | Tara Oceans TARA_R110001592 (sample SAMEA4398387) | marine metagenome | biome: Polar Biome; feature: [SRF] surface water layer (ENVO:00010504); material: water (ENVO:00002006), including particulate matter (ENVO:01000060) such as... | depth 5 m | reverse complement strand
ACAAGGTATGTAGTGCTAATACGATTTATTTTTGGCCAAATCCAGAGGATAATATTACTGAGATTTATCGCGTACTGCGAGCTGGTGGAAAAATAGTTCTGGGATTTAGAACTAAAGAACAGCTACAAAAGCTTGCGTTCTCACGCCATGGCTTTCAACTATATACCAAAGAAGATCTAGCCGATTTCCTTAGTTCCGCTGGTTTTCGTGATGTAAATATCGTTAAACGCCACGCTACAAAATTTGATTCTTACTGTGTCACAGCTACAAAACCAATGGTAGTGAAACGAAAATTAGGGCTTATGTGAAGAAATGAAAGATAATAAGGCGGCATAAATTTATACGTCAGGCGACAACTCTCTTGAAAAACGCCGACTTAGAAATCAGTAAAACGAAGAGAGCCTTGGCTGTATAATGGTTAGCGACAAAACAGACCATCACCCATAGGGTGTACACACAACCAAGGCTCGTATGAATATTCTACCTTATAAACTCGCTCAAACGAACGATCAATTAACCTCCAGAGCACTTAATAGTCTTTAACTTTATTTTTGCTCAGTAGTTTGAAGATACTTGTATATTGTATAAAGGTATGCTTATAAGAACAATACCTGAACGCATACAGGTTGACTGGACATACTCTCTCCAGTAAGGCCAAACATGATAACCAACGTTGAACTCTCCAAAAGCTTGAAGGCAATCTTCTTCAAGCTCAATTTCAGATAAATAGTGTGCCTCAAAATCAGCTTCAATTAGTGCTTTTTGAAAACCGCTGTCTTCGTCATCCATAGACGTATCAACAAGCCGAACTCCAACAGAATATACAAACTTATATAAATACTGTTCTTGATCGTCTTGTTCGATTTTATCAATTCTACAGGCCTGTACGCCTTTGAATGACTGTTTCTCTAGATTATCTTGACCGATAAAGTCATCATTGATTAATATTTCTGATTTTTTTAAAAAAACTGCACCAAGCGTTAATTTTTGAGATGCTTTATTTAATAATTCTTGTGACATAGTTGTTATGCGTACCTAGTGTTCTTCGGGAAAACTAAACTCTTATTGTGTCTAAATGGAAGTATATCCCTTGTCTTTAGATCATCAACTTCCGTTTCCCAGTCAAAAACTTTATGCTCCCCATTGATACAATATTTAGTAGTAATATCTTTTAAAGAGATACTTGGTTTGAGCTCAAGAGCATAACAAAAATCAGCAAGCGTTCTTAATGTCATATTGCGAGCGCCGTTTAGCGTCTGCGTAACAAAAGATTTAGATTTGCTTAATCTTTTTGCCAGCTCAGCTTTGGATATTCCCTTGTCTTCTAAAGCAATTAATAGATCTTCAGTTACATCTATAATTAAGTCTTCTCTTAGACATATTTTCTTATTTATCTCTGATTCAGAGGCCCAATCTTCTAAAAAATCAGTCATTATCTTACTCCTCTATATTGCGCCAGTTACTGCATACTTTCTTAGCGTCTTTATCCTTAAGGTCGTCAAAGTTTTTATATATATAGTGGCTTATATAAAAAGTCTTAGGCGACTTCTTCGATAGCCAAATATAAGCTCGAAGGGGTATCTTTTTAAGAGCTCTAAAGTGACTACCGTCAGGTAATTTGCCTTCTTTTGGAAAGTTTTCGTTAGACATTCTTTGTCCGTCTGCCAACCTTTCCCTAAGTCGTCTCATTCGAGCTTTATAGTTGTGATGTTTGTTCTTAGGTACATGCTTTTTTAACTCTTCTAAAAAGCTTTCTTTTGCGCCGTCACAATGAACAACTTTGTATGTTTTACCTTGGTAGTCTTCCATTTCGTTGCGAACTATAGTTAATATATATGTTAACTTCAATGATATTTCAAATAAATTTACAAAATGTTTGATGTGATCACGGTTATATGGAATTTATTTTATTTTTGTAATCTAGTGATAGAATCGTCTCATATTTTGAGTAAATATCTCACCTATAGCCCCAGTTTTTTATAGCTATTTCTATTCAATAAGTAGCTACAGCTTCAATTTTTCTAATTAAGCATTAGTTTGCATTTACCTAATCCATATGTGGGTTCTTGGAAGAATTATTAATATATACTGGTTCATAATCTAATCTGACACCATAAATTATCTCACAGCAACTACATAAACTTGCTAGGCTAACTAATGTTTATGCCATTTCTTTCTTAAGTTGCGGCGAACATGAGTGTTATCTCTATCATCAATCGCATTTATTTTCTTTTCAAGTTCTTCTGCTTTTGTTTCGAGTATTACATTTTTTTTCTTATACTCACTTTCCAGTTTCTCATAGGTCAGGTGCTGCAACCCTTCTCAATCAATCTCCTGATTTTATTCTTGACAGTAGTGCGCCTGCGCGGGGTAGGCGGGCTTAAGTAAGTGCCATTAGTGCCAGGCCTATTTTGACCAATATTATGTGGTACCATAAATTAACTTATTAAAAATATTCCAATTAATCGTTAAAATTGTATCCAGGGGCGATTGCTAAATTATCTACCCCGTAAAGTGTTTGTTGGTTCTTGAGCCAAAGATGAATCTCCGGCCCGTCTAGCGAATGATTGTTTGAACAATCAACATTCCAGCGTCTAAGTACATAACCTGCCACAGCTGCGCGAACTTGCACTTTAAGCATACCGCCGGTCATTGCATACTCTGCTTCGATTGTTTCTGGGTGTGTGAGCCTTGGATGAGGCACGATGTGCATTTCAACAATACGATTCCATTGAATATCGGCGTCTTTAGTCTGGTTTTTTGGTACGTCAATATCCAGAATTTTAGGTTTGCTGATCCGATTGATGACAAAGTCTGTAAAGCGTTCGCGTTTTCGATCGAAAGCTCTCGCATGCCAGCGCAAGCCGTTATCGACTAAGGCAAACGGGATAATTTCTCGCCTGCTTAGTCCGCTTGATAATGAGCGATATTCAATCTGTAGGATTTTCTTTTGATGAATGGCTTTTGTTACTTCGGCGAGCACATGAAGATTTGGGGTATTGAGGTGCGTTGGCGTTTCCGAAGCAATGAGCGCACTGTTGGTCGCGCTCTCAAATCCAACACGATCATCGCCCAGTCCATGACATAGTGCCGACAAAGCCTGACTACCAGGGTACTCAAAAACCGGTTTGAAATTATCGGACTCTATATAGGTTTTTGCCTTGGTGTCGTAAGTCAGGTTTTTTGGCGCGATGTCTTTGTATAGCGAGATGTCTCTTGTCGCTGCAGCAGCTTTTATACCAAAGCGAGATACTAGGTCATTCCTATTGAAGGTGCCTAGAAATCGTAACTTAAAGTCTATATGAAACAGCCTTTCTTTTTGAGATTGTCCCATGTCATCCAATAAGTTATATGAATGAGTGTTTGTCGGATCAGTCCTTTGATTGCTTGCAGTACTTTTTTTTAGATCGGAAGTGGGTTTGTGCACTTAGTTTCACCTTGTGTCACTAATTTATCATCCTGCTTATTTTCAGGCTGAATCATAATACTAAGCATAGTGGGTGTCAATAATGGTTGTTGACATAATCAAAAAGATGATGATAGTGTCTGAAAATTGATTATAGGTGATTTGTAATGAGACAGCAGTTATGAGGAGAGGGTATTGAACTTCCAAGGCTTGCAAGCAAAATATCGGCGTTTATTTTCCGAGAACGCCTCATGGAGGCTATTAAGGGCTGACAATGCACCTTATGTCTTGGCGTTCATTGCGGATCTTTTTTCTGAAGAAAGTGAAATTCCTTATGGCCGAGCCCGAATAATGCTGGATGCAGAAATAGAGCGCAGCCGTGAGCTAGGGTTTTGGTCAACGGAAGTCTCAGCGGCGACCTACCTGAATCAGTGGATCAGGAATGGTTGGTTGCGTGAAATGGATGATTTGTTAAGCAAGACAGACGCCAGTGAAATAGCCCTTAGATTTTGTAAAGGTTTGGATGAGAGAAATTCAGGCACAACCGCTTCGCATTTACGTATTGTTCAGGAAGCGGTACGTGATCTGGCTGTTGCGATAAGCCCTAATGTTGATGAAAGGGTGACTTTACTTGAAAGTAAAAAGGCTGAAATTCAGCGAGAAATAGACGCACTTCAAGCGGGTGTGGTTCCCGAGCTAAACGAGCTTGAACAGCGAGAGCGGATTCGAGAAATCTATCAACTTGCCTCTGTTCTCACCGGTGACTTTCGTCGGGTAGAAGATGAAATCAGGGTTTTAGACAAAGATCTTAGGGTGCAAATCATTGAGGGTGGCACTTCTCGTGGCGATGTTCTTTTATCGGTGATGGAGAAAGAAGCGTTACTTTCTACTACCGAAGCTGGAAGTGCTTTTGAAGGGTTCTTTCAGTTACTGTGCGATCAAAACAGGTCAATGGAGTTTCGTGAGCAGTTACGCAGTATCTTGAACAGACCTGTAGCAAAGCAATTATCTGGGAGTCAACATCAGTTTCTTGGACAGTTAATGCGCGAGTTGAGCCGTGAGAGTGACCGAGTCTTTCGCATTAGGCGGCGTACTGAGGAAGGCCTTCGGTCTTATATCGAAAGTGGGGCCGCAGCGGAGAATCAAGCAGTCGACCGCCTGTTGTCACAGTTGGAAAGGCAGGCAGTGGTATTGCGAGATGAGGAGGTGGATTTAAAAACTGAAACCGCCCTTAGCCTACCCGTTGGGCCGATAGAGGTTACGTCACCTGAATCTATGCGCTTGAGAAGCCCTGATGACAAGCTTGATACCTCTGGAGTGGAAGAAAAAGCAAACAGCCGAGAGCCAAGTTCTCATGTTCTTGACTGTTTGGATGCTGTTCAGGTGAGGGAAATTGCCCATAAAACGTTAAGCACCCTCAGAGAATATGGCCCACTGTCTATAGCAGGAGTGGCTGACCGAAATCCATTACAGTCTGGCCTTGAAGAGTTGGTTGCCTATTTGCGAGTAGCAAAGGCTGTTGGTGCAACTGCGTTAGAGCAAAAAGAAGATGTGGCGCTAATTGATAAGCAAGGTGGCTCGCTGAAAGCGACAATTCCAAGCTATCTGTTAACTGCCGAGCTATTTCCGGAAGACATTGACGAGCTAGCTCTCTAAAAACTATCAATCAGGTAAATAGGGAATTTAAGGAAATACTATGACTAATAACTCGCCTCCGAACAGTTTCTTTTCTATGGTGACCGGTGAAGAGCTTCCACGCAAAAATGAAGAGAGCAGAGCATCTGACGATGACAGATCTTCCGACAGTGATGAGAACAACATTTATGAGAACAGCAGCCCGGTGGCTGAGAGCTCTGGTGGGACAGAGCTAGCACAGCATGAGGCAAGTGAGTCAGTTATGTCTCATGATGCTAGACGTGTTTTGGTGCATTTAATGCGACAAGGCTCGGTGATGGCTGCACAAAAATCAAAATTGTTTGAACTGCTATGCCGCCATAAAATGGCAATACGACAACATTTGTCTGAAGTTTATTTGCAGTTGGTACTCGATCAAAAATCGGGTGTGGCATTTATCGCCCGTTCTAACTCCGCTTATAAAAATGAGAGCGATAATGGCAACGCTGAGGCTGGTTCTGATATTGAGGGTCAGGAAGACCTGGAGCTAGAAGAATCAATAACATTGATCTCAAAGCGAACACTATCGCTTTATGACACCTTGATACTGCTCGTTCTCAGAAAGCATTATCAAGACCGGGAGTCTGCCGGAGAACAAAAAATAACGATAGATGTTGAGCGACTTGAATCGTACCTGACGCCTTTCCTTCCAATTACCGATCATGCGTCGAAAGAGCGCAAAAAGCTGTTGGCAAGAGTGAAAGAGATGGTGAAGAGGAAGGTGTTGTCGACGATCCGTGGCACTGAAGAACGATACGAAATCACTCCCATTATTCGCTATGTCGTGAGCGCGAGCTTTTTAGAATCCATGCTGGCTGAATATACCGCACTTGCCTCAGATCAAAGCAGCTTAAATGATGAAGGCAAACGCAAGCTAGAAGAAGGTGGCCCTCATGCATAATGAACAGATGAATAGTGAGCAGGTGAATACTGAGAAGGCAATTTTTGGATCTGATTTATTCCCCCAAGGACAAATCCGCTTATCAGAACTCTCAGTTTACAATTGGGGGTCTTTCCATGGACTTCATACGGCGTCTATTGATGCTGATGGTACATTGGTGACGGGCGATAACGGCGCTGGCAAATCAACGTTCATTGATGGGCTGATGGCGCTTCTTTTGCCCGCAGGTAAAGCTACATTTAATGTTGCTGCTGCTCAGGGTGATCGCTCAGACAGGTCACTTTTATCGTATATGCGAGGCAGCTTTGGCTCAGCACATGATGGCTCTTCTACCCGTGTTAAGAGCAAGCGTGAAAAAGGTGTTGTTACCGGGCTGCGAGCGCTTTACCAATGTGACGATGGCTCATCTGTTACGTTAGCAGCGCTATTTTGGACGAATGGTTCAACGAATGCGTTAAGCGATGTAAAGCGAGTATATCTTGTTGCTAAGCGAGACACACAGCTAAAAGAGTTGTTGGATGCTTTTGGTGAAGGCAATACCAGGCAGCTAAAACAATGGCTGCGTGATGACCCTGCTATTACTGACTGTGATAGTAACTTTACAGACTACCAAGAGCTTTATCGAAAACACCTCTATATGGACAACAAAAATGCGCCTGCTTTGTTGTCTCGTGCACTTGGGCTCAAGAAAATCGATGATCTTACAAAGCTCATCCGTGAATTAGTGTTGGAGCCCAGCGGTGTAAAGGAGGATGCGAGAAAGGTTGTTGAAGAGTTCTCGGATCTTGTCGCGATTCATGAGCAGCTGATTGACGCCAAAGAGCAATATAATCATTTAAGTCGATTGCCGGAGCTCGCTGAGTCCATTTCCAAAGCAGCAAAGGCTTTGGATTTATTGCAGCTAGAAAAAAATTATTTAGGTGTTTATTTTGGCGAAGCACTTTCGATTCTTTGGTCGAATAAGCTGGCAGAGATTGAAAATCAATTAGAGACGATATCAAGAGCAATTAAGAGTGCAGAAATCGAAGAAAAGGATGCACAAGGTTCAGTTGAAAAAAGGCACGAAGAGTATCTTAATCTCGGTGGCGACAAGATTGAGTCTTTAAAGAAAGATATCAAGCACGCTCAAGATAAGCTTAATGATGTGATCCAGGTATCTTCGAATTACCAAAGAGACTGTCGCAACCTGAATTTGAGCGCAGAACTAAATGAAGAGCTATTTCTAGAGAACAAGAATACAGCTGCCGAAAAGTTAGCAAAAAATGAAGATGACACTAAACAGAGCCAAGATTATTTTGGTGAGATTGCTGCTCAGTTAAGTGAAAAGCAGAAGAATTTAAATGATATGAAAGACGAGATTCGAGAGATTGAAGCTCGTCCAGATTCAAATATAGATATTCGTTATCAGCAACTTCGTGATGAAATGATCGACTCGCTTGATTTATCAAGTGAAGAGCTCGTTTTTATCGGCGAGCTACTAGATGTCAAAGACGACGAAAAATCATGGCAAGGTGCTATTGAGCGTGCGTTAGGAGGGCTTAAAACGACCTTGCTAGTCCCCCAAAAAAGCTACTCGATGGTCACTCGCTGGCTCAATGTTAGGCATACCGGCCTGCATGTTCGGGCACAGGTCGTTTATCAAGCTCGACCAGAACACTCTTCAGGTTCGGGAAGGCCAGCTTCAAGCTTCACCGAGTTCAATGAACGCGGGTACCTGCGTAAACTGGTCTGGAAAGATCATCCCTATCGCGATTGGTTGAAAGGTCATCTGAACAAGTTTGACTTACAATGCGTATCCGGCACCGATGAGCTTGATGCTACGCCGTTCTCAATGACCAAAGAAGGCCTCGTGCATATGGAACGAGGCCGTTTCGAAAAGAAGGACCAACGGCGTATCGACGATCGCAGAAGTTGGAGTCTAGGGTTTTCGAACAAGTCACGTTTGGTGATTTTAAATTCAGATAAAAAAGATGCTGAGCTTCGCCTAGCGGAACTGAATGCAACTTTAAGTGAGGCAAGAGGAACACTCAATAAAGTAGCTGAGCGTGCAAAGTTATGGGAAAGGCTTGGTTCTTATGCATGGGAGCAAGTAAACGCGCCATATTGCCAACAGCGCTTGGATACTGTGCAGGCAGACTTGAAGACGCTTGAACAATCCGGGGGAAATCTTGAGCTCGCTAAAAATCGTTGGGATGCTGCGAAAGAGCACCTTCAGGTGATTCAAGAAAATAAGGGCCAGCTATTGACGGAAAAAGGCTCGCTTGGCAACGATAAAAAACATGCTCAAGAGCAAGTAGATAAATATCAGCAACTAGCGTCAACCGGTATGACGGATGATGTGAGAATGCTGTTGTCAGAAAGAATTGGAGAAATCACATTAGACAGTGCCGACCAGCAATCTGTTTTAGAAAAAGCACTTGATGGTGAGTTAGAAAAAGTACGTTCGGCTAAGAGTACTGCTGAGAATACTGCAAATGGGATTATGGGTTCGTTCAGAGGAAAAGATAAGTGGCAGCCCCATACAGTCGATTGGCCCACAGGCTTAGAAGGCCTTCAAGATTATTTGGATCATTATTCTTATATTGAAAAAGAGGGATTGCCCGAGTTAATCGACCAGTTCAAAGAGCGCTTAAATAAGCACGCGACTCAGTCCTTGGCGCGAATTAAGACCAAGCTTGAATCAGAAAGAGAAGATATCCTGGAGCGAATCGATACAATCAATCGCGTCTTGAGACGCACTGAGTTTAAGCAAGGTAGCCATTTAAAGCTGGGTTCAAAGCGTGAAAAGTATCCGCATGTGCAGGAGTTTGAACGAAAAGTCAGAAGTGCCCTGAGCCAGGCGACGAGTGATGATCATGAAGCCAGGTTTAACCTTTTGGCCGATGTTGTCGAGATACTTGAAAAAGCAAGTGCGTCGGGTACGTCGAGTAATATGGAAAGTTTAAGGCTGTTAGATCCAAGGTACCAGATGTCATTTTTTGCTGAGGAAGTTGATTCACAAACCCTAAGTGTACGCGACGTGCTTGAGTCTAGCAGTGGCAAATCAGGCGGTGAGAAAGAGTCTTTCGCTGGGACTATTGTGGCCGCTAGTCTTGCTTATGTTTTAACGCCCGATGGATACGACAAACCTATTTATTGCACTGTGTTTTTGGATGAGGCCTTTTCAAATACAGCTGAGGCTGTAAGTCGCAGGGTTCTCAGAGTATTTAAAGAATTACATATACACGTCAACCTAATAACGCCCTATAAGAATCTGAACTTAGCAAGGGAGTCAGCTAAATCATTGCTTATAGCAGAACGCGACCCTGAGTTACACGAAAGTCATTTGTGTGAGGTGACTTGGGAGGAAATTGATCGGCGGATGGCGGAGCAAAAGCAAATTGTGATTTCAAAGGAAATCGCAACTGAAATAGAACTGAAAGAATTAAAAGGAACAGAAGTAGAGTTCAATGATATTTGACGAAAACAGCATTTACGATTCATCAAAGCCCAAGTGGGGGCTACTTCCTGCTGATGTTCTTGAATCGCTAAAAGTTAAGTATTGGCATAATCGAAGTAAGCTTAAAAGCCTGCTCAATGGGGATATAAAGTTTCCACTGGAAGTGCTTTTGAAGCCGCCAAAGGGAAATGCTGCTCTACAAAACATGAGTCATTTCCAAACGTTTGTAATTTCCTGGAAGGCTTTTTCGAAAGAAGCTTGTGCGTCTGAAGGTAAAGGGTGCGTGGTGAGATGGGAGAGTCGAACATTTAGGTCGCTTGCTGAGCAAGAAATTCCCACGCACCTCTGCATTCCTGATATCGCTTCTCTTGCTGGTTTGCTTGGAGGCAACGAAGAGCGCCAACTAAGAGAGTGGCAGTCAAAGATTCAGTACGTCTTCGATTCGCTTTCTTCGGAGCTTAATCAAAACATTGATGGCTCTCATAAAACGATTCGTGATCAGAAGCTATTTCTAGCGTTAATTACACATTTAGAAACGCTGGATAATTTTAATCAAACTGATCTAGAACTGTTGTGTAAGTTAATTCCTCAGCTACAGCAAGGTATGGGCGAAGGATGCTATCTAAGGGCGCTACCTGTTAGGTTTGTTGATACAAAATTTATTGAGAAGAATCTACGGATTATCGAGTCGATTGCAGCTGCACATATCGACAGCGCGGCCAAAGAAATTGGCTTGATAACTTGGCTTGATTGTAGAGAAAAGCCGAAGGACTGGTTGCTAGTTAAGCCGCTATGTGAAGCATCAAAGAAGTCGCTGGGTGGTATGCCACTGCTTCGCTTGTCATCTGATACCTTGCTCGAGTTCGAACTACCGGCTAGCAATATCCTGGTGATAGAAAACGAACAATCCTGCCTGGCGTTAAATAATGTTCCAAACACGATAGCCGTTTCGGGTGGGGGTAAAAATGTTTTATGGATGAAGGCGGGATGGTTAGCAGGAAAGAATGTTGGCTATTGGGGCGACATTGATTCTGAGGGCTTTAGCATACTGAGTGATGCCAGAAGTAAGCTAAGTAGTATTATTCCGCTGATGATGGATGAGCTGACAGTAGAGACTTTCGCGGCACGTATGGTTCCAGAGCCAGATTCCGTATCAAAAGACCCCATTGCACTGACCGATAAAGAGCTGGCTTTGTTTAAAAGTTTACGCGCTGATCGCTATGTTGATAGGAGGTTGGAGCAGGAACGACTCCCAATGGAGTATGTCGCACAGAATATTGAAGAGTGGTTAGTGTAGCGCGGGATGTAGGCAATAAAGAAGGTGAACTGAGATCAGTCACCTTCTTTAATTGGTGGAGACGGCGGGACTTGAATACGCCGTTTATTTATTTTAAGTACTTGTTAATAAAGGGATAAATAAAAAGAATAGTTTTGATGTGCGAGTTTCTGATTTATTCGGTACTTTTGGCTGATCCTTACAAAGTCCTAGTTCGACAGAGCCGAAGCGTAAGGTAAAGAGCTTATTTGCTGGGGCTGGACGCCGGCTCAGTTCCTTATCATTGAGTATATATCCTTTATTTCTTTTCTATCAAGTTAGTGTTTGAGTGCTTTTAGTAGGACCTGCATGACTTGTATAGCGATATATAAGTTGCTTTATGAGCTTGGTTAGTACAAAAGCAGCATATATATTGCCTGCAATATAAAAAGAAACTAATATGTTTCTTATCTTCTCTTTAAAATATTAAAAGCAACTTGTGTGTTTACTATGATTGACTCTTTACTTCAGCAAATAAAAAAACGTCGCCTTGCATTAGCGCTTAAGCAAAACGATATGATGATGCGTGTTGGAATATCTCGTCAGCAATATCAACGCTTGGAATCTAAGGGAAATCCACGCTTGTATACCTTGGAGTTGGTCGCTAAGGGGCTCAATAGTGAACTACTCCTCATACCCAAAGAAAAATTAAATGCTGTTCGTGCTGTTCTCGAAAGTGAACAATCCACTGGCTCGCCACAAGACGGAGAACACGGATCTTCGGCACACATTAAAGATCAACAAAAGAAAACTTTAGCTGATGACCCATGGCAAGATTTATTTGGGGATGATTAATGAACACTAATCGTGCCGATGAAATTAATGTAGTCAAGCTAAGCTTGCATGGCCGCTTGGTGGCTTATCTAGCAGGTTTTCTGAATGGTCGAAATGTCTTGAATTTTGCAGAAGAATTTGTAGCAGATGCTGGGCGTCCGACATTTAGTCTGATTACACATCCAAGCTTTCCTCATGCCGAAAGACTGATGGCCGAAGCATGGGCCAGAAATCAAAGACTTCACCCCTCCTTGTCCAATTTACTTCCCGAAGGCTCTTTACGAGAGCTAATTGCTCAAGGGCTTAAAGTACATGTAGATAATGAATTTCATCTTCTCTCTTATCTTGGTAGTGACTTACCTGGCGCCCTGATTGTGGACAAGCCACACCTGGATGATGTAATGGAGAAAGCTAGAAATTTGTGGCCGCAGGCGTTGAAGGAGCTTCCTATGAGCGCTGAGCATAAATTTAAGCTTAAAGAGCATTGGGGTAAACTTAGTGCAGATTTGTCAATAAAATAGGTGTCAGTTGTATGACGGAGTCGGTAATTATACCTTTTGTGATTAGTCGGATGGTCCTAAGCTCACCTGCATGCAGCTGAAAGTCTAACTCTTCGTTTTCTAACTGAGCGACTAATTCATCGGCTTTATAGTTTATCTGCATTACCATTTTATCCATGGCTCCCGCTAGTTTTATCCGCATTACCGGGCAAACACCGCTGGCGGCGGAAAAACAGATCATGGAGCAGTTACGCTGTAACTTATGCGGGCAACTCTTTACGGCCCCCTTGCCGGACGACATTTTGCACGATGGCGCACGACAGCAAAAAATATGTGTATTCAGCGAGAGCCATGAATTGGATGGTATGATTCACGCAGTGTTGCCGTAAACTCACGAATATATAGATGGGTAAAGGATGAAAGCAATACCATTTGCAGTACGAGTGTAATTTTACATCAAGGGCAAATTTATTTTGTAATTCTTTATCTGCCTATTAAATTCAGCAACGCCATCATCTGGAAGGGCATGCGCTTTATGTAATTCAAGCAGCTCACGAGCTTCACCATAATCTAACCAATTGATAGATGCTGAGTAGCATTGTAGTTGAAAGAAAACTTTTACAATTGTTCTAAATTTCCCTTGCCTAGTTGCCTGCCTCAAACCGTTAAGATAACTATCTCTGTGTACTGTCGGGACAATTAACTTATGCTGTTCTACTGAATGTAATTCAGCGTTCATCATGATGCGCGATAGGCGGCCATTTCCATCATCAAAAGGGTGGCACTCCGCTATGAGAAACTGCATAAAGATAGATCTGGCTAGGCCTTCGGGTAACTGTTTATAGATATTAAACCCTTGTGTCAGTGTCCCAGCTAAGTTTTCCGGAGAGACAAATACACTTTCACCCGCTTTGTTTATTTTTCTTTTAAACTGGCCTGGCCGCTTATCTTTTCGCTGAGCCATCATGGTGTGATGCCTACGTTGTATAAGTTCCAAAAAATCATCAGCGTGCTTAGGTGTTTCAGTCATTTCCTGATAGTCACTAACGATATCAAAAACAGCTAATACATCATGGCTATCTTCATGACGAGTTCCTATTACCTGCCGTGAAAAAACAATCTCCTCAGCTTCATCAATTTCAAATTCAGTGCCTTCTATATAGTTAGAAAAATAGCTCTCAAAAAATGATAAATTGCGCCATGAGGCAGAGTTGTAATCAAATATGAGTGGCTTAAAGTTGCACTGTTTTAAATAGCTGGCGAGGGCTTCAAATAATATTTGTCGACTCGAATCAAAAGCTTCATTTTTTGCCGTAGCAATCGCTAGTGGTGAAGATAGGTTTCCTTCGATGGTTTGAGTAGATAGAACAGCGCCGATTTTTTTATCTAATATTGAAAATTCTTTCTCTAAGCCTAGAAGGGGGGCTGCTGATCTCGCCTGATCACGAAGTATATTTAAAGCATCTTCACCCCTTCGCTCTAGCTCTTTACATAATTGTTCTTCAACCCATTCAGGTCCAAGTGATTTTGCTTCTTGAGCAGTAGATCGTGTTTCTGTCAGGTTTTCTAAAAGTTGCCTCGGAAGAGTGCTTCTAGATAAAGCGGGAACAAATTGTTCGCTAAGGAGATAGCTATCTCCTGGAAAAACATTAATAGTCAGTGCAGAGGTGACGGCAATTTTAGTGCGCTTCTTTACATCTGCAACAATAAAAATATGACCGTGCACAGGTCTAAGTTCGTAGGCTGTACGGTAGGCTGCTAGAGGGTTGTGACATAGATAAGCGACCACTTCATACCAGCGTGATTCAAGCAATGAAGGGATTTGTTCCATTGACGCATCTGTATAAATACCGTGACGAATACGATTTAACTTACCGCGCTGAACTAAGGCTGATAAGCGTTTAGCGTCATTGGTATCTTTGGGAAAATATAAGTTTGGCATATTAGGTTTGCTGTATAACGGTTGCGAATATGAAGAGTCTAACTTTAATTGTAGTGAATATAAAGGGTTTAACTTTATATGCTACGAATACAAGAAGGTTAACTTTGGCTATTTGTTGGGTTTTACTAATATTTTGCTCATTATGATGAACTTAAGGGGATTATCACTTCGTAACTTGGTTTATTTTAGTCGACTAAAGAAGTGGCTCTCTGGGTGTACCTCGGATTGGCATCCTTTTTATAAAGCAACTGCCGTAAACAAGGGGGTATTTTAGATTCGAAATGGGGGGAAGTGGGGGAAATTCCCAAAGCAGATTGACTTAGGTGCAAGATCTGTTGGGTGATACTGAAGTAAATGAATGGTTAAGCCTTAGAATTGAGTTACGCGATAGCACGACTATTTCTAAAGGTATTTAAACCTGCTCAAGTCAAACTAGTATCTGAGCCGAATAGATTATACTATTGACTCAAAATATGAGCCGAATATATAAATTATTCGGCTCACTTCTATTAGTAGAAAGCCGATTTAATCTACGAAAGCTGGAATTATGATGTCACTAACATGGATATGGCAAGGTCCAGAATGGCCGAGATTTACTTGGGATACCGAGGCCTTAGCCTCGGGCTTGCGAGAAGTCACCCAGCTTCAAGGCAAGCTCCTTGGTAAAATTGAACACGTTCCACAAGATGCAAGCAATGCTTCAGTCTTAGATGCACAACTTCAAAATATTATTCAGTCATCAGCCATCGAAGGCGAGCACCTTAACGCAGAATCTGTTCGTTCGTCTTTAGCTAAACGCTTAGGCGTAAAAGATGCAGGCTTATCTTCGGCGACAGCTCAAACAGAAGGTTTGGCGAACTTATTACTCGATGCGACGCAAAATTATAAGCAAGCATTAAGTTTGGATAGACTTTTCCAATGGCATACTTATTTATTTCCTGAACAGAATAGTAATGACTTTAGTGTGCAAACTATCAAGCTTGGTCAATTACGAGGTGATGAACCTATGCAGGTGGTCTCAGGACCACATCAAAAGCGTACAGTGTATTTTCAAGCACCACCTAGAGATCGTTTAGAGGAAGAATTAAACGTTTTTTTAGCATGGTTAAACACTAGTCGCGATGACAAGACGCTAGATCCTATTCTGCGTGCGGCACAAGCTCATCTGTGGTTTGTTACCCTGCATCCCTTTGATGATGGTAATGGTCGCCTAGCACGAGCTGTTTCTGATTATGCTTTGGCTCAGGGGGAGCAGCAGTCCATACGTTATTATGCAATGTCTGCCAGCATCATGGAGAATCGAAAAGCTTACTATGAAATATTGGAGCGTACGCAAAAAAGTGATATGGATATTACTGCTTGGATGAATTGGTTTCTCGTTACCTTAAGACATAGCCTTGAAGCGGCCTTAGTTCGTATCGACATGATATTAAGAAAATCTCGGTTTTGGCAGCTACATGGCCAAGACGGTCTAAAACCTGAACAAACAAAAGTACTTAATCGCTTACTTGATGCAGGCCCCGATGGGTTTGAAGGGGGCTTAACGGCGGGTAAATATCAAGGGATGGCAAAAGTAAGTAAAGCGACAGCTACGCGGCATATAACCGATCTGTTAGAAAAACAGTGTATTTGCAAGTTGGAAGGTGGGGGTAGAAGTACTCACTATGAAATTAATTGGCCTTAGTGGTAATTGTATAGTGATCGAGTTGTTAGATTAGAATAGAACTTTCAGGTTATTGTTTTTATATTTATTGAAATGGATGTGAATGTTAGATGAGCGAGATAAAACAAAAAATAGCATTATTTATTGATGCAGATAACGCACCTGCAAGTAAATTTGAAGATGTACTTAGTGAAGTTGCCAAGTATGGCGTAGTGACAATCCGTAAGGCTTATGGCAATTGGAAGTCGCCGACACTAAAATCATGGGAGGATCTTCTTCATGAATATGCAATTCAGCCTATACAGCAATACGATTTAACCAAGGGTAAAAATGCATCGGATATTGCTTTAGTTATCGATGCAATGGACGTCATGTACACGAAAGATATCGATGTTATGTGTTTTATTTCATCTGATAGTGACTTTACTCCGATGGTTACCAGGGCGCTCGCCGAAGGCAAAGTTGTGCTTGGGTTTGGGGAGCGAAAAACGCCTTCACCTTTTGTTAATGCGTGTTCTAAATTTCTCTTTTTGGATCAGTCTGAGACGAAAGAAACCGAAAAAAATAGCAAACCTAAAAATGTAAAACCAGATACGAAGTTAATCAACCTATTACGTCAGGCAATTGAAGCAACCGAAGATGATGATGGTTGGGCCGGTCTTGGCCCTGTAGGTTCAAATATTTCAAATAGGACGTCTTTTGATAGCAGGAACTATGGATTCAAGAATTTAAGTAGTTTATTTAAAGCGATCGATTTATTTGAACTGAAACGTGATCAAGGAAGATCTTACTTGGTCAGAGATGCAAGAAAGAGTAAAAAAACGTAAATGTCGTGTGAAGGTTTAATAGCACAATTCCAGCAGTTTTTTGGAGTCTGTATATAAATTAGCTTCATCAAAAGAGATTATGAAAAAATATTGGTGTTCGGAAGAATGACAGCTGAAAAAGGGTGAAAATAGTAATTTAAAATAAGGCGGGAATTGAACCGGTCTAAGGGTATGACTATGTAAACCTAAGTATTATAAACACTGGGTTTGGCCATCGGGTGGATATACATAGTTATACCTTATTATACGAAAGTGGGGAAAAAATGGGGGAACTGTCTATTGTATTTTGGGCCCATTAACTTATTATCTTGACGTTTTTGATCAATCTCATAGGTTCCATTATTTATCCTGATCTAGAAAACCCTTGATAAATGCATGTGCCAATTTTTCATGACGTTCATAATTTCCATCATTCCTCCGTCCCATTTCCTGAATCAATTGTTCGAGCTTTAACTTTTCATGATTGCCTGTGAGAAACGCTTCTATAGCTGTATAAGTCTGTGCTCCAGCTATACTGCGAGCATCTTTGCCTAATTGATGTGCACTTGTTAGCTCAATATCCCATTCATACGCTTCCATAAGCTCTTCATTATCGAAAACCTGTTCTTTGACCTTCGGAATATTATGATAGGTAGTAAAAAGATAAAGCAGATCTTTTGCATCTTTGGATCTCATGTCAGCGTTTCGGTCTGTCCATGCAATTAGTTTCAATACTGCCATGCCTACAGGAGTTGCAACCGGTATATCGACAGGAGGATCGTTTTGAACGCGAACGATTTCGGCATTTTCGCATGCTTCCTGAAACCCAAGAACATTCATCACCCAGTCTCCGCCAGGTGGCCAGGATATATTGGCGTTCTCATCTTCTAGTTGTCCGAAAGGGACAATATCAATGGGTACTCCTGCGTTACTGATTAGCTTATGAAGTTGTCTGGTTTCTTTGAATCCTCGTGATTGAAGATCAAGCTTTAATGACTGAAATGCGTTCCAATTTGGTACTTGAATACCAAAATCAATATCTCGCGTGGCACGTTGGATCTTAGTTCCATGACCAAAGTGCAGAACAATATCTCTAGCTGAAGCACCTACGACCACATAAGGTATCTTTAAGTGATCGCATGCTTCACTTATGTCTATATAGACTTGGACTGCATCAGGGTATATCTGTCCCGATATATTTATTGATGTATTGCTCATAGATCATCCTGGCTGTTTCTATATTTCTGGCATCGCCGGTTTCGATCAAGTCTGCATAGACTAGGATCGGGTGCACTAGGCATTCGTTGTTATTTTCTTGCATTGTATCCCTTGGCCAAAATGGACGAAATATTTTGACTAAGCCTGCTTCATTAGCTGCGAACTCGTCGGCTTTACGCAGACTTGCTTTAGCTAAGAGTGTATTGCCTGCCTCTTTTGGTAAATAGACAGTCGCTATTTGTGGTTGTAGGTAATTGGTATATTTAGCCGCTGCGACTTCGCCACCCCAATAAGCACCATATTCACCTATGTCGATATCTTGCCACCAATTAGCTTTATCGGCGATGAATTCACCTACACGTTGCTTAGGTTTTAATTTTTCAGGATATGCTTCCACCCATCGATCCAGTAACTTTCGTGTGTTGATGAGTTCTCGAACTTTTCCACGTTCAACAATGAACCCCGCATCTTTTAACCCGTTTATTACCCAGCCTACTGTACCCAGAGCAACACCTGTGGCTTTTGCTATTTCTCGATATGTTGTGTTTACAAGCAAAGGATTGCATAAGAATCCAAATATAACCTTGAGGCCAGTGGTATCGAAGGCGCGATTTTTTTCCTTATCTCGGGTGTGGGTTTGGTCCTGATTGTTGCCTGTTACATGAATATAAATAGGAGGCTGATTGATATAAGCATTGCCAGCTGTATCCATAAACTGTACATGCATTTCTTTAAGCTTTTTAGCCATATTCGGATTGATGTAATCGGCTACTAGAACACCATCAATAGGAAGCCTTTTAATCTGTTCAGCTAAAGCGCCTAGGTTTGCTTGCTGAGCCCATTTTTTAATTACAACTGCAAGCGTGGGGCCAGGCTTTGCAAACTGGATGACCGCATCTACTTCGATATCTACGAACTGCCGATTTTCTTGTATAACATCAAGCTTGATGCCCGTCTCATTATGAAACGCCGTGATAGCTCTTGTTAATAGATCGTACTTTGTATTCATGTTGTTTGTAGGTCTGTCTTTGATGTTCGTGTGTTTAGTATTTTGTTCATGAATATAGCATGTTCATTAATAATGTACAGATATTAATAGTGAACAGGTGTTGGTTTGTATTTTTTACTGTTCTAGGTTGTTGATGTTTCTTATGAATAAGAATTCATAAGGCGAGCTCTTTAAACTTGCCAATATCGGGCAAGAATAACTCTAACTTGGTTAAACGAAAACTGCTTAACTTCTTATAAGGATTTACTGTTTACTGAACGGTTTTTACAGATATTAGTGTGCTGTTTAAGAATTAAAACGGGGGAAAAGTGGGGGAAATTTGAAAGAGTTTAATTACCATAAGAAAAACAGCAGTAAATTCAATGTGTTATGGGTTTAAATAACAACGGGACTGCGGTAATTGAACCTCCAAAAGGGTATGACTATGTAAACCTAAGTATGATAAACACTGGGTTTGGCCATCGGGTGGATATACATAGTTATACCTAATATTACGAAAGTGGGGGAAACCTTTTGTAATCTATTTGAGCTTGCTTGGTGTCAGTAAAGAAATAGGTATAGCAAATAATTTGTCCCCAAAGGGTAATATGTTCTCACCGTCATAAAATACAGCGCCTGCTGAGAACTGATTTCCGCAAGCATCTTTCAGTTTGTTTAAGCCTTTAAAGTCACTTTGTGTAACCGTAGCGGCGGCTTTTATTTCTATGCCTACCAGTTGTCTGCCTTGTTCGATAATGATATCCACTTCTACTTTATCTTTATTACGAAAGTGATAAAACGATAGTTCTTCATCATGCCAGTCTGCGTATTTACGTAATTCTTGATAAATGAATGTTTCTAATAACTGACCAAGTAATGCTTTGTCTTGCCAAAGACTTTGGCTGTTCAGCCCCATTAGCGAACAAGCTAAGCCGGTATCCGTAAGATGCATTTTCGGTGTTTTAATTAAGCGGCTAAGCCGATTACTATGCCAGGGTTGTAGTTGCTCGATTAAGAATATTTGTTCTAGTAATGCTAAATACTCTCTAATAGTGGGGCGACTAATAGCAAAGGGTGAAGCTAAATCCGCAGAATTAAATAGTCTTGCTGTTTGGCTAGCAGCTAAGGAAAGAAGTTTGGGTAATATATCCAAATTACGAATGCTAGAAATGTCCTGTATGTCTCGCTGAATGATGGTGCTTATGTAATCTCTATACCAGGTATTCCGGCGCTTCGCGCTGCTTCTGTTAATTGCAGCAGGGTAGCCGCCCATGCAAATTATTTCAGCGAGTGACTCGCCTAAACGCTGATAGTTACCTTGGTTAGTTTCTAAGCCAAAGTCAGCCTTAAATAGTTGTGAAATTAGAGTGGGTTTTTGATCACCAATTTCTGCTTGAGCGAGTGGGCGCAAATGAATGATTTCCATGCGACCCGCAAGTGAATCTGCTAGTTGCGGTAGCAGCAGAATATTTGCTGATCCAGTTAGAATAAACCTACCGGGTTTACGGTTTTTATCTACGTTGGCTTTAATTGCCTTGAACAACTCAGGTGTGCGCTGAATTTCATCTAGAATAGTCTTTTCCGGCAGGCTTTGAACAAAGCCAACAGGGTCTGCTTTGGCTGCTTGTAGTTGGTTATCATCATCAAAAGTGATGTAGTGATAGTCCAGTTGTTCACCAACCAATTGAGAAAGGGTTGTCTTACCGCATTGACGGGATCCATGAATCAAGATAACTGGCGTATCTTGCAATGCCTCTCGAAGTATTTCTTCTGTAAACCGGCAGTACATTGGATGATCCATGTTCAATATTCCAATTATTTTCAAAAAGGAGTCGGCTAAGTGTAAATAAATTGTCGTCTAAATGAAAATACTATCTCGTCTATATGTAAATATAAAGCCAGAATGCTAAGTATACTCACGTATAGATGCCTTATGAAAAATTAGATTTATAGGTTTTGAGGGGGAAATTTATTGTATATATTTGAAAAACTTTTCAATCAGATTTTATCGAAGTGAGAATGAAGTGAATTACTCAACTTAGTCGAATTAACTAGTTAAGTTAAAGATTAAAATATGTCTTAGCGAATCAAAAATGGGGGTAAAGTGGGGGGGG
>TARA_R110001592_G_scaffold353792_1_pt1 | contig 20762 bp, 13 predicted proteins | sample TARA_R110001592 | Tara Oceans TARA_R110001592 (sample SAMEA4398387) | marine metagenome | biome: Polar Biome; feature: [SRF] surface water layer (ENVO:00010504); material: water (ENVO:00002006), including particulate matter (ENVO:01000060) such as... | depth 5 m | reverse complement strand
TTAGCGCCCCCTGGCTCACCAGTTGAGGAAGGCATAAGACCTAATTGAGGTCCGGCCGGTAAAACGGATAAATTTAGCCACCTCTACAGCAAATCTTTGAATTTAAATGAAAATATCAATTTTTATAAACCGGCTCTTACTGCCCATTGGTTGATGGATCACCCAGCTTCTTCTCTTCGCGTAAGAGATTCATCATATCCGTTTTAACTAAGAGTTCCGTTTCCAGCTTGCCAATCAATACCGACGCTTCGGACTTCCAGGTTTGCAGCTCCTTATTAAGTTTTTTAACCTTGTTTAGCTCAGTTGACTGAGCTTTGAATTCGGAAAGTTGCGTTTTAAGTAAATCAGCTTCTCCTACTTTAAATTCCAGGTTCGCTTTAAGTTTACGCTGCTCGGACTCTAAGTTTGCAAAAGCTTTTTGTGAAGCGCCAAGTTCGGCCGCCAAACGTCCGTTGTCCTTGTTCAGTTGCGTAATATCAGACTGCTTTACAGAAATAGTTTGATTCAGTGTACGAATCTCAGCTTGGAGTTGCTGTGTTTGCTGTTCATGCTTTCTCTGATCCTGTTCGCGCTGCTCTTTGACGGACTGTCGATAATGCTCCATAGCTTCTCGATTATGGCGGTGTTTTTCTTCCAGCGACTCAATTTGGGTCTGTTTTTCAGCCAGCAAAGCCTGAAGTTTTTCTACAGTTTGTCTGGCTTCGGCCTCTTGTACTCTTAGCATTTCTTCGGAAGATTTACATGAGCTAAGCTCAGAGAGCGCAGTTTGTAAATCACGCTTCTGTTCTTCCAGCGCTTTATTGGTATTGGTAAGCGAATCTTCGAGTTCTTGAATTCTACCTGTTAGCGACTGCACTTGATGCTGATGTTTGGTTTGATTTTCGTTAATTGTGGCTTGTGCCTCCTGCTTTAGCACTGAGGCCAGACGTCCAACAAGTTCTTTTATCGGCTGACTGAGCAGTGCCTCATCATCCAGTCGAGCCGAAGCTTCTTCCTCAATCTCGCGTAGATATCGATGGATAGTAGATTTGGAGCCGGTGTTGCCAAGCTCTACGCGGATCGCGTCAATGGAGGGGTTTTCGCCTCGACTGATCAGGTTCTCGCGTGCTTTGAATACCAAAGCCTTATTGATGCCGCCTCTTGCCATAATCCGCCTCTCTGTATATTTCGTACTGTAGTACGTATCATGTATATGCATACTATTTTATATTGATTAGGTAATAAATAATAGAGAGAAACCAACATTATATAATCATGAGTTATTTCATATTATAGCCACATTCACCTAATTTTGGCTGGATGTTAGTACGCTAATATTGCCTCGTGTGCTTTACTCGCAACTCTATCTAGCTTGAACATAGACAAGGGGATAGTGCTGCACTTGAGGACTAGTCCACATAATCGAGAATCGGGGGTTTAACTCGATGCTGAAACTATCTATATTAATGAGCGTTAATTAACATAGATAAAGAACTGTGACTAATACAAAAACAAATACAAAAACAAAAATCATTAATGCCGCAATCCGCCTGTTCTCTCAGCGGAGCTACGAAAGTATTTCCATGCGGAATATTGCTGATGAAGTCCATATCAGTGGACCCGCTCTGTATAACCACTTCGAGAATAAACAAACGCTTTATATTGCTGCAATTTCTGAATCGTTCAAGGATAAAGCTGAACTTCTGCTACAAGCGATGACAGGTCAAGCCAAGCCTATAAAGAGTCTTGAACACTACGTTAAGCAGTTGAGTGTGATTTTACTTGATGATCCTGAATTCAGGCTGTTGATGCAACGTGAGATGTTGGAGGGAGATGAAGACCGTCTACGTTATATGGCTCAAGAAATTTTTGGCCCCTCATTTCAGCGTTTATTGGATATTTTGATAGAGCTGAAGCCGGATTGTGATGCGCACGGCCTTGCGATCATGATCATCGGTATGATTCAAAAACCGCTTGAATTCAACCCGCTCTATCGCTTCTTTCCTGGCAGCCAACAACAACACTGTAATCCCACCTATATCACTCGCCAAGTCATGGCCATCTTATCTGTTTATTTTGGAGAAAACGCGTGAATCCATTCATCTTATCGGCCGTATTGCTGCTTGCGCTGAGCGCATCTGTGTGTGCATCCTCGACCTCAGATACGGAAAACGTCCGGAGTGCGCCTGTCACTCAAGTTAAAGCGATCAAAACAAGGATGATTTCGGCAACAAACGTACAGGGCGAAATAGAAAGTCTAAATAAACCATATATTGCTTCAAAGATTGATGCAGAAGTTGTTGCAGTGATGTTCGATGAGGGCATGCGAGTGGATTCAGGGAGTTTGCTGGCCAAACTAGATGATGAAGCATTTAAAATTGCAGAAGAAAAAGCAGAAGCAAAGATTCAGCAAATAGAAATTCTAATAGAAAGCCAGCAACGGGAGCTAAAGCGAAACCAAGATTTATTAGGAAAAAGACTCATTTCGCAATCCGCAGTGGATGATGCAATCACTGCATTGAGAGGCTCACAAGCTGCTTTGATGGTAACGAAAGCTGAGCTTAAGGATGCACGGTACCGGCTATCTCATTGTCGAATTCTTAGCCCAATGGCGGGTGAAATTCAACAGCGAGTCGTCTCCAAAGGGGATTATGTCAAAAATGGTGATCTATTGTTTCAAATAGCATCGACCAAAAATTTGAGAGCCCGCCTATATTTTCCAGAGGGCTTAGCTAGCGCCATTATTTTGGGGATGGAGGTGACGTTAACCCGCTCTGGTGAAACTGTCACAGGCAAAATAAGTAGTCTACGTCCGATGCTGGAGGATGGTAATAGAGCATTACATGCTCTCGTTGAGTTCCAGAATGATGCCCTTTGGAAACCCGGCTATAGCGTGGTGGCACAAGTCACGCTTGATGTTCGTGAGGATGCCGTTGTCGTCCCGGAAGAAGTGCTGGTACGTCGACCAATAGGTACAGTGGTATACAAGATCGAGGGAGAGACTGTCTCAGAGCAACGCGTGACGACGGGTTTAAAACAAGGAAATAGTGTGGAAATTCTGTCTGGTTTAAAAGAAGGTGATTTGATCGTGTTAAATGGCGCCGCTTGGTTAACAGATGGTGCCAGCATTCGCATTCGGGAAGAATAAGATGAACCTGCCAGCTATATCGATCAAAAACAATGTATTTACCTATATGCTCAGCCTGGTTCTCATCTTATTTGGCTGGATTAGTTATGAACGTATTGGTGTTGATCGCTTTCCCGCAATTGAATTTCCGATGCTGTCTGTTTCGACCTCCTTACCTGGCGGCGACCCATCAATAATTGATGCATCTGTGACGAATATTATCGAATCAGCGGTGAATAGTGTCACTGGAATTGAAACTATCAGCTCTTCATCCTTGTCGGGTGTCTCCGTCATTTCTGTCCAGTTTGAATTATCCAAAAATATTGATACGGCATTTAATGAAGTGCAGGCCAAAATTAATGAAGTGATACGGCTGTTACCGAGTGATGCTGAAACCCCCATTGTTAAAAAAGTAGAAATTAGCGGAAGTCCCATCATGTGGATGTCCTTACATGGTGATCGAACGTTACAGCAGTTAAATCTATATGCTAAGAACACGATTAAAAAACGCCTGGAAACAGTGAATGGTGTAGGAAGTGTATTAATCGCCGGAGAACGTGAACGTACCATCCGAATCAATATTGATATTCAACGAATGGCAAGTTTAGCGATTGCGGTCGATGATGTCATTGGTGCATTCGAAAGAGAACATATTAAATTACCCGGTGGATTTGTGACAAGTCAGAACCGTGAACAACAACTTAAACTTGATCTCGAATACCATGACTTGGATGCCTTAAAAAATCTCATCATTAACTATCGCAATCATCTACCTGTATATTTACATGAAATAGCCGATATTGAAGATGGTTTGGAGGATTTTAGGCGATTTGCAAGTTTTAATGGGGAGCCCGCAATTGGCTTAGGTATTATCAAAATAGCCGGATCGAATACTGTCGCGATTATTGATGAAATCAAACATAGACTGGATAGTGATATTCTTGATCAACTTCCCCCCGGACTGAAACTAGACATCGTGGTTGATGATTCTAGTTTGATAACAGATATTGTAGATGGATTGAAGACGCACCTTCTCGAAGGCACGTTATTAGCAACAATAGTTGTTTTATTCTTCCTCATGAATCTGCGTTCAACTTTGATCATTGCTACCGCAATCCCTATCTCGATTTTTGGTGCGATTGCTGCAATTTATTTTGCAGGTTATACCTTCAACATCATGACGATGCTAGGGCTACTACTGCTTATAGGTGTCGTTGTTGATGATGCCATTGTCGTGCTGGAAAACATATTCAGACATATGGAAGAAGACCCCGACACAGCCCCTGAAGTTCATGCAGAACGAGGCACCAATCAAGTTATGTTTGCCATCCTGGCCTCCACCTTTACATTGATTTCGTTATTTGGTGCAGTGGTTTTTATGGATGGCATAATTGGACGATTTGTGGGGTCATTTGCGGTTGTTGTCGTTTTTGGCGTTGCGGTGTCTCTATTCGTTTCAGTTACGCTTACACCATTGCTATGCGCTAAATATCTGCGTGTTAAAAGCAAGCATGGTGTGGTTTTTAGAGCATTAGAGTCTTTTTTTAAAGGGATGGAGCGACTCTATAGCGCATTGTTAAGAGTTGCTATGAATAAACGTTTGCTCGTGTTGCTGGCGGCTTTTTTGATTGTCTATAGTAGTGGATGGTTTATGGGCCAGTTGGGTAAAGGGTTTATGCCAGACGAAGATCAAAGTCGCTTTATAGTGTCGATAAAAACCCCATTGGGATCAAGTATTGAATATACCCTTGATCGTTTGCGACAAATTGAAACCGTGCTCACAGAATATGATGAAGTTTATGGATTGTTCAGCACGATTGGAACCGGTGACAGAGGCCAGGTAAATCAAGGTGAAATATATGTCAGTCTGATTCCAAGAGAACAGCGGATTTTACATCAAAGCAAAATTATTGAAAAAGTGCGAATCGATCTTGCCAACATACCTGGTGTGAAAGCCTTTGCGGCACCCGTCCCTGCCGTCGGTGGACAACGAGGAGAGCCACTTCAATTTGTTCTGAAAGGGCCAAATCTTGAAAAGGTGGCAACATTATCAGAGGAGCTCAAATTTAAATTACAAGCGATACCGGCGATTGGACCGCTGGATACTGACTTGCTATTAGATATGCCCGAGCTCGCGTTTAGCCTAAATCGTGGCCAAGCCAATGATGCGGGATTGGATACGATGACTGTCAGTAACGCACTTCGTGTACTCGTAGGGGGATTTGATGTCGCTAAATACAATGATGAGCCGGGAGATGGGGAGCGCTATAACATACGAATTCAAGCCCCCTCTGGAACAATGACGCAGGAGAGTGAATTACATCAAATTTATTTGAGAAACGAATCAGGTCAACTTGTCAGGTTAGACCATGTGTCGCAATTTCATACGGGCTTAGGTCCTGCCTCAATAGGGCGTTTTAACCTGCAATATGCTGCCACTTTTTTTTCAACGCCAAGAGTGCCGGTAGGTGATGCTTCCGAGATTGTTTTGGCCGAAGCAAAAAAACTATTACCGCTAGGTTACCAAGTAGAACTGATTGGACAGGCGAAAGAATTCAGCAAAACTATCGGTCATATTACCTTCGCCTTTGCGACCGGACTACTGCTCGTTTACATGACATTAGCAAGCCAGTTTAATTCTTTCATTCAACCTTTAATAGTCATGGTTGCACAACCTCTTGCGATTATTGGCGGGATTGTTGGGCTCTGGCTGGCTGAGTTTTCACTGAATATCTATTCCATGATCGGTTTGGTGTTACTCATGGGGCTGGTTGCCAAAAACTCCATTTTGCTCATCGATCTGACCAATCAATTACGGCAAGAAGGGCGAACAATAAATGAAGCCCTGTTAGAAGCGTGCCCTATCAGACTCAGACCGGTATTGATGACCTCACTAACCATTATTCTCTCTATGTTGCCTGCTGCCATGGGTGTTGGCGCTGGTTCTGATACCAATGCACCGCTTGCAGCAGCAGTCATTGGGGGTATGGTTAGCTCAACACTCCTGACGCTAATAGTCGTACCTGTGACGTATTCATTGGTAGAAAATGGCTTACTGCGAGCCAAACTATTATTAGCTAAAAAGGCAAAAAAATAGTATGAAATTATTCAAGGTCTTAACCCAATTAATGGTTATCGTATGTTACCTTTTTTCCGTATCAGTACTGGCTGAAACAAAAAAAGAGGCTTATAGAACGGATTTACCTGATGTGTTAGATCAGTCGGGTTGGGAATTAGCCTTGGACAGGGATGGTATCCAGATTTTTACAAGAGACTGGCCGGGAAGTAACTTTGTCGCGATTAAAGCGGTGCAAAAAATTCATTCACCCCTTTCGAATATTGTTGGTAATTTTTCTGATATTGAGTCTTTCCCAGAATGGGTTAAGGATATGAAAAATGCCTATGTAATTGAGCCTTTTAACGAGAGTCGGTCTCGTAAAATTTATATGCGAATGGGATTGCCGTGGCCACTACAAGATAGAGAAATGATCTCAAACCAAGAGCAAACCCAGGACGCCCTGACGAAAATAGTAAAAATAAGAGAATGGTATGACGGGGATACGATTCCACCCACGGACGGCGTTATTCGTATACAGCGATCCAACACCGAGTTTGTGCTCATTCCTGAAGATAAGAATCTTACCAAAATGGTTTGGCAAGGCCATAACGAGCCTGGTGGTTTGATTCCTTCTTTTCTCGTTAATTGGATCGTGGAAGATGTTCTCCATACGTCCATGATGACAATGAAAAATCGCTTTGAAGCGCCAGAGTTTCATAAAGAGGCAGATTGGGTGGCCAATTTTTAAGTCAATAATGCAAATCGGGGTATTGTGCCTAAACGCAAAATTATTCACTTAACACGACACAAACATCAAACCACGTGAATTGAGGTAACAATGAAACAAATACGTACGCTCGTTTTCGTCAGTATCACCTCGGCCTGTTTCGCAACAAGCCATGCATCTGCGTAATGACCTTATACCAGCAAGCAACCGGCTACGATACTGAAATCGCCGCTGCCAAAGCGTCTTTCTTAGCAGAGCAGCAAGGTGAAAATATCGCGCTCGCCGGGCTACTCCCCACACTGAATACCAGCGCCAGCATCGGTCACACAAATTCAAACGGCACCTCTTTCAATAACAGTACGTCTTTGAATGATAATATCTCTTCGAATAGCGACTACCAGACCACCCGCTATACCGTCACCTTGACGCAACCGATATTCAACCAGTCAAACTGGTATAACTTGTCCGCATCGGAGTTAAGTACCCTGCGCGCCCAATCTATTTATTTTGCGGCCCAGCAAGATCTCATTCTAAAGGTGGCATCAGCTTACTTTAACGTGCTGCGAGAAAAAGAAAATTTAAAAACAGCCCGCTCTCAGGAAGCGGCGGTAAAAAGACAATATGAGCAAGCCAGAGAACAGTTTGATGTCGGACTGATTGCCATCACCGATGTCCATGAAGCCAAGGCCACCTACGATGCGTCGCAAACCAACCGCATTCGTTCCGAAGGCAATTTGACCGTCGCCATCGAAAATCTATCCCGACTCACCGGACAGTACACCCCTGAATTGGCAACGCTCCAGGAAAACTTCCCCATTCAGCTCGATCCCTCAATGACCGCTGACGCCTGGGTAAACGCAGCCTTTGAAAACAATCTCTCCATCAAGGCAGCAGAGTTTGGCCTGAAATCTCTGGAAAAACAGTACCAAGCAAACAGAGCCCAACACCTGCCGACACTTTCTCTCAACGCCAGTTATACCAACACCGAATACAGTAGTCCTGTTGACAGAGAAACCGAAGACAGCACCATCTTCCTGACCTTAAATTTACCCTTATATTCCGGCGGCGCCACTCAGGCGAACGCTCGACAAACCTTGTATTTGCAAGAACAGGCAAAACACCAGCTCGCCTCGACGCAACGACTCGTGCGCGTTGAAGCCAGAACAGAATATATCAATATCAAAACGAATATTCAGACGGTTGAATCCCTGCAACAAAACATTGTTTCACGTGAGAGCGCCTTAGAAGCCACCCGTGAAGGCTACAATGTCGGTACCCGTAACATCGTGGAAGTGCTGGACGCAGAACGTAACTACTTTTCGGCACTAAGAGACTACGCCAACGCGCGTTTTGACTTTATCGAAAGTAACCTGCGCCTTCGCCGCGCTGCCGGAACGCTCAACGCTAAGGATCTCGAAATCCTTAATGCCTGGCTAGAACCGGAAAGGTCTGGCAAAAACAGCTAATGAAGTTAAAGAATTCTGAGTATCCAATTTTGCACCTTACTACTAGCCCTGATTTATCTGTCATTAGTTGGCTAGGAGGAGTAGTAAGCACAATCCTGCACTTCAGCCCGATAAATTGACAAGCTCTACCAGTGCAGTAAATGACATGCTACATTGTATCCATAATTAATGAGGATCTAAGCCTATGAAAAAAATCATCACTACCTTTGTTGTCGGAACCCTGACTATCGCCGGGCATTGGAACGCGGGCTCGCCAGGCATGCCCTTACTGAGCACTGCGCATGCTGCTGCACCTGCCGCCAATAAGCCTGCCGTGACCGTGATGACGCTTGCGCGCAGCACCATCCATGATCGAGCTGAGTTTCCTGGGCGGGTTGCACCGGTGCGCCAGGTGGCGATCAAGCCGCAAGTCGACGGGGTGATTACCGAGGTTTTGTATCAGCCGGGATCGATGGTTAAAAAAGGCCAGCCCTTGTACCAGATTGACCGTACCCGCTATGAGGCGCTTCTGGAAAGTGCCCGGGCTCGGCAACAAGAGATCGAAGCGGTGATCAAGTCGCTCGAACCCCGTATGCAGCGATATGCCTCACTGGTAAAAAATGGCGCGGTATCGCAGCAGGTGTATGAAGATGTCAAAACCGAGCTGGATGAGCTCAAAGCCGCTTTACTAGTCGCCAAAGCAAACGTTCAGGCCGCAGAAGTCGATATTGATTTCACCACCGTGCGCGCGACCATTACCGGCCAGGCCGGACGTACACACGTGGCCGATGGCGCGCTGGCACGCACTGGACTGGAAGACAACACCTTAACCATTGTGACCCAGATCGATCCGATGAATGTTGATCTGCAATTGACCATGAGTGAAGCATTGGCGCTGCGTCAGCGCTTTGGTATTCAGGCCGGGTTGCCGGTGAGCGTCAAGTTAGGCAATAACAAAACAGCCTATGCCCATACCGGCAAGATCATGTTTATCGAGGCCACCGTGGACGCTGCAACAGGTGCCGTGTTTTTGCGCGCCGAATTTCCCAATCCCGATGCCGTGTTGATGCCTGGAACCTACGCAAAAGCGGAAGTTGATTTAGGTAAGCGCGAAGTCTTACTCCTGCCCCAACGGGCAACGACCCGTCAGGCAGATGGCACCTTGATGGTGTGGGTCGTTGATGCGGAGGGTGAGGCTAATCCGCGTCCGATTCAGGCTAGCCAGGCCTGGCAAGATCAGTGGGTCGTAGCGTCCGGTATCGAGGCCGGTGAGACCATCATCATGACCGGTTACCAGAAAATCGGCCCCAGCACGGCTGTACAGACCCAGCCCTGGACACCTAAATCCGCAGCAGAACAGGGGTAAGTCAGATGGCTCGTTTTTTCATTGATCGCCCTGTTTTTGCCTGGGTGCTGGCCATCATCACCATGCTCGCCGGTATCCTGTCCATCCGTTCGCTGCCGATAGAACAGTATCCGAAAGTCGCCCCACCCACCGTGGCGATCAGCGCCAGTTATCCGGGGGCTTCTGCTGCCACGGTCGAAAACTCGGTGACCCAGGTGATTGAGCAGCGCCTGACCGGTATCGATAACTTGCGTTATTTCAATTCGGCCAGCGCCGATGGCACCATGACCATTACCCTGACCTTCGATCCTGCCGCCGATCCGGATATCGCCCAGGTGCAGACACAGAACAAAGTCTCCGGTGCGATTTCGCTGTTACCGCAGCAGGTTCAGGCGCAGGGCGTGACCGTAACCAAATCAAACGACAGCTTTCTACTGGTAGTCGGCTTCTATTCGGAAGATGGCAGCTTTTCGCAGGGTGAGCTGGGTGATTTGATGGTGACCAATTTCCGCGAGCCACTCTCGCGTATCAACGGGGTCGGCAATATTACCGTGTTCGGAGAGCAGCATGCGATGCGCATCTGGCTCGATCCTAAACGTCTGTACAGCTATCAGATGACACCGCTGGATGTCTTTGCGGCCTTGGAAGCGCAAAATATCGATGTCTCGGCCGGACAGCTTGGCGGACTGCCCGCGGTACCCGGGCAACAGATTAATGCCTCGATCATTGCCCAGTCACGCCTGGAGACGGCGGAGCAGTTCGAAAACATCATCTTGCGCGCCAATACCGGTGGCTCGATGGTGCGACTCAAGGATGTCGCCCGGGTCGAGCTGGGAGCGGAATCCTATGCCCGGCAGGTGCGCTACAAGGGCATGCCGGCGGCTGGTATCGCGGTGAGTCTGGCCAACGGTGCCAATGCCCTGGATGTTGCCGAAGAAGTCAAGGCCAAGGTGGAAGAGTTGTCGCAGTTCCTGCCGGAAGGCATCAAATACAACTATCCCTACGACACCACACCCTTTATCAAGCTATCCATCGAATCGGTGGTGAAAACCCTGCTCGAAGCGGTGGGCTTGGTGTTTCTGGTCATGTTGCTGTTCCTGCAGAATTTCCGCGCCACGCTGATTCCGATTATCGCCGTGCCGGTGGTGCTCCTCGGAACCTTTGCCATTCTCAATGTCTTCGGTTACAGCATTAACACCCTGACCATGTTTGCCATGGTGCTGGCAATCGGTTTGCTGGTCGATGATGCGATCGTGGTCGTGGAAAATGTCGAACGCATCATGCATGAGGAAGGATTGTCGCCCAAGGAGGCCACGCGTAAGTCGATGTCACAGATCACCGGCGCCCTGGTCGGGATTGCCGTGGTGTTGTCGACCGTCTTTATACCCATGGCCTTCTTCAGTGGTTCGGCCGGGGCGATTTACCGGCAGTTTTCGATCACCATCGTGTCAGCGATGACGCTTTCGGTATTGGTTGCACTGATCTTGTCGCCCTCGCTGTGCGCAACCTTCCTGAAACCCGCCACGCATGATAAGCAAAAGGGCTTTTTCGGCGGCTTCAACAAGGGCTTTGACCGCTTTCGCGGGGTCTATGTTCGCTCCAGCAGCTGGATGGCGCATCGGATTCTCCGCTGCCTGGTGATCTATGCATTGCTTATGGCGGCCTTGTTTTATGGCATGAAATCGCTACCGACGTCGTTCCTGCCCAATGAAGACCAGGGCATCATGTTTATGATGGTACAAACACCCGCCGGTGCAACGGCTGAGCGTACCCTGGAATCGGTCGAAAAGGTTGAGGAATATTTCCTGGAAACCCAGAAGGATACGGTTAAGCATCTGTTTACCGTGGTCGGTTTCAGCTTTGCCGGTTCCGCGCAGAACGCCGCCTTCGGCTTTATTGCCCTGGAAGACTGGGATAAACGCACCGAGCCGCATCAGAGCGTGTTTGCCATCTCCGGTCAGGCCATGGGCGCCTTGTTCCAGATTCAGGATGCCATGGCCTTCGCCTTCTTCCCGCCCCCGATTCGCGAGCTGGGCAATGCTTCCGGTTTTGATCTGCAATTAGTCGATCGGGCCGGTCTGGGGCATGAGGCCTTGATGCAGGCACGCAATCAGTTGCTGGGTGCGGCTGCGCAGAATCCCTTGCTGGCGGGGGTACGGCCAAACGGATTGAATGATGTGCCGCAGTTTCGCATCAATATCGATAGCGAAAAAGTGTCGGCCATGGGGCTGTCGCTCACGGAGGTTAACCGGACCCTGCAAATTGCCTGGGGTTCCAGTTATGTGAATGACTTTATTGAAGCCGGGCGAATCAAGAAGGTGTATATGCAAGCCGATGCGCCCTACCGGATGATGCCGGACAATCTCGGCGACTGGTTCGTGCGTAATAGCGAAGGCAAGATGGTCTCCTTTGCCAGTTTCGCCACCAGCGAGTGGCGTTATGGCTCACCGAAACTGGAGCGCTTCAGCGGGAAAAGCTCGGTGAATATCCAGGGTGGCCCGGCGCCGGGTGTCAGCACCAGTGTTGCCATGGACGAAATGCAGAAAATCGTCGATAACTTGCCGGACGGTTTCGATCTGGCCTGGTCCGGCATTTCCTACGAGGAGCGCCAGGCAGGTTCACAGGCCCCGGCGCTCTATGGCTTGTCGATTCTGATCGTCTTCCTCTGCCTGGCCGCCTTGTATGAAAGCTGGGCAGTGCCCCTGGCCGTTATGTTGGTAGTGCCCCTGGGTATTTTGGGTGCGGTGATTGCCAGTAATCTGTTCGGCATGTCCAATGATGTCTACTTCCAGGTCGCCTTGCTGACCACGGTCGGCCTCTCGGCGAAGAATGCGATACTCATCGTCGAATTTGCGAAATCTCTCAAGGAACAAGGTGAAACGGTGATGCAGGCGGTGGCGACGGCAGCCAAAATGCGTTTCCGGCCAATCATCATGACTTCCATGGCTTTCATTCTCGGTGTTTCACCCCTGGCCTTTGCCTCAGGTGCCGGGGCCGCGAGCCAGAACGCTATCGGCATCGCGGTCATGGGCGGCATGCTTGCCGCCACCTTCCTGGCGGTGTTCTTCGTGCCGATGTTCTATGTCATGGTGGAGAGTTTCTTTAGCCGTAAGCCTACTGAGAGGGTGTAGCTTAATAAGCTATCGGCTAAATCGAGTAGTAGGAGGCTGAATTACTTCAGCCGTCCTCTTACACCACTGACAGTCTGGCTGCATACAGCGAAGACCCTAAAAAACTGGCAAGATGGTATTAGCTATGCATAAAAGAACTAATCGCTCGAGAGGTAAATCTGTTGACCGAGATTGATCGTTATCTGCACGCAGCTACCAGGGAAAACACGCGGAAAAGTTACCGTGCCGCCATCGAACACTTTGAAGCGCAATGGGGTGGATTCCTCCCAGCGACAGCCGATAGTATTGCGCAGTATCTTGTAGATTATGCGAATACTTTATCTGTTAACACGCTACGCCAACGGCTTTCCGGTTTGGCATCTTGGCATCAAGAACAAGGGTTTCCTGACCCAACCAAGGCACCTCACGTCAAGAAAGTATTAAAAGGTATTGCGGAATTGCATCCCGTAATGCAAAAGCAAGCCAAGCCCCTCCAGCTCGATCACTTGGGTCTGCTGGTATCCAACCTGGATCAGGCTATTCAAACCGGCAGCTCACAACAGGCATTACAGGCTATTCGTGATAAAGCCTTATTGCTGATCGGTTTCTGGCGGGCATTTCGCAGTGATGAACTTGCACGCCTTTGTGTCGAGCACATCCAGGCCGAGTCAGGGAAAGGGATGGAAATATTTGTACCCCGCAGTAAAGGCGATCATTCCCGATTGGGGCGGCGATACAAGGCACCGGCATTACAACAACTGTGTCCGGTCGAAGCCTATTTAGATTGGATTTGCGCGTCACACATACAAAACGGGCCGGTCTTTCGCTCGATTAACCGGTGGGGACATGTTTCAGAGGTAGCACTGCATCCCGCAAGTATCATCGGCATCATTAAGCAGTGCTGTGCAAGAGCCGACATCGACAAGGCCAATCTGTTTAGTAGCCACTCACTGAGAAGAGGTTTTGCCACTTGGGCAAATGCCCAGGGTTGGGACACTAAATCCCTTATGGAATACGTAGGATGGAAAGATGTCCAGTCTGCTCTCCGTTACATCGATGCGCCCGATCCGTTCTCTCTTAAACCGTCTGGACAAACGCCCATAGACGCAAGTAGCTCGGATTAAAGGCCGTTGTCATGGTTGCCATTCACCAGACAGCCTATCCCAGGCTGAAAAAGGATTTAAAACCGGAAGCGTTGGGCGACGTTTATACGCCCAGTTCTGCTGAAAAACGGTTTGCGCAACGACACACGCAAAGAACAAGTGCCGCGTACTTGGGGTTACTCGTACAGTTGAAGGTAGTCCAGCGTTTAGGACGGTTTGTTCCGATATCAGAGATACCCGATGTAATACTGCATCATATTAAGGATGTTAGCCGCTCACGAGTTTCAATACAGGAACTTCGCGGGTACTTCTCATCCGGTACAAAAGATCGTCATATTAAACTGATTCGGCAGTACCTCAATATTCGCCCTTATGATGCAGTAACCACAACACCACTGATACGCAGATGGGCAACTGAGGCGGCAAAAACCAAAGAAGCGCTGCCTGATGTCATTAACGTGACACTCGAATACCTGGTGAAGGAACAATTCGAAATTCCAGGCTACCACACGCTTTTTAAAATTTGCCGAGCTGCCAGAGCGGAGGTCAACAATAGCTACTACGCGCAATTGTCTGGCTATTTATCACAAGAAGGGCTCGCGCTGGTCAAACAAATCATCGACAGTGCCAGTGGACCGAATGGCTTCGGATGGATCACGCTCAAGAATGAGCCGAAACGGCCCACACCCAGAAATATCCACGCTTACATCAACTACCTTGAATGGCTGAGCACCTTGCAACAGCTTCTACCAACTGATTTTGGATTGCCACCGACCAAACATCGCCAATTCATTAACGAAGCTAAAGCGCTGGATCATGCGGAACTGTTGAAACTCAAAACATCGAAGCGCATTGCCATGGTCATTGTATTGATTCGCCATCAATATGCTCAGACCCTGGATAATGCGGCTCAAATTATTATTAAAGTGCTTCAGAAAATGGATGCCTCTGCACAAAAACACCTGGAAGAATATCTGGTTCAACACCGAAAAAATACAGACAAACTGGTGGAAATACTATCCGGCACGGTAAAAATCTATCTGGATAAGCCCGAGTCGGTCTCCGCCTTTGACCCTATCCTGGGGAACAACAGCGAACAATTGTTACAAATGTGTGAGCAATACATGGCGTATGCCGACAACAACTATTTACCGTTTATGGTGAAATTGTACAAAAAGCAACGCTCACAGATCTTTAGAGCGATCGAAATCCTGAATTTATCCTCAGCATCCGAAGATAAAGATGTGCTTAATGCGCTGAATTTCATTATTGAAAACAAGAAGCGCCGCACTGAAACGTTATGTATTCAGGATGAAAAAAATCCTGATGGGAAAAATAAGCTCAATATCCGCTGGATTCGAGAAAAGTGGTGGAAGTTGGTCACCGGCAAGTCAAGCAGAGCGGCTAAAGTGACCCATGTAGACAAAACTTGTTTTGAGCTATGTGTCTTTGAGCGAGTGGCCGAAGAGCTGGGTAATGGTGATCTTTTTGTTCCTTATAGCGAGAAATTTGATGACTATCGTGAACAACTGATCAGTTGGCATGAGTACGAAGCTGACTATGAAACCTATTCGGAACAGGTTGGTATAAAATCTGGAGATATGGCCTTTACGAACCAACTGAAAAGCGATATGACAGCAGCTTGCGAAAAGGCTGACCAACGATTTCCCGATGATGAGACAGTGCGAATCGAACAAGGCCAGCTTATTATTGGCAAACCAAAAACAAATGTCCTTGGTGAAGATATCGAAAAGTTAGGCGTGTTACTTCGCGAACGCCTGGAAAAAATCAATTTGCTCGATGTTATTCTGAATGCTGAACAGTGGTTGAATTTACACAAACATTTCGGCCCTTTGTCTGGCTTCGAGTCGCGAGTGGATGACCCTTTTCTACGATTTGTATTAACGCTATTTTGTTACGGAACCAACATTGGGCCAACAGAAACGGCACGCTCGGTGAAAGGCGTAAGCCGAAAACAAATCGCGTGGATCAATCTAAAACGCAGCACCGAAGAGCGGCTTGATAAAGCGATCGCAAAAGTCAGTAGTGCGTACAAAAAATTTCGACTGATTGACTGCTGGGGAAGTGGCAACAGTGTGTCGGCTGACGGAAAACTTTGGGATCTTTACGAAGATAACCTCCTGTCAGAATATCATTTACGTTATGGTAGTTTCGGTGGCATAGCGTATTATCATGTATCAGATACGTATATTGCGTTGTTCAGCCGCTTCATTCCTTGCGGGGTCTACGAGGCTATCTATATTCTGGACGGCTTGCTCAACGATGAATCCGATTTTAATCCCGACACACTTCATGGCGATACTCAGGCACAATCCACCCCGGTGTTTGGTCTTGCTTACCTACTCGGTATCAAGCTCATGCCGAGAATTCGGAACATCAAGGACTTGACATTTTACAAGCCCGAAAAAGGTATGGTGCTGAATCATCTTCAATCATTATTTAAAGATCCCATTCGCTGGGATCTCATTGAAACGCATTACCCTGACATGCTGCGCACGGCCATGTCTGTAAAAGCGGGTAAAATTACGGCGTCGACAATACTTCGACGTTTTGGTACCAAGAGCAGGAAAAACAAATTGTACTTTGCGTTCCGTGAGTTGGGTCGAGTGGTGCGTACGATGTTCTTGCTCGAATACATTACCGATATTGATCTCAGAAGGACGATTCAAGCTGCCACCTGTAAGAGTGAAGAATTTAACGAGTTTGCCAGCTGGCTGTTCTTTGCCAACGGTGGAAAGATTCCTTCAAATCTTCGGCATGAGCAGGGGAAAATCGTTAAGTACAATCATCTACTCGCAAACATTGCCATTCTGTACAACGTCAATGCTATGACCGAAGCCTTTAACCAGCTTAAATCGGAAGGGTATAATATTACGAAAGCGCAAATGGCTTCATTTTCTCCATATCACACAGAGCACTTTGGGCGTCTGGGGAGCTTTGAGCTGGATCTTTCTAAGAAGGCCAAACCCATGATGTTTGAGCTGGAATTCTAAAATGACTTATTTAATCAATGACATATAGTCGAAGTGGCTAAAATTATCCGCTTTACCGGCCGGACCTCTAATTGTTCCATCTTAATTGCCCACTCTACATTGTGGTAATGATCTCGTCCTGGCGAACCGAAACATATTTGCCAACAGTGAACCATTTCATGAACCAATGTCTGCAATACCTCTATTAGTCTTGAGTTAGCAATATATGATGGGTTAATAGCTATTTCATGACATTTTTTTCCATCAAGATTGCCCCAACGATGTGGAGCAAAATAACCGGTAACACCTGTTTTTCTTTGGACAGTAAAAATGACCCTAGGCAAACTTGATTTAAACAATGTCGAATTAAAATGATCATATGCGATTTCAAGTGATTCATATAATTCTGAAGTTGGAAGCATATTTAAATTTCCACATAAAAAAATATTATTTTAGTGTACCTCACACGCAATAAATTAGGTAAAGAAAATTTGGTTGGATATAGCTAGTTATATTTGGATGAATTTAGGAATTTAAATGTGCTTAGAGAAGCAGAGAGGAGAACTAAAAATATAATTTGAGTTTTATTATTTATTCGAAATAGGTATATTAAATATCTTTTTTAAGCAATCTGTATGTATTTTTTGTAGTGTACACTACAAAATAAGTATATTAATGTAATTATAAGCTGACTTAATATTATCTTTTGGAATATTCAATGCTCTTAATGGCTACGCCATAAATATTGGCTTAAAGTTTTCCATATTCTACATGCAATTAAATTTAACGCAAATAAACTAATTATTTATAGAAAAAAAGTATGCAAATCAACATGATGAATGTCTTCAACAAGAATATGCTACCCTAGGTTGTCGAACACCCAAAAATTCAAAAAAGGCTGAGCATAGGTGAACTTGCCCAAAAATTTAAAGAGGCGATTTTTTTCGGGCGAAAAGGGAAATTTCAAGTTGGCGAACCAGATGAAATGCAACGTATTGCAATGTGTACAACAATTTTACAAAACTGTATCGTGCTTTGGAATTATATTATCTTAACTGAAGCACTGATAAATAAATTACCATCAGAACAAGAAGATATTATCGCATCAATTTCACGTGGGTCCATATTATCTTGGAAGCACGTAACTATGCTCGGTTTATATTTATTTGATGGAAAGTACCGAAAAAGGATTAAGTACAGCTATGAAAAAATTCAAAAGGCAAAGATTGGGAAAGTTAAAGCGGCTGAATAGCCGCTTCCCCCCCCCTGTTAAATTACTTTAGTTTCAAAGTAATTTCTGACTTTTATTTAATAAATAACAATAACTTGCAGAGCAATCTGGTGTTAAATTAGTAAATAACCTAAATCAGCCTATATTCTTGTAGAAAACTACCCTGGTCATAGATTAAACATACTGGCTTCGAATGCAGACAATCATATGATGTTTCATACAAATCATATGGGGGTTGATCACAAGCGAAAAATACTTGGTGAAAACAGATAATAACTAAGTTTAACCAAGACTTGGCTAATACTACTAATCATGAATGGTATCGGCGTTTTTAACGTGCTCACCATCATCCCAAACTACTCTCTACAAAATTATTTCACTATCAGGTAATGAATACAGGAGCGAAACCTCCGCCCTGAGTTCTGAAATTTGTTGTCTGCCCTTGATAAAGGCGTGCAGCTAATAATTGAATTTCACCTGCATATACATAAGCGCGAATATCCATCTTTAAAGTAGTTTCTTGTCCATCAACCAAAATTCCTCGCTCACTAGGCGCTACTATTTTTTGTGCTACATACTGACCTTGTAAATTATCGCCTTGCGAAATATCATTCCACACTCTCTTGGTGAGTTTGTCACCACGATATGCTGCACGACTTCCAAAGCCAGCAGCAGGTTTGAAAAAGAGTTGCTTCCTTTCTTTCCACAACTCATCAGCATTTGCATGCGTAACGCTCTTTGTAGATGGAATTCCTGTCTTCAACATAACTATATCTTCTGAATTAGCGCCCAGTTTAGCCAACAGATTCTCATCACTTAATATAATCAGATTGCGTTTATCAGCATAGACGGCATGATGATATGGATTTGGCGTCACAACAACAACGTTAGACTGGAAAGCTTGGCGTAATGATCTATTTACGTTTTCCTCAAGAGCAAAATCGGTTAAGCGGTTGTAAACCAAATCAATAAGCTGGTTTTGATATCGAAGTTCACCATCAATAAATTCAAGTTCACTGGGGTCGACAATCACAGCACTTAAACCGTGTTGCTCGAACAAACGCTGCGCCATTTTAAATTCTGGATATAAAAATTGTTGCTGAGGGTTTTCGTCAACTATGGCAATGACCTTAAGTGTCTTATCTTTTCGCTGCAATGCCCATTCTTGTAAAAACATATCCATAAATTCTGTTTCAAGGTGTGTTTTTAATTTTGGCAAGAGCACACCAGCTGTACGGCAACATTCTGTTTGTGCGCTCAGCAGTGCGGCATTTAAAAATGCACCACCCGCATTGGTGTTTATTTCGATAATTTTCGGGCCTTGTTCACTCATGTGAAAGTCATAGCCCATAAAGACACCTTCTGTGCCCGAAGCATTTGACGCTATATTAGGTGCATCCTTCAATACTCGCTGTAAATAACCAGGTAGTTTAACTACTCGTGTAACGGCACTAATGATACCTTGCATTTCTTCTGCATGTGCTGGCGAAATAAAGGCACTGGTATTCGAAAATAACTGTGGATGGGTTGTAAGCACATCTTGATTTAGTGCATCGGCCTGCAAAACTGTATGTAGATGTGTACGGTTCAATGTTGTGCAAAAGCAACTTTTATTTAAGCGATTTGCAACACCCTCGGGCATAGAATTATTATTTAAATCAATCATTATTCAAAAACCTTCGCTTATTATTACTAATTATTCTGCTGTAGAGAAAGTAAAGTACTTAGTAGTAATTTACATTGTTTAGCCTATAGCGTTTTTTTGCATAAAATAAGCGCATTACTGATCACAGATGCAGAGCATAATGCCATGCCCTCACTCGTAAGAATAGGGCTTAATAAAATACCAACTAAGGATAAATAATTCACGCAGAAATAGTACACCTAAAAATTATTTATAAACGTAAAGCATAAATTTTAACGAAGATTTTTCATAGCGTGTTATTTAGCTACATGGCTAAAATATGTGCTTCCTAGTTAGCTCTTTTTGCAACAATCATTAATAATGCTCACTCAAACGATTATCGTATTGACAATCATTCTCATTTGCATTCTAATTCACTTTGTATTGTATCTTTTACCCCTTTGATAATTGGAGTTACTATTTTTATGTTTAAACGTGGCCTGCTCACAACTGCAATAAGCCTTTCTATTGCACCCTCTTTTGTCTTTGCTAATGAATCTAGTACTTTAGATAAAATGCTCATTATTGGTAATGTTGATGAAGTTCAGAATCTTGCTGGTTCGGGCTCCGTAATCGATAATACCCAGATTAAAACCGAAGTAAGCAGCGATATAAACCAAGTGTTGAAGACGGTACCAGGTGTCTACATTCTTGAAGAAGACGGTTCAGGACTAAGACCCAATATTGGTATTCGGGGTGCCACCAGTGAACGCAGCCAGAATATTACCTTGCTTGAAGATGGTATCATGATGGCCCCGGCACCTTATTCTGCGCCTTCTGCTTACTATTTTCCTACGATGTTAAGAATGGACAGCATTGAAGTACTCAAAGGTGCACCGCTACTGCGTTTTGGCCCTCAGACCACGGGTGGCATTATTAACTTGGTGTCTACACCGATGCCTGATTCAGCAAAAGGTTCACTCACTGCTACGACCGGAAATAATAGCTCTCGTGACTTAC
>TARA_R110001592_G_scaffold209888_9_pt1 | contig 20767 bp, 29 predicted proteins | sample TARA_R110001592 | Tara Oceans TARA_R110001592 (sample SAMEA4398387) | marine metagenome | biome: Polar Biome; feature: [SRF] surface water layer (ENVO:00010504); material: water (ENVO:00002006), including particulate matter (ENVO:01000060) such as... | depth 5 m | reverse complement strand
CGTTCACGCCGTTAACGGGTATGACTTCGGGCGGTGCGTTCAACTTAAAGGCTGGGCAGTGGACAGACGATACATCTATGGCACTTTGTTTGGCGCATAGCCTGATTAAATGTTGCGGAATGCATTTAAAGGATCAGATGGACAGGTATTGTAGCTGGTGGCAGGATGGCTACATGAGCAGCACGGGTGAATGTTTCGATATTGGCTGGACGGTGAAGGCGGCACTAGAGGCGTATCTTGAAACCGGTCAGGTAGACTTGACGGTTGATGATGGTTTTAATGCGGGCAATGGAGCGTTGATGAGGCTTGCACCCGTTGCAATGGCTTATCACTTTGATAAGAGCACTGCTATTGAGCATGCGAAGATGTCAACGATGGTTACACATAAAACGACTAGCTGCATTGAGGCTAGTGCGCTATTTTGCGAGATGCTGGTGACTGCTTTCTCAGCGTCAAGCAAAGACGAGGTGGTGAGTAGTAATCAGGTTTTCGATGATTTCGAAATCTCGTCTATCGCCAATGGGCATTATCTAGAAAAACTGGATGATTATACACTTGGTGGCGGCTATGTGGTTGATAGTTTAGCCTCGGCACTATACTGCTTCTATAAAGGGGAGTCCTTTGAAGATTCGGTTTTAATGGCCGCAAACATGGGGAATGACGCAGACACCACAGCGGCGATATGTGGGCAACTTAGTGGGGCATTCTATGGTGCGGACGCTATACCTAAAGAGTGGCTTGATGTGTTAACACTAGGCAATGATATACGTAGTGTAGCTCAAAAGTTATATGCACTTAAACAGCTCTAGTAGGGCGTTACCCAGAGGAGCAATTGATAGTGCATATTGCTCCTCCTTGGCCGCGCAGCGCTAGGCATTCAATCCTTAATCTTCTGGATAGAAGTAGCCTTGATACTCGCATGATTGGCTTTCACGGTGCATCGCGTAATTCGCATTTTTGTCAAACGATAGCTTTATTGGTCGTGTGATATGAATAAACTCTTTAATGTCGATTAGTTTCACGTCAGCGTTTTGTTTTCGAGATGCGTTGTCAAGTTCATTTAGGTTTAAACCGTCCAATTCTACAATAGGGCTTGAGTAGTCATCGACGAGGACAAATGTGTAGGCTTGGTCATTGTATTTCTCAGTAAACTTGCGCTTAATTAGATCTACAAAGAAATCTGGTTTTTTCATAAAGGCAACAACATTTCCTTTTGCGAAAAGCTCTAGCGAGTCAAGATAGATGCCCATTAATCTAACTTCTTCAATATCAGCGTCTTCAGGTATGTCACTGATGTTTTGCCGTGCTAGCCACTCATAGACGTCAACACCGCCAAAAACGCCGTATCCTTCGTAATTAGCTTCCTCTACTGGTTTTTCACCATCGGGCTGCAACAAGTAAACTTTTTTTAATTTGTTTTTGTGTGTGCCCACGTATGATGATGGAATTGATTCGTCGTCATCGCAAGTTTTAAAGCTGAAGAAGCCCATATTTGTCCCCGTGTATTTGTTTCGTATTGAGGGTTAATATTATCATAATGATTTATTATGTCAATCATTATATTTAATTAATGTAATTCAAAGGATGGGTGATAAGATTTGCAAAATCACCGCCTAGTATAAGGATGTAAGCCGGTATGGAAAACATTAAAAAGTATATTGTCGTCTCTCAAATAACAAGTAGAGAGCTTGAGGTTATGGTAAACCGTCAGATTGAGAAAGGGTATGTACCACAAGGTGGGATTCAGTATACTGCGGGTAAGGGTTACCTTAATGGTAATTTCAATCAAGCTATGGTCTTGGCTGATTTAAAAATAAAAGATTGACACATTATGCTCATTTTGATAATATAGTCTTAATCACACACACAAGGCGAAAACAATGTTGTCAAACAAATACACCCAGAAACACGAAGAACTTTTAAGTGAAATTGAGAGCGTGGGTTTAAACACCAAAGCGGCTCAAAAGGACTTCATCTCGAATGCTAACCGTATTATTGAGACTGTTAAGTCTGATATTGATCGCGTTATCCGCATGGAGATGGTGCATTTGTCAGACGCTGAAAAGGATGCGTATTTTAATTTGAATTGGAAGCTTCCCACTACTGTGTATGTTCATCAGTACGAAGCGGCGCTTGTAAAGATACATAAGGCAGCCAAAATCAACCCAGTGTTTAATAGAACTATTGAAGCGCTCGAAAGTGTGCGTAAATTTGTAGTTGAAGCACTTGAAGTTAAAGCTATGACTCCGATGCCAAGAATGACACGCAGTGATGTCCAAAGAGAAGCGCATGAGGCGAGATGGAAGAAGCTTCCAAAAGCGGCTCAGCAGACAGTTGATAGCATCATTGATTCGGTCACTGTAAAAATAGAAGAACGCCATCAGGCAAGAAAGGTAATGCTGTGTAATGCCCAGACGGAAGTAAAAAAAGAGCTTAACACCCAGCCTGATTATAAGTCGCGCAAAGTGCTTAAAAGCAAGCTTGCTGGCCAATACGGTATCGCGTTACTCGGGTTGTTGTTAGGAAGTGATAAAGACCTTGATAAAGTAATCGAAGATGAGCGTCTTGGTGAGTATCGTAAAATTCGCTATGCGGCCACTCAGCGCCTTGGTGAGTACACCATTGATGAAGCTGTTGCTAAGTCAGTACGGAGCGGCGCAGACGGCATAGAGTGCGAGTTTAAGTTATATAATAAATGTGTTGCGGTAGCGACCTTTGAGTTCAAAGCGATATTTGCTGGCGGTTATAATATTCAACGCTTGCACGTCCGCACTATATTTAACATTAAGGCGATTTAAGGAAGATTCATGACAGTTGAATCCTTCATTCAAACACTAATGGGGCATGCCGGATCGGAAGATTCGGAATTTCGCCAGAGTATCGCTAAAGCGGTGCTAATACACAAAGACACGCATAGTGCGTCTAACCAGATATTTAAAAAAGTAAAATCGCTTGCTGGAGAGTTATATGTTCCTGGTGTAGTGTCGTACTTAAAAGATCCGTCAGCTGATATGATGGCTGTCGTTTCTAATACAATATTCTATAACAAACATCCTGTAAGTATTGCTCCTAACAGACCCAATAATGGCGGAAAGTCACCGAAATACATCGCTGACGAAATATTGAAAGACATGTCTGAAATATTCAAGGTGGAGTTGACCATGGTCAGCCATGTAATCAACACTAAAGCCCGTAGCGACCAAAGTAATGCCAAGTGAGAGGATAGGCCAAGCCCTCGCTTGTTAGGGCTGGCTGTAGGCACCTGGAGAGTGTTACCGAAGAAAGTGGCCATGTATATAACTTCGAAATAGTGGCAGGTGTGGCGGGCGAACCGCAAGATACTGATTAGCAGAACGTACTGCACATTTAGATTTATTCCTCGCTCGCATTGGCTTGAGATTTAACGGCTATATTTGTCCAGTTTTCACGAATTAGTGATTTGGTTTCTGGGATTCCACTATCTTTAACCCACTGAGGCCACTCAGATGTTGATTCATAATCAACCGATACACAGGATTCGAGATTGCTAAAACCGCTAATTAGAAATTTGGCAGAGTACGATGCTTTACCTGTCCATGTAGATCCACCTGCATAAGGCGTAAACAGGGTGACATTTTCAACGTCAGGATAGACTTTGTTTTGTCTAATATCTAAGAAAGATTGCATCTCTTCATATAGGGCAGTTTCACTTAATTTTTCTTCTTCTTCATCCAAAAAACTATCAACAAATAACTGTTCTTTATTCTCAAACAAAATGTTGTGTGATGCAGAACTGCATCCGTGATAACCAGTGTATAAAATTTTCCCGTTTGGAAATTTAACTAAAACTGCTTCATTACTCATTAGATTTATTCCTCTCTCGCATCAGAGCATTCTTCTTCAGTTTTCCAACCGAAATCCCATTCTTCATATTGCCAAGTTTCTGCTTTATGAGGGTTTGACGAACGATCATACCCATCATTGAAGGCTTTAGCTCCATCCTTATGGGGCATTTTGTCATGGTCAAATGATGAATTATTCACTCGTTTTATTCCTTTCTCGCGTTATGCATGTTTTTTAATTCCTTACTGTAATAGTATCCATCAAGAAGATTTCTACATTCTTTCTTTGCTTCTTGTGTACTAAACATATAAGGAAAGCCTTGTAATGCATCAAGCACGAATGCTTCGGGGCTAAATAGCCGTGCTGCGCCATCTCTTCCTGGTAGGTGTTTGGGGCAACTAAACACCCAAGATAGAACATCGGCCATTTCTAAATACAAATCAGAGCGTAAGATATCCTTAAGCCGTGAAAGATTTTCTTCTCCATATTTAAATATTTCATCTTCACTTGCGCGATAATAGTGAAAGATTGATTCATCCCAATAATGTTTCTCTTCTATAAATCTTATTTCTCTTGATTTTGAGTTAAAAACAAGTGCTGAATGAGTGTGACTGTCTCTTAAGTAGTGCCAATTAATACCAGACAAACGAGGGGTATTTTCAAATGCATCCATCCTAAAAAGTTGCATGTTTCGTATTACTTGTTGTTTGTTGAAGCCATGCTTTTCTTCTAAAGTTTCCGCGCATAGATCTATTACTTTGTTTGGAGTTGCTTCGGTCATATTCATACTTCTGTTAATTATTTGGCTGATTGTTACTCGGTTAGCTATTGATGGATTTAATATTAATAATCATCTGCTTTTATTTCTCTGTTCGTTTAACGATTCATTTCTTCAAGTATATCGACCTCGACATCTACAGCTTTCATAGCCCGAAGAATTTGCTGGCACTGCGTAATAATTCTTTCACACTTAACCACTTTTTTATCACCATCTACAGTATCAAGTGCATGAAACTTTGCTTTAATCCTTTCGTTGTGACGAATGAGTCCCTGAATGTCTGCCTTTAGCATTGTGTTCAATCCTTAAATAATTAGCTTGATTGGTATACTGATTATTATACTCGTGTACACGATAATTGCAATTTATTCATCAAAATAACCATGTTTTCTTGCAAAGTCATACATATCAATAACACCTTGTTTTGCGTTGTCTGATTTAGCAATGAGATCGGCCTTCATCTGTTCCATCTTTACAATGTCTTCAGCTGAGTCGGCAGTTGATACTTCAACACGAAAAAGCGGCCTGCGCTTTTTGTTGTATTTTAGATCCTTGGACTCTTTCTCTTTTTTGTCAGTCATGTTTACTTGCTTTTCTTAATAATACTCACCGTCGAAAAAAACATATTAATGCTCACTATAAATGCAACCATCCATTGTGGCCTGGATACGTCATCGATTGATTGTGGTAACGGCAGCATCCAAATGTAGCTGTTCATTGCTATCAAGGCTATGAGGATAATTACGCCCCAATACATCTTGCTTTTAATCTGGTAGATTATGCCAAAGCAAAATAACGCGCTAGATGTAACGATCATCCCAAGCCCCATAGCTTCAGGAAGTCCATTAAAATTAGAGGAGATCTCTCTATTGTTAAAAAAAATTATTGATAGTAACAAGCAGATAATTATCTTGAAAAAATCAAACGTGTAGAGCGTCTTTTTTAAAAGTTTGAATTCGATTGGTTTGAGCATCGTTGTTCCTTCTTCGATTTGAATTATTGAATACAAATCCATTATATTCGTGTACACGATAAATGCAACGGATAATTATCACGCGATTTAAACCATCTATATCGACATAATTAAACTCCCTGTTTATATCCATATTGGCGATTTTTTATTTAAATCGGCTAGTATCTTTTTTACTAACAGTAAAAAGGATTTTACACATGACGAACATATCAAAGGAACCTATTGTTGCAGTGACGCGCTTTACCGACAAGGTTAGTGCGCTCGACTCTCAGAATCATTATTATGACATCATCAAGCAAGGTGACGGGCGGTGGATAGGAGGTGAGCCATCCTACATAAATCGTCAAAAAATGTTTAATAAAGAAGCCGACAGAGCATTGAAATACGCTATGTTCAATGGGATCATGTTTCACGGTTACACATTTTCAGCGACATGCAAAAATAAGCGCAAGTTTGATGATGCCTGCTTTCGAATGCATGAGTATCTTACAGGACTGTACGTTACACCAGGGATGGATGGGCGGTGCCTCGGTGCGTTCACTTCTCATCGAGCTGGGCGTGGGGATACTTCAGAATTAGAAAATTGCTTTAGTGTTGTTTTTTCAGCGTGCCAGATTGAAGATAGGATAAGCTGGTTAACCGTAATGCATGAGCCAGCATATTTTGAAGAGTTTTTGGTTATGCTTAAAGAAAAGTGGGTTGAATTAGTTGCTGAAATTGAGGCGTGAAAGTTTGCCTGATATTGTTGCGGATGCAATCGAGTAGCTTGACGAGTTAAGATAAAAAAGATTGACAAATTAAGTTGTTTTGATAATATAATAACTCACACTCAAGGAGTATTTATGACCAATTCAACCGAGTTTCACATTCATGGAGTCGAGGCGTTTAGCACTCTTAAGCCCATACAAAAAAAAGAATATTTAAGCGCTGTGATGGAAAAAGCGAAATATGCTTTTGATGAAGCGTATAAAGTCCGCGCATCCAAGACTTCTGGCAGCGCATTCCTATGGGTATCCCTCTATGGTAAAGATGCGATATCACGCGCATTCAGAAACTTCGTAAAGACTAGTCATGAATGCCGTATCATGAATAACTACCGTGGTACTAAGAATGCATGGTATTTCGGCTCTCAAAGCTCACATGGCTACTGGGATGGCTTGAACGCTATGTGTAAAGTCCTTAGTGCTCACGGCATAGAAAGCTTCACTTGTGATGAGTGGGATTAGGCTCGGAAGGCTGGGGCGTCAACGTCACACGCAGCAATTTAATAGAAGTGAAATATATGAAAGATTTCAAGTATTACCAAGATAAGGGAGTCCACCCCCTGCATCAAAAGGGCTTGGTTGTACCGGTTAACACAAAGGCAACGTTGAGGGTGGGTAAGCAAGTACAATCTGCTCACACCACTCATATCGTCGTTGTAACCACTGGTATTGAAAAGAGTGCTAATGAATTAACCATTAAAAAGCGCAATTTTAATAAAAATGATTGACAAAATAAGTTGTTTTGATACAATAGCTTTATATTAACAAGGAGCAAAAAACAAATGAAAGAACTTAATTATTATCAGGGCAACGATATCCCACTCCCTTCGTTTTTTTTGATAGGTTTTATTCGAAGTGTCAATTATGTTGATATTGATGCAGTAAAAGAAATTACGCTCGATAGCGACCAAGTTCAAGATATGTTGAACAAGAATGCAGATGCTGTTGGTGCACGTTTTGTGGATGATAGTGAATCTGCACAGTTTAAGAGCATTCCAATGTCAATGAGCCGATGTAAAGACGTGCTAGCTGTCAGAGTTGCCGAGCTAGTTAAAACACAAGGTAATGTAGCATTCAAAAGTCTTGATTTTGACAGTGATGGCTTCGAAAATAAGGTGAAATCACTCGAAGAAGAGCGTTTTCTGCGCATGGATATATTCAAAAAAGATGCTGAAAAACACTTTGGAATGGAAGACTTCAGTGATGAACTTAAAGCAGCCATCCATATCAAAGCATGGGATGACGGTCATTCTTCAGGATTACAGGAAGTGATTAGTAGCTATGACGATTATGTGGATATTGCGGACATTGCGCTTAAACGGTGATTTTTACCCCCTCAATAGGGGAGGGTAAAGGAGGAAATATGGCGCTTTCATTAAACCATTTTGTTGAGAATGAAGAATCAAGGATAGCCAAATTCAAGAGTTGGTATATTAGGCAATCTAAGAGTGATCCTGATGGTTTCCCGTTAACAATGCCCACAGATAATGAGGGGCATGGGATGAAATGCTAGCTGACTTCGATGAAGAATTAGATATATATAAGAAGCTGTAAGTGCGATTGGTTCAGCCGTCCTATTTGTTATTGAAAGCCCGATATACTCGGGCTTTTCTGTTGTTACCGTCTTGGAGCAGGTGGAGTCTGCACACTCGGTTGATGGGTGTTGTCTAACTTTTGTGGTGGGGTTAGTTTAGGTTTCGGCGCATCTTGGTTGTTATACTCGAATTCTTTCGGAGAGTATGCAAAGTCGTAATTCTCTTTAATATCCTCTATCATCGCTTCAGCCATAGAGTGATCAAATAAAGCTTTGATGTCATCAGGGGTGTCATCTTTAACCTTAAACAGCAGTCTTGCTTGATGCGAAAAAGTTACGCTGGTGATTTCGGTGTAATGAGATTCCGTCGAGTTTGACCACCGATCTGCTTCGTGAGGAATTTCATCATACCCCAGGTCTTCAGACCCAATATCAATCGCGTCAATCATTGCATTAGCCTGCTTAGTAATAAGATCTCTGTTTTCAACCACTCCTGCATCATCAATCATCGCCCAAATGCTGTCGTAAAAAAAACCTTTGACCTCGTTAACATCAAATTTTATGTCGTCATCAGGCTCATCTGTTTCAGCTGTGATGACTAAGGATGCTTCTTTAAATCTATCTTCAATATTAGACATTTCTCAATTCCATTTGTAAAAATAACCATGCTTTAATTATATCATAGGGGTATACAAAACAACCCATTTGCTAGATTCCCAGATTTAAAATGATAAGCTGTTTTGTACGTGTGAATTGCGATGTTCGTTGAGAAGATTTAGCGCTGCATTATCTTCCGTGGAGGCTTTTGAAGGTCGTCTTTACCTTAAAGATAAAATGATCACAGTTACCCGTGAATAGTACAAAGCCCTCGTTGAAATACTTGAGTCAGAAAGCTCAAATGTTAATCTGTCGCCAGCAAAGATAATGGCTACGTACTCTTCGTGAAGAAACCGACACTTATGTTATGGTGGTTCATACCTAACTTTTAGGTTTAATTTGAATTTATTTTCCTAAAACAAGCCATAAAGGCTCTTTGGGTTGAGTTAAAACTAATATAGTAAACGCAGAGGATAGATTGGTGCGTTAAAATGATAAATTTAAGTTGGCAAAGGTATGTGGGTACATTACTATAAATACAAGTCAACAAGACATGAAGCGCAAATAAATTAAGTGAGCGCGTTTAATGGGCTTATCAGAACAAGATATTTAAATGAGGTGAGCCGAATGTAACTTCAGTTCATCTCACGAAAAGTTTAGATGTTGTGTGTGTGTGGCGGGAGTAGTGTCCCGCCAACCTTTGCAACTAAACCGAACATTGTTGTGTGTGTTCGGCGGGGTATTCCCCGCCATTTTTTTTACAACAACCATTTCCTTGTGTGCGGCGGGGGTAGTGTCCCGCCATCCTTTTTAAAACATTGTGTGTGTTAGGCGACCTTTGCGGGTCGCCTTTTTTCTATGCATTCTGAACTCTCCCCCACGTTACGCGCCACTCCACAGATAATCGTTTATTGCTGCGTTAACTTTATTTATCATAATGAAATATGTTATAATGTTTATTCTAACGATGAATTTAATTAAAGGATTTGAGTAACTATGTCATTAAATAAACAAGCCTCTGGCGGCGCAGTAGAGCAAGCCTATATTGATTTGGGTCGCCGTCTTATTAAGGAAGGTGAATGGGTTTATAACGAAAGAACCGGAGAGCGGTGTCTTACACTGATACGTCATGACATTGAGATTGACCTGAAATCTGAAGAGTACCCATTACTCACATCTCGTGACTCACCGTTCTACCTTGGCATTGGCGAACTGGTGGGGTATTTGCGCGGTTACGATTCAGCTGAGCAATTCCGTTCTGTTAATTCTCGTTCATGGGATTCAAACGCGAACTTAAATAAAGACTGGCTTGCTAACCCTAATCGTAAGGGGGAAGATGACTTGGGACCTATCTATGGCGCAATTGCCAGAAGCTGGCCGGTTACAAAACCTAATGGTGACTTATTAAGTCACACAGTACACGATATCATTGAAAGCATGCCAGATGCATCTGAATCAGAAGTGGTAGCAAAGCTTGCTAAATTGGTCGCATCTCACAAAGCAATGTCAGACGCAGGCAGCCCTTATAAGCCTGCTCGGATTGATTTACTTCGCAAGGTCTATGATGATTTGCGCGCAGGTAAAGATGATCGAGGGGAGATTTTGACGTTTTGGAATCCTGGGCAATTTCATTTAGGTGCACTTAGACCTTGTATGTATGAGCATATATTTTCGTTATTAAATGGAAATTTAACACTCAACTCAACCCAGAGATCAGTTGATGTAGCCCTTGGGCTTGCGTCTAGTAATCTAGCGCAAGTTTACCTCATGGGTAAACTTATGGGGCAGATCACAGGTAATACACCCGACATGGCACATTGGACAGGCATCAACGTGCATTTGTATGAGAAGCACGTAGAGCAGATGGAAGAGCAGATAACGCGGCCATTGTTGCCAGCGCCAAAAATCTGGATTAACCCAGAAATTAAGACTCTTGAAGATATTGAAACGTGGGTGACTCCGAAAAATGATTTCAAACTGCTGAATTATCAGCACGGAGATAAAATTAATTATGAGTTCACGGTCTAACCTTTAATTCAAGAACCCCGAGAATCCGCTTGAATGCGGGTTCTTTGTTTTTGATAGGGCTGCCGCTGTGCTTTAGTCCTCTTGTTGAACCTGATATTTGAAAGAGTGGTTTCGAAAGGATAATGGGTGTTAGTTTGCCCTAACAGGACGTTAAGGCAAATTTGTTGGTTTGTTTACTCGGCGTCAGCTTGCATAAAAGAAACAGCAGCGCGACGAATAGGTTTTTCTGCCGGTGTGTCAACTTCAACTTCACCTTCATCTTCACTGTGATCTGCAAGCTCTAATTCTAGACCTTCTTCAGAATCATCAAGCTCATCCGAAACCAATGATGAGTTATCTTCAGTTGCCGGCAATGTAAATGGTGCACCACCAACCTGGCGAGGCCAGTCGTCATGACCATGCATGCTCATTTCCAATGGCATTCCAGCTACGATCTGCGATAACTCCAACAGCGCGTCAGCTACTTCTTTATTGCTAAGCGTTACATCATCTTTAACAACTTTGATATCAATCGGCACGGCGTTAATTTTGGCTCGCAAAGACAGCATTGTAGCTTCTGTATTGTAGCGAGTGCGAACGAAGTCAGATTTGTAATCGGCAATTCTAGTGCTGATTTCGCCATCTTCGCCGATACTAAGAATAAGTTTCTTTTTGGATTCATTGTAGAAGCCGGTAAGCATGTCTGCTAACTTTTCGTTTATCAAATTGATATCGTTACCTACCATACCTTTTACGATTTTGGCGGTTTGAAGGATACTGTCCAATAACAGTTGTTCATTTTTCTTAAGAGCCATGTTTGATTTCTCCGTTTGTATAGCTGTCTCACTGAAAAACTTATCACAGGAGAAAGCTATATCTACGGCGTCCGTGTTATTTATCGGGTCATGATTATATTGGTGTAAGGCAAGCTCTCTTCGTCAATGATGCGCTTAGCTATCTGCGACGCTTCAGAGAGATTGGTAGCTTTGAACTCCTTGCTGAACTCTTTAAGTTTCACCTCAAAGACAGGCGTGCCTTCTAGTTTATTGCGAGGCCTAACGCATTTTACGAGTGCGTAATCGTCGCTTGGTTGATATCCATCGAGTAGTAGGTACAGAAAGTATTTTTCGATGTTATCGGGGAAAAGTTCTAGGTTCCCCATACTGTAAGCTAAGAACAGTGTGTGATGTAGTCCCTTGATGTAGATGTCATTGATTAGCCTATGTCCAGTGTCATCTTTTCCCAATGCAGAATTAACGTGGAGGTCGTTTTGCTTTGCTACTTTTTTGATTGACGGCTTATCAAATGTATCTAACGAGATTTCAAATATATAAAGGGTTTCGTTGTGCATAATGTGCCACGCGCCATGGCCACCAAGCAAGTGTATGAAATCATCTGTCTTGGCATGGTTAAAGGCTGAATCAATCAGCGAATGCAGTGTATTGTCGTTATTCATGATTATTGCCCGTTAAAGTCAAATTCAGATAGAGTAGCCATAACACGGTCTTGTATGGTTGGCTCAATTACCTCTAATTGATGAGCGGATAATGCAGTTATAGATTCAGACCCTATCCCTGCGGTTCTTAATCTTGCAGACAGAAGGCTCATATTTGAATCAACTGTTACAATGAGAGCCGTGCTTGATGATACAATAATACTCACATCAACACTCGTTACCGCGCTACCGAAAAAAATATCACCAGTATGACAATCTTCGTCAGGTGGGTTGTTTTCGCAAAACGCCATAATATCTTCGAGTGCAGATTTATTCTTTTTAGTTTCTTCTGAATTGTCTAATCTGACAATTTCATTAATAGCATTTACTGCATTCAACTCGTCACATAGTTGTTGCCATCCACTGAAGCCCTGAGCTTCGCCGGCTGCGTGCAACAGCTTTCCGGTGCCGAGAGTTCGGATGTCTTGGTTTTTCTTGATGAGGACGCTCTGTAGGCTCTGTAAAAAGCCTGACAGTTTGAATGGTACTTGGGTGTTGAATTTTAACATTAGTTTTCACCTTATAGCGCTTATTTTAATTGATGTGTCTCGGTTCATCAGGCAACAAGCATTATTGGTTTAAAACAATGTTTGATTTTTTTGCTGCTTAACATTTCAACCCTTAAATAAGGTCGAGACCATGGGCGTTACCCCGTCTTTAGTCACTGCGTGTTTTTCAAAGCGAGGACTTATTAAGATAGGTCTATATTATCATTATGATAACAATAGTCAAGTTTTTTCTATTGATAATGTAAAAACCCCAACTAAAAGTCAGGGTTGATTTTTGCTCGGTGCATCGGATTAACATCCAGTAGTAGTAGAGCCTATGGTGGGTGATGCGCCGTTTGATGTTGGGGAGCTGTAAGTTATGTAACATGCAGTACCAGTCACTGTTGCTGGTGAGCTAACAGAACCAGAACTCCCCGCTATATCTGATGTGGTTAGATATAATACACCTGACGATGTATTCCCAGACCAAGCCCATTCAATTGCAAATGATTCCTCCATAGCGCTGGTGATCCCACCTGCTGGGATTGCTGCTGGATACCCGTAAACGATGTTTATGTCATCAATGCCATCGTTATCCGTGTCTAAAGCCGCTGATTCGCTAGACGCCTTACCTTTAATGATAGCTTTCGCATAAACAATCTGTGCTCCCGAGCGTAATTGTGCACCGGCATAATTCAATGTGGATTTATTGGCATCACCGGTTAAATCAATGAGTTTAGGCGCAGCTGTAACGGCTAAAATACCTAAAATAACAATTACGATAATAAGTTCGATAAGTGTAAAGCCAGCATTCGCCCGCCCAGTTTTTTGCAAGTTCATATAGTTTCCTAAGAGATAGTTGGTTCCCAAAACGGGTGTTTATTATTATGATAAATTTATCATTTCAATGTAAAATGTCAATCATTTATTTGTGTTAGATGTAGTGCCTCTGCCGTTGCACCAAAGTCGCGCCTACGCTATGAAGTGAATATATGCTTTTGTTTTAAGCTCATCCAAGTCGTATCCTGAATCCCCCAGTAATTTAAAAAAAATATCTTTAGGCGATAACAACCCATCCGCTTTTGGCTCATTCATCGTTGATACAGTATCTAAGTCAACGATAATACTGCTACATGCGGGGGAGCTGTACAAAGCCAAAGAGCCGCATAAGGTGTCATTGATCTCATCTAGCAGAATGGGAGATGCATTAGCAATTTTCATGTCACTCATAAGAGTATTTTCCTCGTTTGTGTGCGATGTGGTAGAGTGCTTACATTATCATAATGAATTGCATTGTCAATCAAAAAATCCACTTTATGCGTGTGAATTATGCGGACTTTTACATAAGATCGAGTAGTATTCGATTTAACGGATTAGATAAGTGTCATCAAGGATGAATATGAACGAGCAAAAGAAAGTCGCGGTGATATTGCTGTTGCAACATGGCAAGTCAATTAAGGATGAAGTCCACTCGTGGGGCGTATCAAACGAGAACGGTAGCGTTGACGTTATAGCAGCCCTGCAATTGATGGGTTATTGGAAAGGCAATGCCGGCAAACTGCTTTCTGTGGCACTAAAGGGTTTTAAACATTCGAAAGAGGGAATTGCTAAAGCGATGAAGTCAGGTAAGCCTGGGGCTGCACCTTATTTTGTGGATCAATTTATTGCTTTTGATGTCATTGAGACAGTTGTAAGAAAATCCCTTTCTAAAGGGGTGGGCTATAATGACCTACCTGATTACGATCAAATATCTGAGAATGGAAAACACAATCACTATCGCCCTTGGAATAAGTGGCAGATGATGATGCGCCGCTGCTTAACCCAAGACTGGCTTGCCTATAAGCCGACTTATAAGGGCTGTGAGATTGATCCTGAGTGGTTAATGTTTAGCAATTTCAAACGCTGGTATGACAAACAGCCACGATCTCATGTTCGCTCTGAGTTGGATAAAGACATATTGGTACAAGGAAATAAAATTTACTCTCCTGACACTTGCGTCTTAGTGCCTACAGCAATTAACAATCTCCTTAAACACCATGCTAAAGGAAAGCATATGAGAGGGGCAACTCCCAAATCATGCGGTAAGCTCTTCAGTGCAAGCCTGCGCGTGAATAAGCAGAAGATTAGCCTTGGGGACTATAACTCTGAACAAGAGGCTCACACTGCGTATAAAGAGGCCAAAGAGACAGGCGTGCAGGCAATGGCTGCGTTGTATTTACATCAAGGCGATATTTGCGAGAATACCTTCGCTGGGCTAATGGCTTATCGATGTGACTTAGAAGATGATAATTTATTTTAATCAGAAGGGCGGAATGACCGCCCCTTAATTGTTATGCGGCCAGAGCACCTTTGGCTTCTTTAGCTAGTTCAAAATAAAGATGTGCTATACCACCTAATGAACTATATTTATTGGCGCGTAATGCGCCTATAGCGTATATAAACCACCAGCATTCATTCGCGCTAGTGCGATATTTTTTTCGCAAATTAGTCGCCTTGGTAGATAGCTCTGTCGGCTTATAGCGTTTGAGCACTAATTCTGAGATAAGTGCATCTGGATCAAAATGAGTGATACGAGCGCTATGCAGGCATTTCTTTGTCGATAGTTTAAGAATGGCAACAGCTTCATCATTACCAATGTTATAACCGTCTGACGGCTTCATGGATGGGTAAACTTTTGCCATAAATAGAGCCATCGGCTCTTGAATGTACATAGACAAGCAACTGTTATAGACATCAATCGCGACATCGTGGCCAGTATGATCCATAGGGATGAGTGGCACTAATAAGATGTGACGGCCTTGGGAGTCTTTAATAAGCGGGCTGTCTTCTGGGTGTAATGTCGTTCTGGCTCTCATGTATTTAGGTGTTTTAACGTTACCGTACAGCACGCCAATCTCCTTCTCGTTAGAACCAACAATATAAGCAATCGCGCCGTCAGTATGCACTGCTTTGTATTTAGGGTGAGTTTTAGGTAAATTGCTTGTGTGTTCGGGGAAGTATTTATCGAGATAGAGTAGGTGTTTGAATTTATCACCTGTTTCACTTCGCTCAACAAGGTCGTGGATGCCGTGTACTTCTTTGAATTCTGATTTATTATCAGCAATAAACGTTAAGGCTTTTTGCATATCCACAGGTTCCATCCGACCAAACCCAATGTCCATTTGTGCCATGCCGATCGTGGTGAAACCAGCAAACATCTTGGTTAATTCTTCCATTGTTAGGTCGCGGTCTTCAGGCTTAACGCGCTTTTGTAACGAGTCAGGGTTGGTGTTTATATCATCTAACCAAGCTTGATTATCTTCTTCAGAGGTAAAGCGTAAGGTCTGTTCCTCTTCTTTTTCACCAAACTGCTCGACGAATTTTTTATTAAACGCTTGTGCTTTAGATGGGTCTTTAATCTTTAAATAGACGTGAACTGACATGTGGTTTCCTTGTGTTTTTAGCTTACGTAAAGAATACCTAAAACCAATCGCTATATCAATAAATGATTAACTAAAATAGTTAATATGATAATAGATTTCGCTTTGTTTTATTCTTTTCTTTTCTTAGCACAACACATGTATATAACATGAGGTTAAGCCCCAAATCGGGTAGGGGGTTTAGAGAATAGTTATTCATGCGATGCCTGTGCTAGAACTAATAGTTTGTGGGCTGTATACAGTAAAGCGCGTGAGGGAGGCTGCACGCGCTTGTAAGTTAACTAAGTGTTCGCTATTTGACAGGTGTTAAGTCCTCTTGGTGTCGAATTGCCGGTTTAACAAAATTGCGATAAATGTCATCGCTTTGTGCAAAGCTGCTAATAACAGAGTTGTATTCACCGGCTTTGTCTAGAGTAAAACTTATGCCATTGACATAAGGTTCACCGTAGCATGAATAACTTAACTTCAAACTGTGTCCGTCATCAGATTTTATTTCAAGCGGTTTTATGAATGAATCTATTTTACTAGAAGTAGTGTCATTATATCTAAATGCATCAACTAAGAATGCGCGGATCTTTTCGCCATCATCTTCTGAAAGCTTTATTAAAACATGACTTTCGTCATTGTGAAGCCTAATTCTTTCGATTTGGAACGCCAATGTGTTTTCGCTCAAAAACATCTCAACCTTTGATTCAAGCTCCCTGAACCGAAAGAACTCAAGTACGATTACGTTTGAATGTTCGTTTATGATTTGCATAGTGTGACTCCAAATATACAACTGTATCATAATGAAACCAAATGTCAATCATTAAATTATTACCCAAATATCTGTTTGACAGCAAATAAAATTAAAAGATTGACAAATTATCATTATGAGTTAGTATGTTGTTATTGAAACCACACAAGGTACCGACCATGAGCTTATATGAAAAAATGCTGAATATTGCCAATGAAGTAGTGAAAGAAACCCAAGATAGAACTACCCCTCTTTTGCATGCGCACCTTAATGATATTCACCAATCTGACAAAGATGTTGTACTGAATGATATGCAGGCGGGTGACCATTGGATGTGGATAATTAAAGGTAATGGCTGCGGCACCTATTTGTTTTTATTAGATGGTCAAGGGGACTTTGGATATAAACGCAGTATCAGTGATCAGAATGCCATTATTTATTTGGTACGCGTAACCGCTGAGAATCAAGGTGAAGTTAGCCGCGTGCCAAATAATGAAGCTTTGGGGTACACTGAGCGAAAGATGGTGACTGACGGGCGTATTCCGAGACGTTTAACTATGTTTCAGCAGCTAAGTGATCTTATGCGTTTGGACAAAGTAGGCGTTAGATTGTCGGAAACGAAAATTTGGTGTGACTTTTCGGTCGTCCATGGTGATTTAAGCACGTTAACCATTTCTAACAATGGTGGCACACTATCAATAACTATTGAGCGCAAAGTGATTAACCTTCCTGAAGGTGTGTTGTCTCGACAAAGCATGCTTTATACAACAATCAAGTTAGGTGCTAATTATGACCCTTGTGAGGAATATGATGCGGTTTATGAAATTGAGGCCACTGACGCGTACCACGCTATTTTCACCAAGATTGCTTAATTGCACGGAGGCCTGGGGCTACCAAGCCTCCGTGCAATACCTAAAGGCAAGTACATGTTGATATCTCGGTGACGTTGCTCAGCAAGTCTAGCTAGTGTGCCTCTGTGATAATATGGTAGTAAGGAGAAATATCATGTTAAAAAGCCCAATAACAGCTAACTTAATCGCCCAATCGAAACTTAAGACCGTTTTAAAGAATGCCGCGCTTATCTCTGCTGATCCCGACTCAAATATACGAAATGAAACTTGTGAGTGTAAGGCATGTTTTTACCTGACACGAGGTAATATCGTTATGCAGGCGTTCACCAAATCAATTTGCGAAAGTTGTGGCGACGAGATTACATTTCCAAATAGCCGTAAAGATGCACTTTGTTTGGGTTGCGCTCAGAACAATAGTCGTTGCAAGCATTGCGGGGGTAATATTGACACCGACTTGCCAAGGGCAGCATATCAAATGGGTGGTGAAGAGCAGGAAGGTAATTCCTGTGAATAAGAATTATCGATTGCTTAGTGACGTGTTTTTTTATATTGCGGCCTTCTTTATGATCGTCGTACTGATTGTCTCAGTGTTTATGGTCATGACAGGTTTGGTCGATAATGAATTTGATTGGACTATTTTTATGCTCTTTATTGGCTCTACATTGTTGGCCAAGGCAACGTGGTTTGGCGGTGAGTATTATATGAGGAAAGCCTAAACAAGATAACTCTCCAACACGACCAAGTAAATTAAATGATTGACATTAAAGTTCAATGTGATAAAGTGTATTTAATCCCAAAGATATCATTTTAAAAAATGCGTGCATAACCGGCACCTATAGGAAATATTTATGAGTATGTCCATTACTGTTTCATCGTTAGCCAAAGAGCTAATTGGAACCGATCTGATTAACATGGGGTTCCCGCAACAAGGAATGTATTTCAAGGGTTATTCTTACATAGGTAAAAAAGATAAGGTTACCATCAATGTAGAATCAGAAATCAGCATCGAGTTTTTGGATGCGCTCGATCAAATAGCACTAAAACACAATGAAAAAGGGGTGGTGACCCAAGCTAGGCAGCTTAAATCGCTAATATTGGATCCCGATACAGTCACAGTTAAAACCCTTAAAGGCTTCGCTTCAGGCCTTGCTTCCTACATATTGCGCGGTATTAAAAATGGCTGGCTTTACAAGTTGGCTTCAAACGATTATTACATAGCGTATATGGTAGATGATATCGTTTTCAAACGCGCTGTTGATCGAGATGATGTATCCATAACAACGGTCAGTCTTATGTGCCACTCGGCAAAAGATGGATCTACTAAAAGAACAAAGTTGGGGTTTTACACTGAGGATGTAAGAGGCAAAACGATCCCTCAGATCCTTAAGGAAAAAGCCAGTCTATTTAAAGAAAGAGATGAACTTAGAGCGGCATATGATGAGTCCATTTTGCTTTATAGCGATTACCAGAGCCGATATGGAGAACAATTTCGATGCATCGATGATTTCGAAGCGCAAGTAGAAGGTAATCGATTTGGCAGTGAGAAATTGTCCATTAGTAAGGGAGGGAGATTAGTTAATAACGAAGAGGGCATTGGTAAACAGCGTCACTTCGGTCAAACAACAATTAATCGATTTTGGGAAAAGAAGGGGATTGAGGGGGATGACGTCAATGAGATCCCATTCCATCCATATATTTTCTTCTTTGATTTGCAAGAACATGAAAATGTTTGGATTTACTCTAAGGCAATTGCACCGTACAAGTATGATCCAACGTTAAAAGACAAAATTGTGTTACCTGATGATCATCGAGACCTTATCGACATACTTGTTTCCGATATGGATGTGATTGTTGAAGATTTCGTTGAAGGTAAAAGTGGTGGTTCAATCATTTTGTGCATGGGACCCCCTGGACTTGGTAAAACGCTAACGGCAGAAATATATTCTGAAATAGTGGGAAAGCCTCTTTACCGAGTGCATTCTGGCCAATTAGGCACAAATCCCGAGACGGTTGAAAAAAGACTTGCGGAAATATTACTCAGAGCTGAACGATGGGGCGCTTTACTTCTGATTGATGAGGCAGACATTTACATCAGAGAACGTGGAGATGATATGGATCACAATGCCATTGTTGCCAGCTTCTTGAGACGCCTTGAATACTTCTCTGGTATGTTGTTTATGACCACCAACAGAAGCAATGATGTAGACGATGCGATCATATCACGGTGTGCAGCCGTCCTGAAATACGATTACCCTGATGCTAAGCAGAGAGATGCACTGTGGCGCTCTCTTTCAAATCAGCAGGGGATTACTCTTTTAGAAACAGTGATAGCTGATTTAGTGAATGAGTACGTTGTTATCTGCGGCAGAGACATAAAATCACTACTTTTGTTGGCAGCGAAATATCAGCGGGTTAAGGAACGTCCGCTAGACTTGGAAACGTTCCGTCATTGTGCGATTTTTCGCGGAGTAAAACACATTCAAAAGAGCAGAGAAAAGTCACATTAACCACTATCCCAACGAGCATAGCGCATTGCGGTTTGATTGCCTTGCGTTAGCTCTCAGTGGCGCATCAGTCTAAAGTGTAACTCTAAATTTCTTTTTATATGCTATATTTATAGTGTCAATTCTGACAAATACGTAGATATGCACCGGAACGAGCGTGCTTTTGGAGATAGTGATGTTAAAAAGGATTTTAATTACAGCGGTTCTAGCAGCGACTTGCCTGTCCGCACAAGCGAGCGTTATAACCAGTAGCGATTCATTTGGCACGCAAAACAGCGTTGAAGATAAACCTTTAGGTTTTTTGAACGAAACTGTCTCTATTGATAAATTCGACGCTAGCTTGGGTTTATTGACTAGCGTGACGCTCACATTCAGAGGTCAAATAGATAGTATCGGCTCTTCTCAAAACGTGTCTGATGCGGATGGCCGAGCCGGTGTGGGTATATTTTTGTATAACGATTGGCAAGTGAGTAACGCATCGATTGGTTTAGAGCATGTGTTTATCTCTGGAAGCACAACTAGTGCTGCGCTATACGCGGAGAGTTCTCCCGAAAATACGTTTACGTTGATTTCAGGCACCAATCAAGATACTTTTACCTACGATTTGAGCACATCGTTACTGAGTGCGGACTATATGTTTTCAGACGGTTTAGACATGTTTGTAGCTGATGATGAGACAGGCGTACTCGACTTTGCCTTTACGACATTTGCCAACACTAATATTAACAACGATGTAGAGTCAGGAACCGGTAAGTTCCTAAATTCGTTTAACTCAGGGACGTTCGGCGAGGTGGTTGTT
>TARA_R110001592_G_scaffold182498_3_pt1 | contig 20769 bp, 20 predicted proteins | sample TARA_R110001592 | Tara Oceans TARA_R110001592 (sample SAMEA4398387) | marine metagenome | biome: Polar Biome; feature: [SRF] surface water layer (ENVO:00010504); material: water (ENVO:00002006), including particulate matter (ENVO:01000060) such as... | depth 5 m | reverse complement strand
ATTTTTCATTTTCTTTATTCTTCGCAACAAATGCTACCGTTTGTAATCGTCTTCCCTTAAATTTATGATGATAATATTTAATAATATCTACAATATCGTAAGCGTCAATCTGGTGAATGATATTCTCATAATCTTCTACATTTCTATCAATATTAGCAATCTTGCTAGCAAGAATTTCAAGGTCAAAGTCAAGTTGGTTGTTAATAGTCAAGCTCATTATAACAATAATAATAATAAAAATATATTATTATTAAATTAAAATCAATTTTCAGATTCAAATGTGGACAAATGTCTTGACTTTTTACCTTGCCTTGTAAATCTTTCAATAAAAAGTAAAGGTTTATCCCATCTATCCATAATAAATTGTGCTAAATTAGTCTGGTCTATATGTTCATCATATTGACGACACCAAGAAAATACTTGTTCGCCGTCAAAATCGTCTTCTGTAATATTGTATTTCTTGATAAATTCATTAATTTTATCTCTAGTTTCGTTTTCGTCCATTTTATATAACAATATATATAAAATGAATATTCCATTAGAAATTTACAGAAAAATAATATTATACGGGGCTATTGTTCCATTACATTATACGGCATACAAGACAGCAACAATTAGACCTATTTTTTCTAATGAATTAAATTGTAACTTGACTGGAACTATTACTTTAGATGAAGAAGATGACCTTTTTGATTTATTTGAAGGACAATTAACAGGAGTTGATTTAGAATATTATCAATATTTATTAAGTCAATAATTACCAAGACCCACCTCCTGCTCCTGTATCCATTACACTATCCATAGTAGGAGTAATTGAAAATGATTTAGGAATTGAAGAACTTGATGGTAATTTAGTTCTATCAAAATTAACGGCAGGGTGATGTCCTAGAATATCATCATTTACCCAATCACCAACCCCCTTGGCGGCTTGATATGCTGCGCCCAAATCTAAAGCCCCACCAATTGCTCCAAATAATAAACCAAGTGGAGCAAAAGGTGTAGCATCTAATAATGCCCCTGCTGTTTCCAATCCTCCCCCTACGGCATCTTCTGCTCCTGATTTTAAAGCACTTCCACCTAATGATTTACCTAAATCCGCTAATCCTGAACCTAATCCTTCTGTTCCATCAGCCAAAGCCTTTTGTCCCATATTAAGACCGTCTTGAGCCCCTGATGATAATCTTGATAAAGCATCTCTAGCATTACCAGCCATATCTTCCCCTGCTCGACTTGCTCCCGCTATACCACTTCTAGCGCTATCAATAGCATCTTGTCCTGCTTGTTCTGCGTCACCTGCCGCGTTTCTAACTCCAACTTGATTATTGAATGAAGTATTACCCAAGGCATCAGGTCGCATACTAGCATCATTAGCAAAATCAAAACCACTCCTTGGTAAATCTCTTGAACCCTGACCTTTAAATTCACCAAAATCCATACCTTCAAATTCATCATAATCACCCGCTTGTCTTGTAGGTTCTTTTACTTCTCCTCTATTTTCCATTTCTACCGAACCACCTCTTGGTTTAGTAATTCTACTAAAACGACTTTTAAGGTCATCAAACGACATACTTGGTTTTTCATCAGGAACAGCTACCCTATCACTAAAAACTCTACTTTCCACAGGATCTTGTGCTTCTGGAACTTCTACCTTGCTTTCACCTATTTCGCTTCTACTTCTAATTCGTTCGGTAGGTCTGGTGCTTCTTACGGCATCTCTACCATAAGGGTCTCTCTCAAGTAAAGAATTACTATTAGTTAAATCATCTGTAGGTTGTAGTTCTACATCACCTAAATCAGCACTTCTCTCGGGTGGTGCTTGTAATCTTGGCTCATTTTGTAAAGTTTTAGTCATTTCTACTCCATCGCCAATTTTGCTTTCTCCCATACTTCGTAAATTATTTAATCTTTGAGTAGCTTCTTCTGTTGTTCCACCTAATTGATTTTTAACAAAATCCTCAAATCCACCTCCTTCATCACCAGCACTACCGACATTATCTTTAGATTGTCCAATGCCTAATTTGCGTTTTATAGCACCTCTAAATCTATCACCTAAACCTTTGTCCACTTCATTAAATGACCTATTACCTGCTGGTTTCCAATCAAGTAATCCTTTGGTAATATATTTAGTATAAAGTTTTTTTCCACCTTGTAATCCAAATTCATCGGCTACACCTTTAATAGCGTCCATATCTACCTTGTTGTTAGCTTGACTAGTAGCACTAGCAAGTCCTGTTTTATTTGCCTGACGGGTCATATCAACATCACTACGCCAGGCTGCTAGATTATTGTTAATTTGTCCTGCGTTACCACTATAGCCCGATAAAGCTCTTTCGTAATTTTGCGCAAATTCTCCCATTTATAATATAGTAAAAGACAATATTATATTATAAAACTTCTTCAAAATTTACTTCTTTTTTACCCATCATTTCAGCTATTCTTTCTCTTGTCTTTTGTGGAATATGTTGTTTCCAATTAATTTCAGTTGTAAAATTTTGAAATAATCTAGCTGGATTTTTTCTTATATCTAAATGTAAAAATGAATATTTTTGATTAGCATATTGGTAATAACAAGGTTCTAAAGAATTTTTATACTGAGAACCCCATTCCTCATTTATATTATCCCATTCCTTATGATTGACGATGCCGTTAAATAACATAATATTTGTTGCACAATTTCTACCAACAGGACTAATTGACTTCATATGCTGGACGGACATTATAATAGAACAATTGTAATGCCTGTGCCTGGAAATAAACTTATTTAATAAAGAGTTTCTTGCTATAAGTCCAACAGCATCATCTATAACTAGTAATATTTTCGGCATTTCTTTTTTTGGAAATTGTAATTGACTGTTCTGTATATCTCTTAAATATTCATCTTTAAAATCATCATAACATTCACAAAATGATTGTAGATGACGAATTGTATCATCTACCAAGATACTAGGACTGAAAACAAATATTTTATCAAAAGCACTATCTTTACCGCCCCAAAAATGTTTTGAAGCAATCATATTTACAAGGCAAGTCGTTTTTCCTGCTGCGGTGCTTCCAAGCAACAAATTTACGCTCCCAGCGTTTCTTTTAATACTTGGTAAATTCGGGTGATATTCTTTTTCTTTACCCGTATCTACGGGTCTAACTGGTAAAATTTCTAAAGTATTCATATATAATAATATAAAGATTATATAAAAGTCTAAAAATTAGAAAAATCTGCCTTTCTGTCTTTGTTTTTTTTGTATAAATTAGCTAATGGATAATGTTCTGGAAATTCACTTTTTTGCTTAGGTGGTGGAGGTGGCTTTCTTTGTTGTTGAGCATATTGTTGTTTTAATCCTTCATATCTCATCATATAACCAGCAAATTTTTCAAAATTCATACCCACAGGATCTTGAGGGGGTTTTTGATGGTATCGTTTATATTCTACTTCTTGTTGTTTTTTTTTTGCTTCACTTTCAAGTCTAATCTTTTCTTTTAATTCAGCCTGTTCGTCTTTTTTTGCCTTTTGACTTCTATATCTTTCTCTTGCCTTTACTCGGTTTCTTTCTTGAGTCGCTTCTCTTCTTAATCTTTTTTCTTCATCTTTTATTGCTTTTGCTTCAGCTTTTAAGGCTCGTTTTGCTTCTGCTTTTTTTTGTCTTGTTAATGCTCCTTTTTTTCTAGCTTCAGCTAAATGAGCATACTTGTCTTTTTTCTTTGGTAAGGCGACAGGCTCACTAACCTGAAGCTTAACATTACTTTTGCTAAATATCTCATTATGACTTGATGGTTGTATTTCGTCATCTAAAATCAAGTCTTCACCTGCTACGGCATTCTCTCTTTCAATAACTTCTCCAATATTAGGATTAATAACAGGAAATAAATCTAAATCACTCATTTTATAAAATAGTAAAAGATTAAAAAATATTGCTAAATTTTTTAATTTTTTAAGGTTTATTATCAAGGTATTCTTCCATATTTTTATAATTTTTAACACTTTCCAAGAATTTTATAGGAATATATAGATGATTTTTATACTCATCTGTTCCTCTTTTATTAGTTCCTCCTACATCTATTCTACAACCCTTTTCAAGTTTTTTATGACTTCGGCTAACATCGTAAAAATATAAATCTTTTTTTGTTCCATATTTTCCCACAAATAAAAAGAAAAAATATACTTGGTCGCCTTTATCTAATTTTTTTCTTGCTGTTTTTAATTTATTTTCTCCAATCATAGTTGAATTAAAAGTATCATAATCAATATTTCTTGATTTTAATTCTAAAAATATATTACATTTTCCTTTTTCATATTCACTATTATAATCTAATACCCTATAATTAAAACCATCTACAGTATTCCAATCTCTATCTATAAAACCATCACATAACCATTCCTCAAACCATAATTCATTTTCAGCACCGCTTTTTGTATCTTTCTGGTGAACAGCATTATTCCACTTGGGTTTAATATTTTTCCTTATCATATATATATATACATATATATAATAATTAGAATTTTAACGATACCTATTATAAAACCAGAAATTAACATTTGAATTTGTATCTATAAAATTTTCTTCGTCCATAATTTCTTTTATTCTTTTATGTTTTAATCTTTGTATTCTTTGATAATGATATATATTATCATAAGGTTCAGGGTCTTCATCTACTTCTCCTTTTATTCTAGCAAGATTATTAAACCTGTTTTTAGGTAAGGGGCTCATACTATTTGGATTTATTGTAGCCGTTTCCTCATTATCTCCTAAAGAACCCCCGTATAAACTCCATAGCCATTTTAACATATACAAGCTTGTAATATTTTAACGGTTCGTCATTCCATTACTTGAATATACTCCACCTTTATTAATTACTTGCCTTGATACACCTGTATCACTTTCGGGTCTTTTTCTAAACATCACAACAACATCACTTTTATCAACTAAATATGTTGCTGGTCTATTAGCATCGTTACTGATATATACTCTAAGCTCGTTCAAGGTCATTTCGGCTACATTGTTCAAATCTATAAAATTCTTTTCATTAGTATAATGATTATATAACTTTCTGCTTTGAGTTCCTACCGTAACCGTTGAAAGAGCATTATGAACTACTGCTATTGTTGCTGTTTTTGTTGAAGTCATTCCATTTCTACCATTAATAGGTAAATTAGTTAATTGAATATGGACAGAATTATATTCTTCTGTTTCACCAACTTCTTCTTTTCCTGCTATAAGTTGTTTCCTTAAATCATTAGCTGTAACAAGGGTAAAATCTAATGCTCCATTATCACTTGATTTTATTAAACCCATAACTATACCTATTCTTGTATCTGGAGCATTTGGAGCAGGGGCAAATGTTTTAAATACTGTGGCGTCACTTGTTGGTATTGAAAACCATCTTTGAAAATTAGTTGGTGTAGCTGGAGTTAAAATTTTTCCACAAACCAGTCTTGGCTTAGCATTATTATATCCCGCATTTACTGCTAGTGTTGTTCCGTCATCAAATTTATTAGTGTCTGCTACTGTTAGAGCTGGAAAAATATCCCCATATTCATATGCCTTCAAATGATGAGTATTAGGATAGTTAAAAGGCTCTTCACTTAAATTAATATCATTTATACCTCTCAACATTTGGTCGTAACTTGGATATAAACCTGTTGGAACATTTGGATAACAATTAATTACATCAAAATTACCTCTAAAATCTACATCTACTCTGCGGTCTATCCAAGTAGTCATTCCTAAGTCACCAAAATAACTTGGAACAAAAAAAGTCTTATCTGGATCAGGAGCTAATGCGTTAGTATAATTCCCTCCAAATTGACTATCATAAATAATAGAATAAGTATCTTGATATGCCGTTCCTACAGGATATTGTTCTCCTCCTGCTATTACAGTTCCTTCATATTTACCAAGTCTTTCATCATATCCTGTCCCCATATAAACTTGAAAAGTATTAGGTGACTTCCATTTAATTTTAAATACAAGTTTATTAAACTTAGCAGCTGTTGGATTTGCTAACTGTGCCGTATTAAAATAAGGCTGACTTGCTTGTCCTCCTGTATTTTGTGGTTGAGTTAATGGTGTTGTGAGCCAAGTATTAATATCTATGTCTTCAACTATTTTCATACCATAAGGAGATATATCTGCTCCAGGTGGAGAGGCACAATTTCCCCAAGAACCAGGGTCTATAGCATTAAAATCTCGGGGTTGTTTAGAGTTCAATACTTCCACATAGACTCTCATATTATCAATTCTAATTTGAACTAAATTAGGAGTAAGAGCTAAATCTGTTGAACCTCCTGCTCCATTTAAAACACATTCATTTGTAAATGTCTGGATTGAATTATTACCCCCAATTGGTTCTACGGCATTAATACACTGAACAGAATTTAAACCAGCAATATAAGGCAAACTTTCAGCATTTGCCGTAGCTCCAGGTGCTACTGCGTTACAAGAACCTTGAAAATGAACTTCTCCACCAAGTCCTGTTAATGCTATATCATCACTTGACCTTTTTATTCCTGTTAAAGTGGTGAACATCGTATAATTATTATTTCCATATTCAGGTGGAGCACCTGCGGGCAATCCTCCTGCTGATAAACCGCATTTTGTCCAGCCACAATCCCATAATGTTGAAGCTCCTCCACCTACGAGTGCTGTTGAACCTACCCCCGCATTTATTCCTGATGCCGCGCCCATTCCTGTCTGATTAAGACCCCCCCAAACACCTAAAGCTTGTGCCCTATTAGCCCATACACCTTGAACTGCTGGCTGTAATCTTTGCTCTAATTGAATATCTATTTTCTTTGATGCTGAATTATAACTTGCTTTTAATCCACCTGATAGACCGTCCCACATAAAATCCGTCTGCCCTGTATAAGGATTAGCTGTAATTTGATTAACAATTTGCTCCCAAGTTTCTGCTCCTTGAGTTGTATCTATTCTTATAGGCATAGGTAAATTCATTTGACTATTTCCTGTCTGTAACCATAAAACATTTTCAGGGTCGTTAAATTCAATTACACTATCTCTTTGCATAGTAGAACTGATATATGCTACTTGACTATCTGGAGGTAAAACCAAAGGAGTATCAAAATAATTAGCCCAATCGTAAGGTTTTAAATGGTCATTAGCACCAACATTAACATTATTAGTATCGTTTTTCAAGAAAACTAAACTCATATTATAATATTTGCTTATATTATAATAATGTTTAAAAGGATTAAACAAGATAAAAAGCGTAAAACTTTTAAAAAAATTAACGCTAAAGACTTAAGAATTGGAGTAAATAATTTAGATGGTAATATTATTATGGAAAATAATTATGCTGCTATTTTACATAATTTACCCGAAAAAAAACCAAAATTACCCAAGTTCGAGCAGATGTTCGGCAAGACTGCCTTGCCTAAGCCTAAAAGAAAAAAAAGAAAAATTTATAGAAGTGGTGAAGTTTTCCTTATGTAATATATATTTATTTGTTAAACAAGTTAAAATTTTCTTCTTTAGTAATATATATAATAATGTCCACTGAACAAATTACCCAAGAACCCGATGAAAATATCTCTCCAAAAAAAACAATTGATACTATGAATTTTGAGGAATTAAAAGCATATACTAAAAAATTACAAGATAATAAAAGAAAATATATTCGTAAATATCAAAAAACAGATAGAGGAAAAGCAACAACAAGAATAGCTTCGCAAAAATATTACAAGAAAAAAAGACAAGAAATTTTAGAAAAAAAAAAAATTTATTATTTAAAGAAGAAGCAACTTACAGCATAATTATTTTTTTAGGTAAATTCATTTTCCAGCATACCCAGCAACTATCAAAAGCTGGACTTTTTTTTTCCCAATTTTCATCTAATTTATTTGTTGTTTTATCATAATAAATAAATTTTGGTCTTTTTGCTGGTATTATAATTTGTAAATCATCACCTAAAATTTTAGCATATTGATAGCAAATAGTGCTAACAGGAATAATTAACATAAATGGTTTATTTCTTTTTACCAATTCCTTTATGACTTGCTTCTTGGTACTATAAGGAGGATTATCTACTACAATATCACCTCTATCAAAATCATAAAAGTTCTCATCTTGATGAATAACATTAAAACCAAGTTCAGTCATATATGTTCCAGCCATTCCATCACCATAAAACGGCATACTAATAACCTTGTTCTTGGGTATATAATCTTTTATATCTTCAAATAAATATTTAGGGGTCATAAAATCATTATGTTTAGAGGGTTGGTAATCTGTATAGGTAGCCATCTTTTTCTATATGATATATATTATATTTTTCTTTTCAATTTTAAATAAATGGAGAGAAATTATTTTATAACTGCCTTGTATATAATGCCTAAAGGTGTAGATTATGGAGATGGAATGAAAACAACTAAAAGACGACGCAAGATAACCAAGAAATCAACTAAAAAAATGGTTACAGCCGAACTTGGAGGTAAAAAATTTAAGTATAAAAAAGGTGGATTAAGAGATATGCTTGGAGTTCCAAAAGATTACAGATTTACAAAACGAAAACTTGGGTCTATGATGAAAATCAAGACAGGTGATGAATTTTCATTCTTAGGTAAAAAAAGAAAAATGACGGGCTTGATGAAAAAAAGAGTTGTTTTAGGACATAATTTAATGTAGTCGTAAAATAGCTTAAAAAGATTTTCTTTATAATAACTATAATGACGACGCAAATCTCAAAAGTAATTAATTACACTAAATTATATGACCAAGCAGTCTGGTCGGTAGATTGTTTATATTGTAGGTTACACCAGCCTGAAAAAGCGATTGATACTTGGTATGATTGTGATGAATGTAATAGTGAATTTACACAACAACCACCAGAATATATTTTAAAACAACGGTATAAAATGAAATTAATTAGAAATGCTTTAGTTGTTCCTCAAGCTAATCCTATTATGGAACAACCAGCAAATATTATTATTGAAACATCACAGGATCCTGTGACGGAGGACATTGTTCAAATAAAACCATTCTTTTACATTAAAGGTATTAATCAATTAAATGAATTTATGAAATCAGGCAGAAAATATTTAGAGAAAAATCTAGGTATTAAATTTGAAAAAGATTTTTGTAAATCATTAGTGAAAAAAGAATATGATGGTGAAGAGCAAGGAATGGAAGACTTGGTATTTAAAATAGATTTCAGCAAATCTAGACCTACTACAAAAAGAGGTGGTTATTTTTTACATATTTTATTATCAGGTAAATATAGCTTGGACGAATTAATTGGTTTATCTATTACAAATAATTTAGATAAAATTCAATAAATAAAATTTTTTTAACTTAACAGTTTTTTATTATATTTAGGTATAATATAAAATGACGGATTTTAATAGTTCTCCTTTTGAAAACACCATCACAAGTAAATCTACTCTAGTTCCAAGTGACCATCAGCTTGACTATAACGACGGTGATACTATCAGATTTGATATTCCTCCATTTATGTCGTATATTGACCCAAGACAGTCAGTTCTTAAAATGAATGTAAAAGTTCGCGGTTCTTCTATTTACCGATTCAACGAGAAAATTGGTGCACAATCAACTATCAATAATCTTCGTATTTATGACGGAACTCAAACCCATACATTAGAAAATTTACAGTCGTATAGTGAGCGTCTTGTAAAGGAATATCATTATAGTGAAAATGATAGTATTAAACATAAACGAGATTTATTGGAAGGGGCTGAAAGTTCTATTGAAGATGGTTATCATACTCATATTAATCAGTCTGGATCAAGAAAAGATACCTCAGTAACGATGCATACCTCTCAATTAGGTGATGGATATGCTCCTACTCAGTCAGTAACATCAGCACCAGAACTTGATGGAACAACTATTCTTGGTAATCCAAATACTATTGAAGTTGTCTTGCCTTTAGCATCAGGCATTTTGGGCACAATGAGCAACAGAATGTTTCCAGCCGCCTTAACACAAGGTCTCAAGGTAGAAATAGATACAAATATAGCCACTAAAGCTTTACAACTTTGGAGTAAAGCAGGTTTTGCGGGGCAAGAATGGAGTAAAGATGGTGCGGGTCTTGCTAATGCGGTATATGTTCCAGCTAAAACAAATTTTGCTATTGAAAGTGTTACAGGTGGAGCGGTTGGTGTTGCTATGACGGAAGTTAAACTTTATACAGACAGTCTTTTGTCCACATCTCCACCCGAAGCACCATCAGCGACTAATGTAGCCGAACTTGTTCCTGTAGATAGAGCCCGAAATATAGCTCAAGGAATGGTCGGGGCAAGTAATCTTTTAGTTGGACGCCCTATTTTTGCCTGGACTACAGGAACTTTTCCAGCAACTCAACCAAGTTATGAATGTATTGGTGTAATTAATAAACTTACTCCTTCAGCTCCAGGTGCCGCAACCCCTACGGTTACAGTCGAGCTTGGAGCAGTTCCACCTATTTATCAAACAGTAGCAGGTGGTGGTGCGGTAGCTAATTATACTCCTACAGGTGCGCGAGATGTTATTCCTGCTTTTGCCGCAGTAGCAGTTCCAGCCGCGACATTTGAAAATTCAGGAATTTGTTCTATTTCTCCAGCCGATTCAACAAAAGAATGTTCTTATACTCTTTCTAATATTGAACTTGTTTTAAAAACAGCAGCCCCGCCAAAATCTTATACCGATAATCTTTTTCGTCAAACTCAAACCGATGAAGGTGCGGTTGTTGATTTTTTAACAGCGGAAACTTATCGTAATAATGTAAATGCTGGTGAAGTAATTGCACAAATAAATTTACCCGTTTTGAATAGACGAGCAGTTTCTATGATGACCTTGCCTATTAACCAGAGTTTAGCACATTCCGTTTTAGTTGATAATTTTGCGACGACCCTTGATAATATCCAACAATACTCCTTTATAGTGAATGGAAAATTGACGCCGACCAGGGCAGTTCTTTTAGGAAGATTGAATAATAATAGGAGTGAACAAGTAGCACTCTGGGAAATTGAAAAAGCTTTATCTTCAGCTAAAATACCAGTAAGAAATCTAAATAAACAAGAAAGTCAGTTTTGTATAGCCCGAGCCTTAGCAAGATATGGTGGTGTTTATAATTTAGCAGCAGACGGTAATATATCGTTACGATTAGAATATTCTAGTCAAAATCTTCCAGTCCAAAATAAACTATTAACTTCTTATATTTATGGATTACGCCGACTTAGAGCAACCAAGAATGGCTTAATTGTTGAACTTTAAGCAAAATTATTAATTTTATATAATATTTTTGTATTATATAATTATATATGAGTTCTCGTAGAAGTTTAGTTCAAATTAACCCTACAAATCAAGGTGCTGGTATTTACTCTTTCAGGGGTGGTGTAAATACTTTAATTTTTGATATACCTATGACGCCAGCTATATTAAACGGTAAGTCAGTATCTATTAATGGTAAATTTAATGTATATACAGGAGTAGGAGCAAAAACTCCTCCAACAAATCGTTCTTCACCTGATGGATTAATAGCTGGAGCGGCAACATCACAAGATGTTTTTATTGACCCCAGAACAGGTATTAATTCTGTAATTGATTTTTTGACTATTTCTAGTTTAGAAGGGTCGTCATATTCTCAAATTAAAAATTATAATCGTCTTTGTTCCAGTATTTTACCCCTTCAAGAAAGTATTAAATCTTATCTTAATGGTGGAGTTAATATGACTTACGGAGCAGTTGGTAAAAAACAGCAACAAGGTAGAATGTGCGACACTACTATTAATTTTTCACTTCCTTTACTAGCAGGTTTCCTCCAAGCGGAAGCTATAGACCTTCAGTTGGTGCGGGGGCTCAGGATTACAATTACCTTAGCTTCAGACCTTTTTGTCTGTAATAATAATTTTTGGAGTAATGGAATTGCTAACGGTGGAACAATAGATAGTGGAGCATTTTATGAATTAAGTGATGTTCATATGAGTTATGAGTTAGAAGTTCCTGACGCACAAGGTCAGCAAGCTATGGTAGCAAATACCTCAGGATCTTGGGACTATAATGCTTATAGTTCATTTTACCAAGTTATTCAATCTACGGATATGAATGCCGTAATGAATGTTAATACAAGTAGAACTATTGGAACAATTATGAATATGATACCTTCTCAGTTTATTAATAATTATAATTATAATAGTAATTGGGCAACAAAACTACTTACTCCAGACGCAGGTGGAAGACTCACAAATCAGCTCGACCTGGAAGAGCTTACATTTACTAAAGGGGGCTTGAGAGTGCCCTTAGACTTTGAAGTGAGGACACTTGAAGAAGAGCAAGAAGGAGTGTCCACAAGTCAAAAGAATTTTGAGGAACTTAATGCTATTCGTAATATTTGGGCAATGTCTTCATTTATGAAATCCTTAAGAACCGAATTATCACTTAATCTTAATGATAATGTTTCAGGTCAAGCAAGATTTAGAGATAGTATGACGGAAAATGATGCGCAAAGTGTTAATAATATAGGCGTCAAGTATGATGGTATTACTAAGAATGGATTAAATTTCAAGGGCACTCCTCTTGGTCTTCGTCTTCAATCCAAGCCTCCTACAGGTGTAGCTCTCCAGCCTCACTCGTTATTTGCTTTTGTTTATCATAAAAACACTATTGTCTTTAATAACGGTCAAGTCCAAGTTATGAATTAAATTCTCTCCAAGATGTATATGTCGTTTCATAATACTTTTATTACATTTAAATTAATTTATTGGTTATATTGTGGTGCTGTCTTGTTTATCATATAATATTATTTTCTTTAGATAATATATGATATTAGATAAAATTAAGGATTTTGGATATATTTTAATGTTAATATTTATATTTTTCTCTCCAAATAAAAGAAAATATTTAGAAGTTACAAAAAAATATAAAAAATTTAAACTTTAATAATTTATATTATATACTAGTATAATATAAATGTCTAGAAGTGGAGTTATGTTACCAGCTTTATTACGAACAGGTCAGTTAGACCGTCCTGAAAATCAACGATTAGAAACCGATTTACTTTATCCTGTGTCCTTTAGTCAGTCAAGCACTAAATTTGTTTTTGACCGTAAAGGGATACTTGATTCTAATTCTCAAATTAAGTTTAGAGTTACAGCTAAAAAAACGCCAACCGCAGCCATTCCAAATCCAGGTGTTTTTGCTAATGGTGAAATGTGTTATTTTCCTACATCTACAGGTGCGGCAAGTGCTATTCAAAATGCCTACTTGGAAATTGGAGGTCGCCGAGTTGCTACTCTCCAAGATGTAGGTCATTATACAACTTGGAAAAGACACCATTGGTCAAATGAATTTAAAGAAGGAATTGCTATTCCAAAACAAGGTGGTAATGATGTATTTTTAGGAAGTCAATCATCAACTTATCCTCCTGTAGCCCCTTTTGGAACTATTGGTCGTTTTTCTAATGAATACGCACAGACCGCAGATGCTTCCACAGCAGAAACAGAACCAAAATATCGTCTTACCGAAACAGCAAGTGAAACTTTTGAAGCAGCATTATCACTTTCTCAGCTAATTCCTATGCTTAAGGGCGTTTTGCTTCCGTTATTTGCTATTAAACAGGAAGTCAGTTTAACAATTGAGTGGACAAGAGATAAAGTTGGAGAACGCTTTTGTAAATCAAAATTCCTCAGTCCAGCCGCAGGTGATATTGCCGTAACTACAGCAATAGACCAACCAAGTTGTCTTATTATGGCGGATTATTTATTTTACCCCGACCAGCTTCAAGCTTTAGGCGAGGATATTATGAGTAGAGGTGGTTATGACCTTGTTTATGAAGAACTTCAAGTTGCTTATAATGCCGAAAATAGTAATGGAGCAAGAGCCGCAGGTTCTACCTTGAGAACAGAGACATTTTTACCTCTTGGTGGGAAACGAGTTAAATCAGTTATTCAGCAATCTCAATATAATGGAGCAACAGGTAATGCTAATGCTTACCTTAATAATGTTGGTGTTTATAATTCCAAGGCTTTAGTTGGAGGTGAAAGTATGAATTTGACCATTGATAGTAATCCATTTTATTCTATTCCATTATCTAATCCTGCTCTACAGTTTAAGGAAGCTAATGCCGTTGAAGGAATTCCTCTCCAATTAAATGCTATGCTTTACGATTTTACGCCAAGTTTAGATGTAACCAAGGCTAATTATATTCAAGGTATTACAGATAGAACTTTGGACGGATTTAATCAAGATGCTCTTCTTATTGCCTCTGCCGCAGCACCAGCATTTGATAAAGGACTAGCAGGTGACGCAGGAGCTCATCACTGGCTTGGCGTCAAGATCAGCAACGCCGCAGGCAACGGTGTTAGAATGAGTAATACTCCTATGATATGGAGCAGAACTTCAACACTTATAGCTCCAGGTGCTATGGGAATTGATGATACTCAAGTTAAATGGATTCTTCGTTATTTTGTAGTTACGGAAAGAGTTCTTAATATCTCAAATGGTATTGTTAATATGATTGAGTAGATTGTCTAATTAAATATAATATATTTAGTATTATTATATATAATGAATACAATTCTAATAACTTGTTCCAAGAATAGTGCACAAGTAAGTGATGAAGATGGTAGATTTTTAAATAGAGTGTCCAATGGAGTAGTAGTTGAGGCTGGTGACCTTGTATCTGTGGAGCAAATTGCGGTAAATGCTATTGGTGTAGGTAGCGAAATTGTTGAAATTCCAAGAGAATTAAAACAGTATCCTTATTATACAAATGAAGTTTTATTAAGGTCTGGTTTTTATATTCATCATAATTATGAATTTTCTATCCAATTACCTATTATAGAAGCAAAAGCAGATGGTATAACATTAGAAACTAGATGGGATTATATTAGAGGATATATAGCAGGAGCACCAGCACCAGCACCAGCAACATATCAACCTAATTATGGTTATATGATAGGAAGTTTAACTAATACAAGACCTACTTCAAATTTTCAATTATTAAAAACTACTATATCCAAAATAAATGCTGGAAATACAGCAGGAAAACGATTTTGGTTAATTACTCCACAAATTAATTTTCCAGGAACTTCACCACCTGACCCTCCAGAAGGAATTGATGCTATTCCTACAGTCAGTTTTTATGATTTTATTGATACTCAAATACCATTAAGTGTAAATGTTGGTTATGATAGTCCAAGTAATATAGCAGGAAAATTAACGGAAGATTTACATTCTACATTATTACACCCGTTAAAAACACCATTAGATAGTGGTATTCAAGCAGATGATACTCCATATGAAAGTATTAATAATAATTATACTAATAAAGACTTGGTAAGTGTATCAAGCAGAGATGGAGCGGTTGCCGTATTACAGGCAAATTTTACAAGACCAACGCCCGTTATAGGAGGAGGTGGAACAACAACACAAGCTACACCTATGTATGAATGTATAGCAGCGTTAAATCCTTATCTTTGGATAAATGGTTCTAAATTATTACAAGGTTTTGGAACATTAAATTATGACCCTTCAACAGGACAACTTGGATCAGGAATGGGTTTTAAAAATAATAAACTTATTGAAGCTCAAGTAGGTGCTTTGTTACCAGATTATACAAGAGATACTTATGCTATATATAATTTATATAATTTACCTAGATTAACAGATGGGGCAGGAGTAGTTTATAATAGTTTTACAGAGGGTTATGTATTGATGACTAATCTTTGTTGGACTACCCCTAATGTGCAAAATCTAGCAAAATTAATTAAATCTCAAATGAATTATACAGGTGATGGAATAACAACCAAGTCTATGGTAGATTCACAACATAAAAAAGATTGGATTTATGATTTACCATTTGGTAGAGTAGATGATAGTTCTTCTTATATAACACCTGATACTGTTTTGGCTTTAAAGCCTTTATTACAAGCCGCAGCAACAACACCTTGTGGAGCATATGATAATAATCCAGCAGTTATTAATAATCCAAAAATAAAAGTATCAGGTTTTTTCAATAATGCGTTATATAATAAAGCATATTTGGGAGCAGATGACCTAGCAGATGGTTGTGATTTTGTAAATGCCGAACAAATAGACCCTGTATATAATGATGATTATACTCTTCAATTAGAACCAAGAGCCGCAGCAGAGTATTATGATGTGAACATTATTCCTATACGAAATAATAAAGAAAATAAAATTTTTAATGAAGAGGTTTATATTGGAATTATTATCAATGACCATCAAGTTGGTGCTACCGCTCCTGTTCCTAATCCATTATTAATTGAAAAAGCAAATTATTGTATTGTAGATTTAGGTGCTAAAAATTTACAAAATCCATTTGTTGCCGTTATGAACCCTAATTTAAAAGCAGACCCAGCTACGGGATTAGTTCCAGCTTTTGACCCTACAACTACGACTACAATACCAGCATATACTACAACAACCCCGCAAAATGATTTAATTACTCCTCAACCTGACCTTGTAACACCACAGCCTGACCTTGTAACACCACAACCTGACTTAGTTACTCCTCAACCTGATTTAGTTACTCCTCAACCTGACCTAGTAACTCCTCAACCTGATTTAGTAACTCCTCAACCTGATATTTACACTCCACCAGTTCCAGAAGTTCCAGCAACAAGTATTAATTATAATAGCACAGCAGATGGTAATAATGCCCTTGTAAGTGATTTTGATGTAGCAAATAATGTAAGTCCATTAGTATTAAATAATGGGGCAAGATTATTTACAGATGATGGTGGATTAAATAATGATTACAGCACAAGTCACTCTCGTCATATAACTTACGACGCAGGATCAGGAAACAAAATTTTAGTAAATATTAGAGATTTTGAATTTGAACATTCTACTTATTCTATGTATGATAGATTAGGTATAACTTGTAGTAATACAGTATCAGGATTAAGTTTATCATCGGGCAATTTATCTAGTGCGGATAGCACTTTATCTCAATATTTATATCAATCATCATCATCAAGTCCTGGTTCTTTTTGGGGGTCAAGTTGGACTTCTTCTAATGGTGGATATGGGACAGGAGGAGGTTGGATTCTTCCATCTTCATCAGGAACAGATAGTAAGGGAAATAATAATAGTGGTTGGATTAATACTTGGTATGAAATTGACGCCAGATATGTAAGATTTTGGTTCAAGAGTGATGGAAGTGCTACAGAACCAGGTTGGGATATATTGGTTGCTCGACAAGTCAATACTCCACTTGTTCCTGAAGTTCCAGGATTTTATACTCCTCAACCTGATTTAGTAACACCTCAACCTGACTTAGTTACTCCTCAACCTGACCTTGTAACACCACAACCAGACCTAGTAACACCTCAACCTGACCTTGTAACACCTCAACCAGACCTTGTAACTCCACAACCTGATATAGTAACGCCTCAACCTGATTTAATTGAGAATTTTCCAGAAACAACAGAAATAACGGTAGGAACAGACCAATTTAATTTTTATGTAAATACAGTCCAAGTTGGCTCACCTAATCCATCATTACAATTTGACCCAGGCAGAGGCAGGTTTAATTTCCAAGAGTTGCACTGGGATAGATATGAAGGTAATTTTAGAGGAGCATCTACAGGAACTCAACCAGATGCTAATGCGGCAGCAGATGTAATAGTTAATACATTTAATAAAACAACAGATAATTTATTTGATAGTATGGTAGGCGGGCAGACAATAGACACTATTACACTTGTAAATGCTAATAGTGGTATAGGCTTACTAGATTTAGGCTTACCTAAAAAAGACTCTCAACAAGGTGTTTATGAATATTTAAGTCAATTTAGAAATTATAAAAAACAAGAATTTTGGAGTGAATGTTTATTATCAAGATTAGGCTTTGATTATAAAGCATTATTTAATCCTTATGGATTACCAGATAGTTGGTTTTTAACAAGAACATATGAAACAAATATAAATACCAAATTAGTTCAATATTTTCCTTATCCTTTAACGACAAATTCTATTTTAGATTCTACTTTAGCTTTTGATTTTGACCAATCAAATACAATCAAGCCAGTTCCTATGTATCAATTAAGTTCTCAACAAGGCAGGTGGAATGTAAATGCTTCAACAGCTACATCAAGCATTTTTGCTACAAATTTACCACAAAAACTTGTATATCCTTTTTGGTTAATTTATAGTGATATTATCGGGGGTATTACATTTCATTCAAGTAATTCAGGAGCGGAAAGTAATATTATAGCAATATGTAATCGTTCATATATTTCGGGTGATTTTGCTTATAGTTTTGCTACAGATTATGTGTTCACCGCAACAAAAGATTTTGTAATTACAGGAATAACAACTCAAATATTAAATCCAGATTTAACACCTGCGGATATTGATGATAGAACAACTATAATTTACAAGGTTCAAAAACCATTAAAAATGTTCCAACAAATTCAGGGGAAACCACCAGAAGATGAGGATAAAGAAGCTAAGTTAAAACAACGAACTGGAAGATAATACTTTTATATTTATATTTTTGGAGAGAAAAATATAAATTTTATGGCTTGCTTGGTACTATTTTAACAATTCTATTATTTGGTTCTTGTCTATCTCCACAAAACAAGTAATCAAAATGACGGTCACCAAAATCTCTAAAATTTAACCAGCATTTTCTATGAACTCTTCTCTGCTTATTATCGTTCCATTTAGCAAATTTCTTTATTGTTTTTTTACATAAAATACATTTGTTTTTTTTATTCATTATATATATATGAAAGATAAAAAACTTCTGGAAGCTACCGATAAAATGATACAAAAAAGAAGGGAATATATGAAAAAATATTATAGAAAAAAGAAAGCAGAACGAATAAAGAAAGGGACTTGTGTAAGCATATGTAGAGGGCATCTACCTGTTAATAAAAATTTTAAAATTGAGAGAGGTGAATTTACTCTTTCTTTTTTTTAAAAACAAGTAAATATTGATGGACTTTTGCTGTATATAAAAACTTCTTACAATTTTTGCCCATTCTTAAATACGGAGTAGAACTTTTTTGATTAACTATAACTTTATCGTGGATATCAAATCCTAATTTATACATAATTCTCTCCGTATTAAAACTCAAATTATGATATTTTTTTCTCATTCTCCAGTCACCAACCATAATACAATATGTAGCATCATCACTAGATTTCTCACTACATCTTGTTAGTATCTTTTCATAAAATTCTAAAAATTCAGTCCAAGATTTTAATGACGATAATCCATCACCATTATATTTTTCTAAATTCCAGTATGGTGGACAAGTTAATAAACCAGAATGTGGAGGTATATTTTCCACTAAACTATCTGCTAAAATATTATCTACATTAAATTTCTCTTTGGCGTATTTAATAGCATCAGGAGATTTATCATATCCAATATATATTTTATCAGCTTTATCACAACAAAGATGTCTTTCACCCCAGCCAGCAAAGGGGTCAAAAACAGTAGCACTATCTCTTAAAAAGAATTCAGCTGATAATGTTCCAATTTCCATATTAAATGGAGAAAACTCAGCTCGACTTGATTTAATTTTGCCTTTTTTATCTTTAACACCTGTGCGAAGTCCTTTCTTTCCTACTTTTTCACAATCAATAACAGAAACTGGGTAAATAGTATAATGCTTACTCATATAACATTAACTTGTATTTTATTATTTATTCAAGTTAAATGATGAAAAAACAATTACAAGAATTAATTGAAAAAATGAATGCCGACTGGGAAAGAGAACGGAATGAATTAAAAAGTGAAAACAAAGCCTTGCTTGAAAAAGTGAATGAATTAAAGAAAATATTATTTACTTTTGAAAAAATTTGTAGAAAGACAAGAACAAGAGAAGACGATAAATAATAAACATTTAGGAAATTATAAAATTGATTTTATTTTAGCTTAAATAATTATCTTTATTAGTATATATATGGAAACGAAAAACGACCCTTATGACGAATATTTAAAATATCACAATTATACACTTATGAACGATAGGTTGCCGAGATTTATTAAAATTAATACTAACAATACGATATCAAGTAATGCCGAACAAAGAATTAGAAAAGAATACGAATTAAAAACTGTAGGTAAATCTAAACTACAATCTAAAAAAATTATTATGGATTATGCGAAAAGTTTAAGAGGAGGGAGTAGAAACTTTAGAAATGAAAAATATGCCTACAGATTTCTAGCACAATCTTATAATTTAGCACTACAACCAATCAGGCGAGCAATAATTAAAAAAAGAATAGAAGACGCGAAAAAAATATTAATTTCAATTACTATACGATTTAGAGGGTGGAACAGGTCTAAAACAGGAGTATATATATTAGCGAAAGAGGTTCAAATCCAAAGAACCGACACTATATTACCTGAACGAATTGCACAATGGAAAATGGCTATGAAACAGGAAGTAATGGATTTATTGATAGATAGTCCTTTTGATAAAAGTGAAGTCAAGATTATTAAAGAAAATCAAATAGTAGTTCAAGATCCTGAGCCCTTGGAATGGATACCGATTCAACTTGGGGGAGTTATGAATTTAGATGGTTGTGTAAAAAATAATGTTTGGTGTAAAAACAGAAATATGTGCGTTGTTGATTTAATACAATACAGGTATGCGAAAAAAAAAGGGTTCAGGAAAAAAAATAAAGATGAAAATGAAATAGAATTTTGGAGCACTCATAATGAAGAATGTAATTATCAAGGTTATGAAGTTAATTATCAAATAGAAGAAAGAGGATTAATGAACCCGAATAAAACAGGATATACATTAAATCATATTAAATGCTGGTGTAGGAATAATGA
>TARA_R110001592_G_scaffold233093_1_pt1 | contig 20794 bp, 20 predicted proteins | sample TARA_R110001592 | Tara Oceans TARA_R110001592 (sample SAMEA4398387) | marine metagenome | biome: Polar Biome; feature: [SRF] surface water layer (ENVO:00010504); material: water (ENVO:00002006), including particulate matter (ENVO:01000060) such as... | depth 5 m | reverse complement strand
TGGTTCAACGAAGCAAAAGGTTTTGGTTTTATTGAGCAAGAATCTGGTCCAGATGTCTTTGCACATTTTAGTGCTATCTCTAGCTCGGGTTTCAAAACGCTTGCTGAAGGTCAAAAAGTTGAGTTTATTGTAACGACTGGCCAAAAAGGCCCTCAAGCAGAAAACATTGTAGCAATCTAGTGTTTAACTAGATTGCTAAAAAGGCAGGCCTTAAATGGTTTGCCTTTTTTTTTGCCAATTAAATGGCCAGGCAAGGGTGCATAACAATAGCTATAAAGTAAGGTGCTTATGAACATAGATAAAGCAAAAAAACGCATTGCTAAGCGTATAAAAATGGGTTTTCAGGGATATCCTGCAATAACGATTTCTTATAAGTTAGATGAAAGCAAGGTCGCAAGTACAGTCGTGCTAAGCTTGGTAACAGAAGAAAATGCGCCGGCTCAAGAACAAGCTTTTCAATCGAAAGGGGATGTCCAGAGTGATGAAAGTATTCAATCTGCCATTGTTAAAATGATCGAACGTTGTGAAGTTAAATCAGTGCTTGAAGCTTAAAATAAAGAGTTGCCGCTCGATTATTTATGTTTTTGTTAGGTGAGACTTTATTTCATTTAGCAGCAACTTAAAATCAAAGGGTTTACCGACGAATCCAGAGAAACCCTCTTGCAAATATTGTTCTACCTGGCTTGGTAGGACGTTAGCCGTCAATGCAATAATGGGTAAATCTTCCATCATTAATGCGTTTCTTATGAACTTGGTTGCTGTTACCCCATCCATTACAGGCATTTGAATATCCATTAGAACCAGGTCAAATTTCTCAAGCTTTAGTTTATCAATGGCCTCTTGGCCGTTTTCTGCTTTTGTTATTAGGTAGCCTGCTTTTTTTAACATTTCTTCTGCAATCAGCTGATTAATCTTGTTGTCTTCGACTAGTAATATGTGAGAGTTAATTTTTTCAATTTCTGCGACTTGCTCATTCTTTTCTTTTTTATCTTGTGTAGCTTTATGAATTTTATCTGAGATAGGCAGCGTTAATGTGAAGCTAAAAGTAGAGCCTTTTCCATAGGTGCTTTCGACTTCAAGTTTTCCTCCTAAGAGTGCAACAAGCTTATAACTGATTGATAGCCCTAAACCTGTGCCGCCAAATTTTCGGGTAATAGAGGTATCTTCTTGTTTAAAGGGCGTAAATAAATTATCTGTATTTTGTATGCCTATACCGGTATCGGTGACCGAGAAAACAGCCAATATTGTATTGTTTTTATTATTTTTTAAATGCTTTATTGTCAGGGAAACACTCCCTGACTTGGTGAATTTTATGGCGTTACCGCATAAGTTAAGCAGTATTTGAGATAATCTAAACGGGTCGCTTAAAACATAAGTGGGGAAAGAGGAATCTAAAGCGAGTTTGAAATGTATACCTTTTTCTTCTGCAGCAGGCTTCATTAATGATTCAATTTGATGAGCTATCTCAAAAAGATCGACATCTGTCAGTTCTAATTCGACCATATTGGACTCAATTTTATTGAAGTCCAATATTTCATTGAGAATTTTAAGTAAGTTGTTGGAAGAGAGAATAACTTTATCTAAATAGTCACGCTGGACTTCGTTTAACTCAGTACTTAAGCACAAATTGGTTAGACCAATAATACCATTCATGGGGGTTCTTATTTCATGAGACATATTGGATAGGAATATCGATTTTGCTTGGTTGGCTTGTTCTGCTTTTTTCAAAGCATCGACAAGATCTTTGGTGCGTTGAAAAACTTTAGTTTCAAGCTGCTTATTTAATTCAATTACTTCTTGCTCGCGAGCGACTAATTCGGATATGTCTGTATTCGAACCGATGATGCGTAGTGCTTTATTATCTTTATTTCTAAGGGTAATGCTTCGCGTTAAAATGGATACTGTAGATCCGTCTTTCTTCAGCATTCTAAAACGACAATGATTTGTGGATATATCACTAGTAATAAGGTTTTTGAATAAAGACTTTATATTTTCTTGGTCTTCAGGGTGGACGTGTTTATGGAAGGTTTGAAAAGTATTGTCGAGTTCATGGTCTTCGTAACCAATAATCTCTTTCCAGCGTGGCGACAAATATAAGGTGTTTTCAATAACGTTCCAGTCCCAAATACCATCATTAGAGCCTTGCAAAACCAAAGAAAAGCGTTCCTGGCTTTTGGCTATGCTCTGGCTCTGAAGATCGATCTTATCATACAAATTAAAAATGGCATCACTGAGTATACGTAGCTCCTTTGTTTTTGTCTTAACGTGTCTTTTGGGGCTTTCTCCCAGAGCAAGAAGCGAAATTTTTTCAATTAGTTCGGCAATCGGATCAGATAAGATGCGTGAAACGATAATGCCAAGAAAAACGATGAGAAAAAAGGAGAAGAATACAATTATTAATGTGTGATTTAAGCTGGCCATTGCAGGTGCCAGAATACGCTTACTATCCAGTAATAATGCAATACTGTAATTACTGCTCTGGATGGGCTGGTAAATTATATAGTGCTCACTATTGCCAAACTGAATAGGCTTAATGCCCGATTTTCCAGAAAGCATTTCTTGACCCCGTGCTCTGAGTTCGGCGTTTTTTTCTTCTAAAATATTAAAGCTGACGACTTCTTTTTCACCTTCTTTATTTAATATAAATTCACCCGAAGGATCTTTTCGAAGTTGAATTACTTTTTCATCATTCCAGTGATACCAATATGTTCCATCTTCTGAAACAAGCATAACTTTGGAGTTTTCATCAAGGTAGATGTAATTTTCTAAGATAAGGCTTTGCACTAAATCCTGGATATAATCCCAAGGAATGCTTAGTCCTATCATACCTGCAATAAGTTTTTCATCATTGAGAATGGTTGATGCGATAACTACTTGTTTGGTGCCAGTGGTATACGAAATCATAGGTTTGGATGTGTAGGTAATAAGATCATTACCTATATTCATTTGAACAGTCTGTTGCCAATAATCTCGGTTTTTGATGGTTTTAAGCTTTGAGTCTGCTCTTGAATCGTCAAATGTTCGCAGACCGTCCTGTCGTAAATTTGCACCCGATGTATTGAAGAAGTTGCCATTCGGAAGGCCGACTATAAATTTTTCAAATTTTGGTTTGAGATGTTCAAGTTCATTTTCCAAATAGGGCATGAAACGCTCATATTCAAGCGCTTTCAGTTGAGGAGCCCTGGCGTAAATTTTAGTCAGACTTTTAGCTTCATCAAATTCACTACTCAGTCTGTTGGCGACTACGTTTAATTTTTTTTGGGCAAGTTCCGTGGAAAAATTTAATGCTTGTTCTTTCTTATGTTGATAGGTCTCGTAGGCAATGATCAGCGCAGGTAAAAGTCCAACAATTAAAAGTGTGCCGAGTAATTGGTCGCGTAGTTTGAACATTAATTGATTGAGCATGTAAGGTAGATAGCCTGTATTTAATATACTTTTAGTGTAGCTCTTAAAGAGCCGCAGTGCTGATTTATGTATTTGCTTTATGATCTCATTAGTGTCAGCTCGAGTTTCTATTTGTGATTAGCTTGTGAACCGTTTAGAACAAACTAAACTTGATATATTCTTCTTAAGCAACTTATCGAGATTAAAATGGGAAAACCAAGCGAAGAGCAGTTAAAGCAAGCATTGGAGAAAGCTGCGGAGATGCGTGAGCATGATGACGATCCGGACTTTCTTGCAAAATCATTATTAAATTTACACTACCGTTTCAAGGTGTGGCAAAAAGTGATTGATGCAACCAAGCGCTACCTGCATTCAGGCCAGGGTTCAAGAGAGCATGCAAGCTTAGTGAGTGCGCTTAGAGAAGCAGAAAGAATTGAATCTGAAGGTAATCATGAGCAAGACAGGGTCGACAATAAACGCGATCTTTCTAGTGATTGACGGTATTCTAAGCTTGTGCAAATTGTCGAGTCTAGCGACAGGTGTCCTGTCTTGGCTTGCTTGGCTTGCTTGGCTTGACTGTGGTATCTAATCTTCATCCAGAGCAACATGAACTACAGATGCTTGTGCGTTTAACCATTCCAGAAGTGCTTGTGATTCTTTAAAACGGGTGTTCTCTTTTGGTATCACAGCTCGAATTAACCCCATACTGGATGGCCCATCTGTGATGACGCCTCCGACTGACTCTAGCGTTTCAGTAATTTCGCTCCATTTTGCTGTGGGTTCAAAGGCTAATTGAAGCAACCAATGAGGTTCCGTTATCGCGTTGGGAATACTGCTGAGTAATTCTGTATCGAGTGTGCTTTCTTGTGTTGGTTGAAATACAAATGTAAGTTGCAAAGCGATTATCAGCATAGCCGCAACGCCTAAGCTGGCGGCCCAACTAGGCATGGATGTTTTTATTTTTGCGGCAAGCTCATTTGAATTGGTTTGGCTATTTTCTCTTGTTTTTTTTAAATGGGGTGATGCTAATTCGGAAGCTTTACTCTTTGATTCTTCATTATTCATTGCAGTACCTATAATGTTAGCAAGTTCGAGATTTGCTGAAGATGTGGAGAAATTCTGGTTTAGAAGAGGGCTAGGGCCTATAATACATTGTATTGAATCAAAATGGAGCATGGCTTGAATATATATTGAGTCGTTATTTCATTAATTTGAAAAGCAATAAAACTATCAAAGCCTCTATATCCCACTTGTCTAAACTTACGGCATTAGCTGTATCTAATATTGGAACAACCATTTAATGTCTAACAAAAGAAATGCTTTTCATGGAAAATAAAAATTTTGTTTATCAGCGTATCTGTAATTATGCCGGGAAAGAATTTGACCCGAGTCTTGATAAGGAGGTACAGGAAGTTTTGCGATCTAAATTTAACATCCACTTACCACAGAGAGCATCCCTTAATGAATCTCTAGCGTCAACGACAAGTGATCATGAAATTATAGGTCTTATATTACAATATCGTACAATGAACTAATCATTATTCGTCATACAAAAAAATATCTGAAGTGCCCAAGTCAGGCACGATTTGTTGAATAAGTTAGAGTTAGTATTACGCTAAGAGAAAGGTCGCTATTTCTACAAATGGCTATATAACGACCTCTATTTTTTGTAAGTCTTTTACCCAGCAGCTTGCGCTATATGAGAATATTGATGAGGTTGAGCAAGAACAATCTTTTTTATTTTAGTGGATGAGGTACGGGGATTATAAAGCACCTGAATAATCTGCTTTCCTTCAGCTTTTAAGTAAGCTTCCACAGCAAGATTATGGGCTTGCTTTCCCCAATCCTCTCCAACGACGAAAATATCTGCCTTCACTGCCTTGCATCCCGAAACATATTCCAGTTCATGGTAGGGGTGTACAATATCGACACAACTTAAAGCTTCCAGCATCTCCTTACGTTGGTCTAATGGGATAACCGGTACGTTTGGCTTGTAAGAATTCACCACGCTGTCTGAGGCAACTCCCACGGCAACACTGCCGCCTAAGGAGCTGCAATATTCTAGTAAGGCAAGGTGGCCTACATGTAGTAAATCAAAAGTACCTACCGTATATACAACCATATGCATGTAACTCCTATATCAAAGTGATTTTCGTTATCGTGCTATATTGTTTTCTTTAAAATTTTAGAAAAGTTTCCAGCCATAAAAACCGGTCAGTCCAAGCGTATAAATAGCAAGGATATAAACGTTGACCGGGTTCCCGGAAAGTTTGGGTGTCTTAATTTGGGATACATTCAAGGCTGCTAGTGAGATACAACTAAGGTAAAGAATGATTGAAAAGTTTCCCTTACTTACCAGACTTTCAAATAAAAATATGAATACCAGGATTAAATTGTTGTTATCAAGCGCAAGACCAGTGTATTTAGTGCCGCCTGCTAGGCCAAAAGTACTAAAATAACTTAAGCGTATCGCGCTGGCAGCCAGCATAATAAAAGCTCCTATCAGGTAGAGGGGATCAAAATTCCCATAGCTCAGCAGGAGAATTGCTGGCGTGACGCCATAGCTTACAATATCTATTAATACATCTAGCTGACCGCCAAAAGTTCGGTCGTTACCTGTTCGACCTTTCATTCTTCGTGCGATGAGTCCATCTGCCCAATCAAAAGCAACGGCCCAAACCATGCCAATCATGGCCGCGTAATAAACGCCCAAAATACTGAAGTAAATGGCTGAAGTGGTGCATGCGAGTCCTGCCAGCGAGCAGATGTTAGGAAGATCTTTTACATACGAAATAATTGTCGGCTGCAGCTCTTGAGACACAGTATTAGGTGTAGTCATTGTGATCCAGTAGTAGGGCTTACAATCCCAGCAGGCATCATAAGATTCAGAGAATATTTCGCTATACAGCCCCCAAGACGGGACCTGCGAAACGAAGAATAAGTTCGGTCAGTAGATGGTTTTTAGCGAATTGTGAGGTGAACGTTTTTGTTAACGATCGAGTTTGTAGAATATGAAAGAGGCAGGTTTAAAATGCCTGCCCTTTAAAGAACTTTTTAAACACTAAATGGCAACGATGTTTTCAGCTTGAGGGCCTTTTTCGCCTTGAGTTACTTTGAACTCAACTTCTTGGCCTTCTGCTAATGTTTTGAATCCATCACCTGTGATTGCGCTGAAATGTGCGAATACATCAGGGCCAGATTCTTGCTCGATAAAACCGAAACCTTTAGCTTCATTAAAAAACTTAACTTTACCTTTAACTGTATTAGACATAATAATTATCCTGTAATTTAAAAATAGATAGGCCTTCAAGAGGCTTGAATTGCAAAAAATATCGGCTGGAACTTAAAAACTGCAGGACGTGGATTTACGAATAAAACAGCGTAATGTAGGAAATAAATAAAAGGCTTCTTTTCTAGCTGAGGCTAACCCTATAGATATTATGGCAAGTAGTACACCTTTATTTATTATTTTTCTGAAAAAATATCTAAGCTAAATGTATTTAGTGAGGGGTAAAAAAGGTGCTTCAGGAGTCTGATGCATGTATTAAACTGCACAGCATATAGCATGATTCTTGGGTTTAAGGGCGCTTTCCTGGAAGCATGAATCCACTACCCCAAAAACTACGCCGAGGTAAAGTTTCAGGACCTTCATAAACACTTTTTACATCAGATACAGAATACACGGCGGTATGATCAAGTTCTTTTATTAAGCGGATCAGCGAAGGAATATTGCGCCTCTTTTCAATAATCAGCAGCAACTCGACTGGATTATCTTGCCCCATATCGCCATCGAATGACGCGACCTTAAAGCCCTCCTTACGTATTTTTTCTGCTAGGATGTCACGATTGAAAGATATGCAGCGGATAAGTTCATTACCAATAGCAAAACGGCTTTCAATCCACATACCAAAATAATTACCTACGGCAAAACCGCCGGCATAGGCCAATGCTAGATACCACTTATCAAGATTTGTCAAAACCTGAGATGCGGCAACTACCCAGATAATGATTTCAAAAAAGCCAATAAATGCGGCTAGCAATTTATGGCCACGAAAGATAACAATCGTTCGGAATGTCCCAAGCGAAACATCAGTCACTCGGGCAAAAAAGATAAGCGGTGCTAACAAGTATGGATATTCGACTAATAATTCAGTCATGACTACTCCTGTAATTTAGATACCGAAACGCTAGATATGATGCCACCATTGATAAGCTTTATAGTGAAAGTTATATAGCCGTTTTGCCAAGAAACATATTCAATTTGATATGGCCCGGATCATGCGAAAAACTAAGAGCCAAGCGCAAGTGAAGTGATCATTAACCACAAAGCCTGATAGACTTCAAGATGAAGTCTTCTATACTTCGGTAAGCTCAGACAATGTTTACTGAGCTAATAGATTTCTTTGAGGCCATAGCCCGCTATGAATGACAACGTTTTTCAGGATAAGCTCAATTATCATCTCTTAGATAGTTTTGTAAAACAAACCTCAATTGTTATATCGGGACATTTGCTCGTCGCTTCGATAAATATCGGGCTATTTTGGCAACAAATCAACCATGTTTTTATTTTTGCCTGGGCGATATTTTTGCTGCTTATCGGATTGTTGCGATGGTTGATGAAAACCCAATACCAGCGTCATCAACAGCGCTTGAGCCCTGGTTATTGGTGGGGGCTTTTCGCTGTGAGCTCTCTATTACTGGGTCTTGCCTGGTTTGTGTGGTGCTTGCATGTCGGCATGGTGATTGGCTTTGATGGTATAGGTCTTTCGATCATTGTTATTACTGCAGCAGGACTGGTTTCAGGCGCAGTCGCCTCTACTTCTTCCTCAATATATTCTTATATTTGCTTCTCTGTGCCAATATTGCTGCCTTTGAGTTTTGTATTACTGTTTGATGATCAAATGGAAACTCAGGGGATAGGCTTGTTAATAGTGCTTTTCTTCATGATTACATTGCGTCAGGTACTAAGCATTAACGGGGTATTACAAGAAAGCATTATCAATCGCTTGGAGCTGGAAAAGTCCAAAGAGCAAACTGAAAAACTGGCCAAAGAACTATATCAACTCTCTACAGTGGATGCCTTAACATCGATTACCAATCGTCGTGGTTTTAATGAAGCGCTCAGCCGCGAGTGGTTGCGTGCTAAACGATCGAATACGCCACTTACCTTGCTGATGATTGATGTTGATTTTTTTAAAGCATTTAATGATAGTCTGGGGCACCTCGCCGGAGATGAGTGTCTGCGTTTAATTGCTTCAGCGTTAATGAACTTTACCAGAAGAGCGGGTGAAGTCATCGCTCGCTACGGTGGAGAGGAGTTCGCGATTCTTTTACCAAATACGACAGGAAAAGACGGTGTTAAAATCGCAGAAAATATATGTCAAGGCATTGTCAAACTTAATATACAGCATCCTGCTTCTGGCATAGCGAAAAATGTCACGGTGAGTATTGGAGTGTACGGTGCTGAACCTGGTCAACTGGATGACAGCCAAGAGCTAATTAAGTTTGCCGATAACGCACTATACCAGGCCAAAGCTGCCGGGCGAAACTGTGTCCGTTTAGCCGAATCGTTTGGGTAAATAAAGCCGGTTTACTCTTGGTTGTGTGGAGCTGCATTTAGTTTCTAATTGAATAGTTGTCAAATGCAGCCTTTTCGTTTTTTATTTTAAGAGTGATTATTAACTTCCTCGATTTTATCGAGATTATCCTTCAGCTTGAAGACGCGTTACATCGATCTGATAAATCGTGGTGGTGCCACTGACTTCATTACCCACAATAATTAAAGGCTGGTTATTTGGGCTATCATCAGCCGAGATAAACTGGATGCTTTCTGGGCCTAAATCACCGGCATCTGTTGAGTCACTTGGCACCACTGAAAAGTCTCGATTATTGATATATTGAATATAGTTCGGTGCATATGGGTTTGAAATATCATAAACCATAATGCCGCCCATTCTTTCTAAACCAATAAAGGCATATTGATGACCATTGATGGTGCCGACTGCCAACGCTTCTGGCTCTGGTCCTTTGTCGTCAGAACGTGATTCGCCATCATGTTCATCGTTGTTGTTATTGAAGTCTTCGCCAAAGCGTAAGGCGGTAATGCGCTCAAAATCGCTGCCTGAGTCAAATGTCTGCGTGCCTGTTTCAACATCCCAGATTGAGAAAGAACGAGCACCGTAGGCATAGACTTTATCAACTGTGCTGCCATTTTTGCTAAAGGTTGTGTGGTATGAAGCACGTAAACGGCCCAGGTTTTCGTCATTGTCGATACCCACTAAAGCGTTTCCCAGTGTTAAACCTGCATCGCTGACTAAGTCTTTAACACGCACTTCGTCATGACAGCCACCACCTTCAAAGAAGTAGCCACTGCTTTCACATGTTGCTTGATCTGTGACATTTTCTAACCAGTCTTCACGACTATCGCCTTCGTTAGCGGTAAGCAAATAAGTTTTACCATTAAAGGTCATATTGGTAATAGTATCTGGCATGTATATACCCATGACTGGCCAATTTCTGATATTTACACCGGCATCTTTGTCGCCGGCATCTAATTCATTGCCAGGGATAGAATAATCTTTAAAGCCTAAGCCGAAAATGCGCTTAATGGTCAGTGTGTCCATATCAATTACTGCAATAGCATTATTTTCTTGCAAGGCAACATACGCTTCAGTGCCATCTTTAGATAGGGTGACGTATTCTGGTTCGACGCTTTGCGCAACAGTGGCGTTATAACCATCTAAGACCATTTTGTCTGTTGGCAGTTCGCTATTTCGGCTACCACCGGTATTAAAGTCCGTGAAGGCAATGGATGTTAAAGAAAACTCTGGCAGGCTGATAATGCTAATACTACCTTCAGGGTCAATGCTGTAATCATCATTTGGCTCGCCTTCATTGGCCACTACCACTTTTGAACCATCGGGTGTAAATGTCAGCATGTCGGGTAAGGCCCCTACTTCAACTGCAGAGGCAAAACTTAAATTCGTCAGATTAAGGAAAACTACCCAGCCATTGCCTGTTTTAGGATTTGCTTCCACCGCGACAGCCACATAAGTGCTATTGACCGCAATGCTATTAGACGGACCGACTAAGCTAGCATTCGCAACGATTGCTTCATCTGCGAGCATTTGTTTCAAATTAATATTGTTTAGAAGCTTGGGAGCGCTTAGGTTAGATGCAGAAAATACATCAATGGCGCCACTATCTGCATTGACAGTAAAGATACGTTGATTGCCTTTATCAAAGGCTACAATTTCAGCCGCGCTGACGGCAAAGCCTTGTGATTCTGTTCGACCTAGTTCCAGCAAAGAAATGACTTGTCCAGCGCCATCGGCACCGGCCGCTCCAGCTTGGCCAGCGTCACCATCTGAACAGCCATTAAGTAAAACAGCAGATGCTGATAGAAGAAAAATTGAACCTAGATTCTTAAGGGTAGGGTTTGATAAGCGCATCATATCTCCATGCCGTTTGTCGGCGTTATTATGTGTCTGGGAACGGTTAATTATGTAAATGAGAATCTTATGATCTATGAGTGACACTTTGGTGACAGAAATATTTAAGAAATATGACGAAAAAGATTTTTATTGAAGACGTCTACTTGTATAGGGTGTGCTTGCGCACCGATGCTCGTGGTGTAATGCGAAATGGTGCGCGAGCACACCCTATAAATTTGAGTATTGTTTGGAATGTATTTCGATCAAACTACGTCAAATGACGTAGTCGATTTCGTCAAATGCCGATAACCCTCTTTGATCCGCTTGTGAATAATGATGCTCGACGGTTATTAAAATCATTCGCTTGAGGAAGGTAAGAATAATGAAATTTAAATCCATGTTAAAAGGTGTTGTATTAGGCGCAAGCGCATCTGTGTTTGCAATGAGTGCTGTGGCAGCAGATACCATTAAAGTTGGTGTTTTACATTCTCTATCAGGTACGATGGCGATCAGTGAAACTACTTTGAAAGATACTGTTCTGATGATGATTGAAGAACAGAACAAAAAAGGTGGTTTGTTGGGTAAGAAGCTAGAGGCTGTTGTGGTTGACCCTGCGTCAAACTGGCCCTTGTTTGCTGAAAAAACCCGTGAACTTTTAACCAAGGACAAAGTCGATGTTATTTTCGGTTGCTGGACTTCGGTATCACGTAAGTCAGTGTTACCAGTTATTGAAGAGCTTAATGGTTTACTTTTTTACCCTGTTCAGTACGAGGGTGAGGAATCATCTAAGAATGTTTTCTACACGGGCGCAGCGCCAAACCAGCAGGCTATTCCTGCTGTAGATTACTTAATGAACGAAATTGGTGTGAAGCGTTGGGTTCTAGCTGGAACAGATTATGTTTATCCACGTACCACAAACAAAGTACTTGAAGCATACCTGAAAGCAAACGGTGTTGCTGAAAAAGACATCATGATCAACTACACGCCTTTCGGTCACTCTGATTGGCAGTCAATTGTATCGGATATCAAATCATTCGGTAGCAAAGGTAAGAAAACAGCGGTTGTTTCAACCATTAACGGTGACGCAAACGTTCCTTTCTATAAAGAATTAGGTAACCAAGGTATTTCTGCAGAAGATATTCCAGTGGTGGCATTCTCGGTGGGTGAAGAAGAACTTTCAGGAATCGATACCAAACCGCTTGTGGGTCACTTAGCTGCATGGAATTACTTCCAAAGCGTTGAAAACGAAGCCAATACCCAGTTCATTGAAAGCTGGAAAAAGTACATCAAAGACGATAAGCGTGTAACCAACGACCCCATGGAAGCAACATTTATCGGCTTCAATATGTGGGCAAAAGCAGTTGAGAAAGTTGGAACAACTGATGTCGATGCGGTTGAGCAAGGTATGATCGGTATGACTACTCATAACTTAACGGGTGGTGTTGCCGTGATGAATTCAAACCATCACTTAAGCAAGCCAGTATTGATTGGTGAGATTCAAGACGATGGTCAACTTGAAGTGGTTTGGGAAACCAAAGGCACCGTTATTGGTGATGCATGGTCAGACTTCCTGCCAGGCTCAAAAGACTTGATAGCTGATTGGACTAAGCCTGTAAGCTGCGGCAACTTCAACATCAAAACAGCGACCTGTTCTGGTCAGAACTTCTAAGAAAACTAACAGTCCCCTCCCCTGGCAAGGGGGCTAGGGTGGGGTAAATGTTGCTACCGATAAGATTATGAATAGATAGCACTTACGTAAACCACTCAAGTAACAATTAACTGGCTCTTTTGAGTCAGTTAATTCTTATAAGAAAGAAAAGATATTTAATCAAATTATTAGAAACGTTAGCTCGTTATAGTTATTCAAAATTCCAGGATTAAACGTTCATTAAGAAAGCAAATATTCAACAAATTCTTAATTCAAGAATTTCAGACTCTATACAACATAAATCATTATCCCAACGGTGGAGTAAGCACGTGAAAACACGCCCTATTATCCTCGTCTTGATGGTGCTACTAACTAGTTTTGCTTTTACTTCTGCCGTGTCGGCACAGATATCTGCAAATTACGAAGGCTTGCGTGCGGAGCTACAAGAAAGCACAAAGCTGAAAGAACTTTTAGTAGAGCTGACCCAAGTGAAGCTCAATAAAGCAGTTCCTGTTCTTCAAGCTCTCGAAGAGCTGGCAGGTGAAGATCTTTTGCCATTATTTCAAACGATGTTGAAAGGTGATTTATATTACGTTAAAGCTGACAGATCCTTGGTCGCTAAGAATGATGGTATTTATCAAGGCGTATTTAGCGGAAAGACCGTAGAAAACTTGAGCCGCTCTACCACTAAAAAAGTAAAAGTAAATAATAAGCTTCGCAGGGTATTACGTGAATCGATCTCACGTATCCAATTGAATTCCCCTAAAGCGTTTGTGCGTGAACAGGCGATTATTTCACTACTTTCAGAATTAGATGACAGTATTATCCAAACCTTGAATGAGCGAAAAGCACTCGAAAAAGACGATGACGTGTTGGATATCATGGATGTTGCTTTTGCCATGTATACCGTTCAAGCAAGCGAAAATGTGCCTCAGAAAGTAGACGCTATTAAATTTCTGGGTGGCAGGCTTGAAAATGATGCGCGCAACTTACTCATGCAAATCAAAGCAGATGAAGAAAATGCACAAATCAAAGCGGCCACATCTAAAGCATTAAAAACCATTGAGCAGCGTGTCGAAAACTTCCAGTTTGTCGATAAGTTATTCTTTGGTTTAAGTCTTGGCTCAGTATTGCTACTGGCGGCGATTGGCCTCGCCATTACCTTTGGTGTGATGGGGGTGATCAATATGGCGCATGGTGAAATGATCATGCTCGGTGCCTATACGACCTATGTGGTGCAAATGTTTATACCGGTTGATTACTCGATTTGGGTGGCGATTCCGGCTGCTTTTGTAGTCTCTGGTCTGGTCGGTATCTTGATCGAGCGCGGGGTGATTCGTCATCTGCATGGTCGCCCACTTGAAACTCTATTGGCGACTTTTGGTATCAGCTTAATTCTTCAGCAATTAGTTAGAACTATCTTTTCGCCGCTGAATAGACAGGTGGAATCACCTTCTTGGATGAGTGGCTCTTTAGATATTAACCCTGTGCTATCACTTACCCTGAACCGACTTTATATCTTGGCCTTTGCCTTATTGGTCTTTGGTTTGCTCTTGCTCGTTCTGAATAAAACATCTCTCGGTTTGAATGTGCGTGCTGTTGCTCAAAACCGAAGTATGGCAAAAGCCATGGGTATTCGTACCGATCGAGTCGATGCCATGACCTTTGGTTTGGGTTCAGGTATTGCTGGCATGGCCGGTGTGGCTTTAAGTCAGTTAACCAACGTTGGGCCGAATCTTGGCCAAGCTTATATTATCGACTCGTTTATGGTGGTGGTCTTTGGTGGTGTTGGCAACTTATGGGGCACCCTGGTCGCTGGCTTTAGTTTAGGTATAGCCAATAAGTTTATCGAACCGATTACCGGTGCCGTTTTGGCCAGTATTCTGGTTCTAATCTTCATTATTCTATTTATTCAGAAACGTCCTAAAGGCCTGTTTCCTCAGAAAGGGAGAGCAGCAGAATGAACATTTTAAATGCTATTTTTGATCGGGGCGATCAGCCAGGAAGCCGAACCTTTCCTTTTGTTGTGCTTCTTTTGCTTGTTACTTTTTATTCGTCTATCAGCAACTTGGTGTTTCCGGCTGATTCGATGTTCTATGTCAGTACCTACACCATTACCTTATTAGGCAAGTATTTATGTTACGCGATGCTGGCTATGGCGGTGGATGTGATTTGGGGTTATTGCGGTATTTTGAGTTTAGGTCATGGCGCCTTCTTTGCCCTAGGTGGTTATGCCATGGGTATGTACCTGATGCGGCAGATTGGTGATCGCGGTGTGTACGGTAACCCAGAACTACCAGACTTTATGGTCTTCTTGAATTGGATAGAATTACCATGGTATTGGCAGGGCATGGATCAATTCTGGGTGGCCATGATTATGGTGGCATTAGTGCCGGGTATCTTGGCCTTTGTCTTCGGCTGGTTAGCCTTCCGTTCGCGGGTCACGGGCGTGTATTTGTCGATTATGACGCAAGCACTTACTTACGCGCTATTACTGTCATTCTTTAGAAATGAGATGGGTTTTGGTGGCAATAATGGCCTAACCGACTTTAAAGATATTCTCGGTTTTAGTTTGCAAGAAGATGGCACAAGAGTGGCCTTATTTATTACCACTGCCATTATGCTGATCATCGTGTTACTGCTCAGTCAAGCGATCTTTAAGTCACGCTTTGGCAAGGTCATTATCGCGATACGGGATGGTGAAGCACGGGCGCGCTTTATAGGCTATCGTACTGAGCGTTATAAAGTCTGGCTGTTTGTTTATTCTGCGGTCATCGCAGCGGTAGCCGGTGCTTTGTATGTGCCTCAAGTGGGCATAATTAACCCGGGTGAATTCTCGCCGATCAACTCTATCGAAATGGTGATCTGGGTGGCTGTGGGTGGTCGCGGTACATTAGTGGGCGCCATTCTTGGGGCTATATTAGTCAATTATGCAAAAACCAAATTCACCGCGATTATGCCGGACGGTTGGCTGTTTGCCTTAGGGGCTTTATTTGTTCTTGTGACTTTATATTTGCCAAAAGGCATCTTGGGTATGGTCGACCAATTCAAAGAAAAGCGCATGCAAAAACAACAAAAATTACAGGGCGCTTCTTCATTAGAAAGTGGTTCAGGGAACGTTAGCGCGGAGTATAAAGCACAGGAGAAAACATCATGAGCGTGATAGATACCACACGAGAAATGATGCGGCGTGATCAGGTTTGGTCATTCATGGCACAGCCTGAACCTGTCATCGATGTCTCTCATAAAATCATTCTGTATATCGAAGGTTTGTCTGTTAGCTTCGATGGTTTTAAGGCTTTGAATGATATGAACCTGTATATCAATGATGGCGAATTACGTTGCCTCATTGGTGCAAATGGCGCGGGTAAAACCACCTTAATGGATGTGATTACCGGTAAAACCAAGTGTGATTCCGGCTCAGTTTATTTTGGTCAAAGCCATAATTTATTAGATAAAGATGAAGCGGATATTGCCCAGTTAGGTATTGGCAGAAAGTTTCAAAAACCAACGGTATTTGAAGCACATACGGTGCTTGATAATTTGGAGCTTTCCTTAAAAACCAATAAAGGCATTATCCCAAATCTATTTGCGCGTTTAAGTTCGACTGAAATTCAAAAAATAGATGAAGTACTTGAAACCATTGGCTTGAAAGATAACAGAATGTTGCTTGCCGGGTCTTTATCGCATGGTCAAAAACAGTGGTTAGAAATCGGTATGCTGCTGGTGTCTGAGCCACGCTTGTTATTAGTCGATGAACCTGTCGCCGGGATGACGGCTCAAGAAACTGAACGTACTGCGGAACTATTAAAATCATTGGCTGGAGATCACACGGTTGTAGTAGTTGAGCATGATATGGAATTTGTACGTTCGATAGCCAGAACAGTAACGGTGCTGCATCAAGGTTCAGTGTTAGCAGAAGGTACGATGGACGAAGTGCAAAATAATGCCGCGGTGAGAGAAGTCTATTTAGGTGAGGAAGAGGGTGAGGAAGAAGGTGAAGAAGAAGTCAAAAAGGAGAGCGCATCATGATCTCGATTAACAAAGCCAACCAGCATTATGGTGGTACGCAAATCTTGTGGGATTTGGATATGCAGATCGAAGCCGGTTCACGTACCTGCATCATGGGGCGCAACGGTGTCGGTAAAACGACGCTGTTGAAATGTTTAATGGGTTTACTGCCGCTCTCTAATGGCGAAATTTTGATGGAAGGCCAGCCCATTCAGAAGAAATCTGCCGAAGCGCGAGCCCCCGCAGGCATTGCCTATGTGCCACAAGGTCGTGAAATATTTCCTCTACTTACGGTGGAAGAGAATTTGCGCTTAGGTTTGCCAATTCGCAAAGGCCGGGTGCCGAATGCTCCCGATGCCAAAGAAATTCCGCAGAAAATCTTTGATTTATTCCCGGTACTCGGTGATATGATGCATCGACGCGGTGGTGACTTATCCGGTGGCCAGCAACAGCAATTAGCCATTGGTCGTGCCTTAGTCATCGAACCTAAAGTCTTGATTCTGGATGAGCCTAACGAAGGTATTCAGCCTAATATTGTCAAACAGATAGGCGATGTCATTCTCAAGCTAAATGAAGAAGAAGCTTTGACCGTTATTCTTGTGGAGCAAAAGTTAGGCTTTGCCAGAAGAGTAGGCCAATCATTTCGCTTGATGGATCGGGGCCGAGTGGTAGCGAATGACAGTATGGATAAACTGAGTGATGATTTGATCAAACAGTACTTAGCTGTATAAATTCTTCGTTTCGTTTTAAATAAGTCAATGAGTTTAATTTAATATGAATGCAGTGGTGCATTGCCCAGAAGACGCTAAACAACAAACTCAGCCAAGGCTTTCAACTTGGCAAGCTTATCTGAGCTTGTCTTTTGCTCAACGTAAGCGTGGCGTACGATTGCTTGAATCTGTGCATGAAGGACCACTGTATGTTCAAAAAGCCTTCTATCCAGAAGGTGAAGGTTGTGCGCATTGTTATTTGCTTCACCCACCGGGCGGTTTGGTAACGGGTGATCATCTCAGCATTAATATTACGAGCCAAGATTCTTCTCATGCCCTTATTACCACCCCAGGCGCTGGGCGTGTCTACAAAGCACGTGAGCAAGGTGGCATTCAAACCCAATCTATTCAATTAAATGTCGAGCAAGATGCTTGCTTAGAATGGCTGCCTTTAGAAACGATACTCTTTCCGAATTCTCAAGCTAGATTAAACACGCGTATCGACTTAGCTGAAAATGCCAAGGTCATTGTGTGGGACATGACCTGCTTTGGTTTGCCTGCCAATAATCTTGAATTTACCGAAGGAAGCATAAAGCAGAGTTTACAAATTTGGTCGAAGGGGCGAATCAAACTCAATGAGCGCTTAGTCATCGACTTGCCATCTGATGCAGACAAAGATGCACTGACTATTTTGAAAGGAAATGCAGGTTTAAGGTCTAAGCCTGTGCATGGTTTATTACTGGCCGGGCCTTTTCAGGCGAGTGAGGCAACTGCGTTAATTGACGCATTACGTTTGTTATCTCCTCAGCTTAGACTAGAAGAAGCCTTGTTTGCTATCACCTTAAACGGTGAGTTTTTAATGGTGCGATATTTGGGTCACTGCACCGAGCAAGCACGCTTATATTTTACAGAAGCTTGGGGATTGATTAGACCCGCTTTACTGAAAAAAGATGCTGTCGTACCAAGAATTTGGGCGACCTAAAGAACTTACTTTATAAAGCTAACCCTACCCTAGGCCTCCCCTTGGCAGGGTAGGGGACGTAAAAATTAAAACAGAATAAGAGGCAAAACAGGATGGAACTGTTACCAAGAGAGAAAGATAAATTATTGGTGTTTACCGCGGCTTTACTGGCGGAAAGAAGGCTGAATCGCGGGCTTAAACTAAATTATCCAGAAGCGATGGCTTATATCACCATGGAAATTATTGAAGGGGCTCGTGATGGAAAAACAGTTGCTGAATTAATGAGCTTTGGTAAAACCTTATTGAGTGAAGATCAGGTGATGGATGGGGTTGCGAGTATGATTCATGAAGTACAAGTCGAAGCGACCTTTCCGGATGGCACCAAGCTAGTGACTGTTCATGACCCAATTTGCTAAATCACTCGCTCATTGAGCTTGTCGAAATGTGTTAGAAGAAACTCTGAGTTTTAATTGAGCACCCTTCGACAAGCTCAGGGACCGTTATAAATAATAAAACACCAGGAGCACACCCATGATTCCAGGAGAATACCAAGTCGCACAAGGCGAATTGACGCTAAACGAAGGCCGGCCAACCGTCACTTTACGTGTTGAAAATACCGGAGACCGGCCTATTCAGATCGGCTCCCACTATCACTTTTATGAAACCAATGCTGCTCTGAGTTTTGATCGTGAAGCCACTAAAGGCTTCCGCTTGAATATTGCTTCGGGTACAGCTGTTCGTTTTGAACCGGGCCAAGGCCGTGAAGTGGAATTGGTGGCCTATGCTGGGGATCGAAAAGTCTATGGGTTTCGGGGTGATGTGATGGGTGCTCTAGATGAAAAGAAGAATGGAGAACAAGCATGAGTGATATCAAAAAAGGCACATCCAATAAGAAAATGGATCGTCAAAGCTATGCGCAAATGTTTGGTCCAACCATCGGCGATAAAGTGCGTTTAGGCGACACTGAGCTATGGATTCAAGTTGAAAAAGACTTCACTAATTACGGTGATGAAGTGAAGTTCGGCGGCGGTAAGGTAATTCGTGATGGTATGGGGCAAAGCCAACGCCCGTCTTCTGAAACGGTAGATTTAGTCATCACCAATGCCTTGGTGCTTGATCATTGGGGTATCGTCAAAGCGGATGTCGGCATTAAAGAAGGCCGCATATTCAAAGTCGGCAAAGCAGGCAACCCAGACGTTCAGGATAATATCGATATTATTATCGGCCCGGGAACCGAAGTGATTGCAGGTGAAGGTTCTATACTGACAGCCGGCGGTATCGATGCGCATATCCACTTCATCTGCCCACAACAAGTCGAAGAAGCCTTAATGTCTGGCGTGACCACCATGATTGGCGGCGGCACTGGCCCAGCAACCGGAACCAATGCCACGACCTGTACACCAGGGCCGTGGTATATGGGAAAAATGCTCCAGTCGACAGATTGTATGCCGATGAATTTTGGTTTCTTGGGCAAGGGTAATGCAAGTTTACCAGAAGCGCTGCGTGAGCAATTAGACGCCGGTGCTTGCGGTTTGAAATTACACGAAGATTGGGGAACCACACCGGCTTCGATTGATTGCTGCTTATCGGTTGCCGAAGAATACGATGTGCAAGTTGCGATTCACACTGACACCTTGAATGAATCCGGCTTTGTTGATGACACGATTGGCGCCTTTAAAGATCGTGTGATTCATACCTATCACACCGAAGGAGCGGGTGGTGGCCATGCGCCCGATATTATTCGTGCCTGTTCCCAGCCGAACGTACTGCCTTCATCTACCAATCCGACACGACCGTACACTCGTAATACAGTGGATGAGCATCTAGATATGCTAATGGTCTGTCATCACCTAGATAGTAGTATTCCTGAGGATGTCGCCTTTGCAGATTCACGTATTCGTAAAGAGACGATTGCTGCAGAAGATATTTTTCATGATCGAGGTGCATTTAGTATGATTTCATCAGACTCACAAGCCATGGGGCGAGTCGGTGAAGTGATCACGCGAACATGGCAAACTGCGCATAAAATGAAAACCCAGTTTGGTTTATTGAAAGAAGATTTAGAGCTAGGTGCGGATAATTTCAGAGCACGTCGCTATATTTCCAAGTACACCATTAACCCCGCTATTGCTCATGGCATTTCACACGAAGTGGGTTCAATAGAACCGGGTAAATTAGCAGATTTAGTGTTATGGAAACCCGCATTTTTCGGCATTAAACCCTCGATGATTATTAAAGGCGGCATGATAGCTGCCGCGCCCATGGGCGATCCGAATGCCTCTATTCCGACACCACAACCTGTGCATTATCGCCCCATGTTTGGAGCGCAAGGTTTAGCGGCAGCGCTTACCTCGGTGACCTTTATGTCTCAAGCCGCAATGAACAAAGAAGTAGGTAAAAAGCTTGGTCTATCTCGTAATTTAAGTGCCTGCAAAAATACACGTAATATTGGTAAAAAAGACATGGTCTTAAATGACTGGATGCCCGACATCACCGTTGACCCACAAACCTATGAAGTTAGAGCAGATGGTGAACTATTGACGTGCGAGCCGGCGACGGTTCTGCCTTTGGCTCAGTTGTATACTTTGTTTTGATAATGCCGCTCATTGAGCTTGTCGAAATGTGTATGATGAAACTTAGAGTTTAA
>TARA_R110001592_G_scaffold3212_1_pt1 | contig 20816 bp, 43 predicted proteins | sample TARA_R110001592 | Tara Oceans TARA_R110001592 (sample SAMEA4398387) | marine metagenome | biome: Polar Biome; feature: [SRF] surface water layer (ENVO:00010504); material: water (ENVO:00002006), including particulate matter (ENVO:01000060) such as... | depth 5 m | reverse complement strand
TGCATTCGATTCTATTACTTCAACCGCATTAGCATAAAGACCAGATAGGCCTCCCCAATCTACTGTAATGGAACTTGTAGTTTGTCCTGTTTGTAAAATACCACCACCACCTGTTATCGTCCATTGATAGGTTGATGTAGGAGTGACCGCAACATAATATTGTTCTCCTGTTGCATTTACACATACTGTGTCTGGATTAATTGTTGTTTGTGATATTGCAGATACCGATAATGATAATAACAATACTGTTAGAAATTTTTTCATACTACTTCTCCTTTATTTATTCGGCATTTCGAATATATAAGTATGAACAAGATTACCTGCTCCATTTACTTTCTTACGATATTCACATTTGCCTACGATTGATTTATTTACTATTTTTTCCTTAAGATAATCTAGTCGTGATTTATTTAGAGAACAGATAATTAACATGCCCTCTACTGTTGTACATCTAACCATCTCATCATTAAGATTTTCTAGTAGTGCACTATTAAATAGATTCTCTACAAATTCATAATCTAATTTGGAATCTGGAACTACACCAAATGCCTTTAATGTATTAATGTTAGGAGACCATGGTTTGAATTTAGGTATTAACCTTTTACCATTAATAAGACGTTCCATATAGAAATCAATATTTTCAGGATCAAGAGTATCAAACCACTTTTCATACTTAGAATAATTATTCATAAATATTTCTTCCTTATCTATCGCCCTCAATTTTTCCCATACTAATGTAGCTATTATTTCATTAGCTTCACCTATCATCTGGGAGTATTGCATTTGTTGATCATCATTCAATGAGTCGAACCATTCATCAAAATTAAATTCATCATTTTTTAGATCGCTTGGATCGAATAATTTATCAGAGTGTGATGACCATTGTCCTGCTTTAGTATCATCATCAAATCTTGGAAATGAATCATCTATTTCCTTTTTATAATCCTCTGGAGATATTCTCCGAGTAGGAATTTCAGGTTTTATTATTTCCTGTCTTTGAAAATCTATACTTTTATCTGATAATATTTTATTACGAATTTCATCATCTAACATATCTAAATAATTGAACATTAATTCATCATCACAATTATAGTATTCAAGGTTGTATTTTTTATTATCAACCTTAATACGCTTCTTTAGATATGGTGCAACAATTTTCTTCATAATATTCCTAATAAAAATAACCAACCACCACCGGGCTTATACGACTTGCCCTATTAATGCCGTTCGGGTCAGGGTGCCTAAGCCGCCATCGCCATTTCAACTTGTTCGCCAGTTACGCGTCGACCTTCCTATATCCTTATCATTGTGTCAAATCCAGTCACCCCCATATTATATGTAATTACATATATTTTATATGCAATTAATTATATTATATGTTTTCACATATAACTTTTGTGGAGGTGGAGGGTATCGAACCCTCGTCCAACAATGCAGCTAACATAAGTCAAGCAGCCGTTTCTTTATCAAGTATTGATTCTTTAATCTGAACCAATCTTGCACATTTTTCATACGCCTCAATTGAAATATAATATTCAATCATCGTATCAATAGTATCTATAGAGTTTGCATTAGATAATAACCATGAACCTGGTTTAATATCTTCCATCTTTTTCTTGCCATTAAGAAACCTAAACGTATTGTTAACAGCTAAATGCAAAAGTTTGTCATCAGTGCTATGTATAGGATCTATATTCATAAACCCGTCAACAACCCTTTGGACAGTGTGCAACTCTTGGTAACATAAATCTAATAGTAATCATAATATCCTCTCTTATTGTTTATAATAAATAGTATCTATTGAGTGTTAACTTGTCTTGAGGAATGAATTTATTTTTTTATGTTCTTTATATATATCATTCATACGTATTTTTTCTTTTGTATAAATTTTATCTATAGCTTCATAATTAAAAATCATATCATTAATAAATTTTTTATCCTTAATATACGATTCGGTATCAAAATTATTTAGATCCTTACTCAACTCTATATTATCTAAGACTATGTCTTTAAGAGATTGAAGCTTGGATCTAAATTTATCACCCTTGGTACTTTCTATATAATCATTAGATACATTATCAATGATACCATTAATAGTATTTCTAATCCTAGCACCTTGTACAGGATCACTTTCAGCAATACGTTTTAATTCATCTTGTATTTCTAATTGGTTAAGAGTTCGATCAGCTAATTGCTTTAGCTTTTTTCGCTTTTCCTTTTCCACCCACGTTAGCTTTTTTGCTGACGATGACTGCTGCTTTCTTTTTGCCATTTCTTTTATAGTTTCTGGAAGGTCTTCTGGTTTTAGATAGTGTTAACTTTCTTCTAAGTTCATCTATAACCCTTTGTACTTCACCTTTTCTTTTATTGTTTACATAATTAGCTGATACTATCCCAGCTAATAAACCTAATATTCCTGCTATTGCATATAACATATTTTTCCCTTTATTCTTTTTATGTAGAAGGCAGACGATATAAATACGGGATGTAAATTATATCGCCTACCACTTCTACAAAATTTTACAATTACTTCTTAACGAAAAAAGACGATAGTAAAACTAATACAATTAACCCTACAAATCCACCATTACCTAATGATGTGATAAGTGCTGTTAAGTTAGCTACTACATCCATTCCGAAAACTGATCCACCTGTTAAGATGTACCAAAGGATTGTTACTGGAAGGACTGCCATTAAGACTGTTCCTAATCCTGCAAAGAATCCACTTACATATTTGATTACATTATCCATGTTAAAATCTCCTATATTCTTATTTGTCGTTACTACTGTTTTTGGACACTATTGTCCTATTAACTATGAAGGGTTCCCATTATGGGATTATTAGAATCGGTATGCCAACCCTAGGTTGAAACTACCTTCTCGTTCCCCGTTTTCGTCTTCTTTAAGACCCATGCTGTAATTTGGTTCAACATGTAAACCATTCCATACAGCGAAAGAGTAACCAAGGCCAATTGTTAAATTGTCCATCATCTCTTCGGTTGGCGCTTGAACTGCAACATACATGTTTGCATTCCAATTGTATCTACCCCAAAGATCATAATTAGTATTACCTTCAGCGTCCTCGCCATTCTTTACTAGACCAACAACATAAGTATCACCAATTTTGTAACCGATACCCATATTGTCTGTTAAATTTGCAACTTCAAATGATTCACCTTCTTCTGCAGCATTGTAGGTAGTTACTACCATAAAATTTTGAGCTGAAGCGAACATTGTAGCGCATGCTAATGTTAGTGTTAAAAATAAATTTTTCATATTTTTTCTCTCCTTTATAAATTAAAATTTACCTTCATAGTTAATTGTTAATAAAATATTCGTGCACCGAATCTTACCTGAGTATAATTATAACCCGCAGGTTTTTTATATATTGTCATATAATATTCTATACACGAACACTTAATTATTGCACCTTGGCTTTCACCTTTCTTGGCGCTTTATATGCATTCTTTTTAGTCTTATTAGTATTAGTTTTCAGCAGACTGATTACTAAATCTTTATCTAGCATTCTATCTTTTAATTCACTAATTTTGTTACTAAAATACCAAAAAGAAGCCAGAGCTCCGACAAGGGCTCCGACAACTGCTAATATAATTCCTGTTAATTCCATATTCATCTCTATACTGTACCTAAACTCTTTGCAACCTTATAAGAATGCTTACCTGCCTCTAATACGTCTCCTATCTTACTACATTCAGTAAACGTTAGTGGCACTCTAATATCTCCAATCACTAATTCTCCGATTGTAGTATTATTATATCCATCCTTACCATCTCCTCTCATTCCTTCTTTAATTTCGAAATCGATTTGGTTCCATAAATTTCCGTACTTTTTTTCTCTTGGGTGCGTATGCAATCCCGCTTGGGCAACACTGCCTCTAAACTTCTGATTCATCTTTTTATTATTTATTGATTATTATTATATAATATACAAAATTAATTTGTAATATCCTACCGTTTTATGATTTATATCTATTACCGCGTCTTTGATTGATACGATTAATTTTAGCCTCTACCATTTCACCTGTAAATTTATCTGGATGTGTTCGTCTTATATTCCTGGATAATTTAACACCATACTCAGCTGCATTATACCATGCCTCCCATATAGTCATAGATGGTGGGATCATTAGATCATCGCCTAATACTCCTCCTATACCATTAGATACATAATATCTACCATCTAACTGTCTACTTGTAATTGCTCTTGGATATACCTTCGTAACCTTTTTTTTCAATTTTGCGAATAACTTCCTTTTCTTTTCTGTAGGAAATTCACGTAACTCATTTATATTCATTTATATTATTTTTGGTTCTTTACTAAATTCTTTTATGTCTCCTGTTATTAAATCCTCTTCTACCCATTTACCTAGCAATTCAGATTCACTAGCTAAATAAGTAATCCTAGCATATACTAATTTATCCAAATTCTCTTTTACATTGGTACGGAAATTATCAAGATCATTTTCAGTAGGAACAGGGCCCATCTGATAACCTATCATATCCTTTTCTTTTAATTTGAATTGTGCTATAGGATTAATTGTGTAATGATTATACTTCGCTTTCCACTTAGCTTTCTCTGTTCCTTTCTTAGGACCCTTTTTATATAATCTATCTTCTAAATTTTCTACTTCAGATCTAACCTGAGTACCGCATCTTGTACATAATAATGTTTCTGCTAAGGTTTCTGGTGAGGTGGTTTTGATTGCATGAGGATATCCACATCTTGGACATACTTCTAAATCTTGTATTTCGTGTGTTTCTGTTTTCATATTTATAACTCTTTAATTACTAATAAAATTCTTTACTTCTATTTCTGCTGGGTAGCCAAGAGATGTATCACAACCCTCACAAACCCATCTTGCATCTACCTGCGAGGGTGAAAGATTTTTCGGGATCAAACGAATCACTTTAATTTCGTGCTTACATTTATCTCTTATAACTTTTAGCTCTCGCTCGACATCACGTTTCCTGGTGAGAAGAATCTCTACCTTTCTGTTTGTTGCCATAGGTATATAAATAGTGCTTACCATTCTTTCAACTTCGTTAATTTAGCACATTTTTCATACTCCTCTGTTGCAATATAATGCTGTATAATCTCATTAAGGAGCTTTCTCTTCTTATATTTTGTGCCAGGCCATGCCTTCCACATAGCAATATCTTCTAGTATAATCTTATACATCATATTATACCAAGTACCACTTAATTGATCTAACTTATCTATTAAATCTTGTGCTGTTATATCCCGTCCATTTATATTCATATTTACTATTTTTAGTTGATTTAACAAGAGATCTCTACCTCACACACATATGTAAGTAGGGAGCCACTGTAACATATTATATCTGCTTATTCATATAATCCATTACACTATCCCATCCTGGATATTTTTTAGATCCAAAATGCAACCATTCACCTTCAAAATCCTTTTGACCTCTATAGAAGGTATCATCAATTAGATAATCACCCTTTGCTAAATTCTTATGATGGCTTAATATCAATCTTCTTTTAGCTTTAGGAATATACTTTTCAATCCAATCCTTTTTATGTATCCATGCATCCGGATTTCTCCATGGTGGTGTAGATAAGATATATACATCAAACATTTCAAACAATTTCTCGAATGCTTCTATTGCTCCAGGCATTGGATCCAAATTATTAAATATACCAGGCATCATATCATACGTACTTTTACTATACTTATCCTTATCAGGATGCTTTTGGATGGCTCCATAAAAATCACATAAGACTCCATCCATATCAATGTAACAAATTTTCTTTTTCATATTATTATTATTTAGTTAGAAATAAATTATTTAATGTTTTCGCTAATGGAATCAATGAAGATACATCAACATTAGCTGAGGCCTTACCATACATCTTTCTAAATGTATCGCTTACATTATCCGTCTTATATCCTGAGATAAAATAACTAAGAACCTTAATACCTTTCTTTCTCATTTTATCAATCTCACCTTTAGTATGAGCAGCTGCTTCATCACCACCATAATAAAATCCTTTAGGATTACAATAAGGCTCACCATCAGAAAAATTAATAAAATAACTTTCCTTATCTCCTGATGCACTTACTAAATGATTCTGAATAGCTTCAAATGTTAATCCTTCAGGTGTTAAAGAAGAAGGTGTAATATACTTAAACAAACTTCTAATCTTATTAAAATTATCTACTCTAGAATCATAAGCAATTAATATTGTAGGCAATCCTTCCTTACCAGATGTTGTTCTATATGATAATTGTATATCCAAATTATCTACCATCGAAGCAGCCTTAGCAATTGCAACCACTGATGTCTGGCTAGATAACCATTTATCACCACTCATTGAACCACTAGCATCAATACTAATATGAACATTAGCTGGAACATATTTATCATTCATTACCTGCTGAAATATTCTCTCCGCACCATAGCCTAATGAAGCAATTAATCTTTTATCAATCTTACCAGATTCTAATCTTGAAAATTTAGTATTTCTTTCTTCACTTCTTAATTTTAATTTCTTACCAAGCATTGTTCCTAATCTAACACCCTTTGCAATAGCTTCTGTTTGAGCATCGATTCTCCATCTATTATAATTTTCATTTCTTAAAAAAGAATAAGTGCCACTATCAATTAATCCTTTTGATAATTTATTAATAACAATACATTGAGTATTCTCTTTACGATTTCCTCCCCATCTATTATTATATGTGGACCCTACATTTTTAATTTCCGAACCTGACTCTTCTAAAGCTTTCATTTTTCTTTGATCCGTTTTATTCATTTTTGTTTTCTTTATCTCACCTTGAATAAATTCTTCTTGCTTCTTAATAGCATTATCTAATTTTTTACTCTGAGGAGGTGTCATAGGACCATTACCAACCGAACCTGAACCACTAGACTTCTTAGCTTCTTCTCCTTCAGCTTTCGAACCATCATCATCACTATCACCATCAATAGATCCGTTAGGACTTGAACATCCTAAATTATCACCTTGACAATCCGAATCTTTATTATCATCATTAGATTCATCACCAACTGTATTATCATCTTTCTGAAATAAATCAGGTGCAGGTATATTTTCCTCTACTTCATAAAATATTTCCAATGCAATCTTAAGAGCATCTTCTGTATTTCTTATATTATCAATATTTTTAAGATCCATTATTTTCCAAATCTTTCTTAATCCAGGTAATGCATCAAGATCTCTATTCTCATTTGTAATATTACAAATTCTAAACATATAAGAATCCCAATCAAGATCTCTCTTCTCCGAAGACATAAGACCTTTATCAATTATCTTAGCATTAAAATACTTTTCATATAATGCATGATAATAACCTTTATAACCAGGAGCAGACTTGAAAATAAAATTATCAATTCTTCTATCCTCTACTATATTCAATAATGGCTTAACATGATCTCTAATATATCTAAATGCTTTATCCGTTTGATATTGATGATCATCTCTTAAATGACCAAAATATTTTTTAGCAATATTATTTACCAATTCGATTTCATCATTAAGAATATCATCCTTCCTAAGAAAATCCTTTAACACTTGAAAATCCGTTAACTTAATATGAGATCCCTCATGTAAAGCTAAACCAACAGCTGCATCAAAATCTTTATCTTTTAATGAAGCAGATATATTAACCGCTTTACCATCCGTATAAGAATCTGAACCACTAAAATATACAGGAACATTTTTACCTGTAACTATATTAACGAAGTTAGCAATTGCTCTTCGATAACCAGCTAGCTTAATTAAATCCTGTGTCTTATCCTTTACCTCTAAACCTGTAAGGGTATCTACATTATTGTTATCGAATAGGCTATCTCCTAGCCACCATGATGAATTTGAATTGTTGTTGTATTGCATATAATTTATTGTTTTATTATCTCTCTTTATCTATGATAAAGATACGAAATATAAATGAGATATCCTACTAAAATCATAAAAAGTTATGAACAATTTATATTTAATATGGCTATCGCTTTTAATCATCTCTCATCTTTATAATATAAAGATACGAAATATAATTGACATATACACGCTTTTTGGCATTTATTTTTATAAGTTATGAACAAAAATAAAAAAAAAGGCTCTCGGTCGATTATCAGTTGAATATTCAAGTGAGCAACTATAATCTTAACACTCTGCACCACGTGAAGGTGGCCTTTATTCGCAGGGCTATGGAAGAATCAGTGGAGTGGTGTGATACTTTGCTTTCGATTGATGCCGGTCTTAATCATAGTAACTTCTTCTTTTGCACTTCTCACGTGTCTTCCATGTAACGTAACTACTAATGTTATATATAATATACAAAAAATTTATTTAATAACCTAATGATTGCCCATTTATTTTTGGAATGATTACCATTGTCTAGGCTTATCTGGACACTTAGCACCTGGAATTTTTGTCTTTACTACCATAAAGCACTTACATATACTACATTGCCTAGTTATCTTCCAGAAATTAGGACATGCTTTGCATATTGTCATTCGCTTACTTGAATCCTTTTCTATGTGTTCCACTTTTCTTTCCCTTATTATCTGTGACTATTTGATATGCTGCATCCATTCTATCACCTACTTCCATCCATTTATATTTTTCCTGGGTTAATAAACTTCTGGATACTCTCATCACTTCATCGTATACACCCTCATCCATTGCTCGATATAATATATCTTCAACGTTACTCATTAGTAACTCTTCCAATTATTATCAACCATTAAACCTTCAATGCGAGTTATCCTATCACTATTATTTCTTACGTTATTATGTGTATTAGTAATCTGTGCTTTATTGTCTATACCTATTTTACGGATCTTTTCATCATTAAGGTCATTAGCATCATCTAAGGTTTTAGCTTCTCTTTCAATAGCATCATCTAAATCCATGAGACGTAATTCTATATGGTCTAATCTTTTATTAAATTTATGATTGATAAATATCATATAACCTAATATCATAATTGCTATTGTTGTTGTAATTGTTGTAACCATAATTTATCCTTTTGTTAATAATTTGGTAATAAACTCTTCATATATAATTATATACTTTGAGTATTATTTATGTTATTTATTTTCATGAAATCAAAGATAGACATTAGTCCCTTTATTTATGTTATAATAATGATAGCTGTATTTGCATTAAGCCTTAATTAAGAATTAATATATAATTTTGCATCTGTATATCTATATGCTTCAGTTCCTACCGATTCTAAAAAATCAATCTTATTCGTAAATCTTCTATTCATAGCATCTCTAACAATATAGTGTCCAGTCTTATGCCCAGCTTCTACATAAACGGTATCTCCATATCGAATAGGACCATCATTGAACCATAATAGATCCTGACTTACTGCTATCCAATTAAGATGACTACAACTATCAATATTAGGTATCTTAGTTTGATCAGCTGTAATATCTGGAGTGTCATCACATTGACCTACTACAGGATGATACATGGTTGCAAATACCTCTATTTTATTTATATCATTAATAATGATAATAGTATCTTCGGGTACAATAGTATCAACCGGACATATAGTATCATTCATTTGAATAGACTCATTTGCCTTATCATTACGATCTTCATCTAAGGATTTATTTAATCCTATAATTGCGCCTATAAGGCATGTGGATACTATCATCCAAAATGCTACTCTTAAATATTCTTTTTTCATTTTATTATTTTTAATTGTTTATTCAGAAATGTTATTATCTTATTTATTAAATACTTATTTTCTATTCCAGCTCCTGTATCATTATCTGTTACGATTGTAATACCTTCATGTGCTTCAAAAATAGTAACCATATAGTTTGCATCTATACCATCCGCATCCTCAAGTAGTATATGATATCGCCTAATTAGACCATCAGCTGTTCCTTGTGAACTCTTCAAATAAAAAGCTGCTCCTCTATATTGTCTTTTATGCATTTCCTCCATTTAATAATATCTTCTTCTTTCCTTACTCTTACTTAATTGTGCTAATAACATTTCACATACTTCTATTGTGATCTTGTCATCATAATATAATTGATGTATTAATCTATTCATATTATATATCTAAGGTTTCCACTTCATCCTTAACCTTCTGATCACATTCTGCTAACACCTGATCTATAATTCTTTTATGTTCTCTTGTAGGATCATATGAACCACCATCTGTTAATGCATTCTGTAATGCTACTCTTACTGATATCTTTGAATATCTTGGATTCCATTTTGGAACCGGTTTACTTTTGGGTCTTCCTCTTTTAGCCATTTATTTTCTCTTTATATTTTACTAATTCTGAACACTTCTCATACTCTTCTGTCTCTACATAAAAATCAATCATTGAATCGATTAAATCATTACCATTAACATCATTGTGTAGGTGTGGAAATTTTGGATTATAATCATCTGACATAGGGTTAAATAATAACGCCACATCATTATGTTGATCAATACTACCTGGTTGCATAGATACCTTATCCATTAAACTATCCCATGTAGCTTTACCAGTTAGGATCTTATATGTATTCTCCATTGCGGATCTTAACATACGCTGATCATTTTCCATTTCTTCTATTTCTTCCATTTATTTAATTTTTAATTTTTTATTATTAATTTTAAGATATGTATCTACATTCATACCTTGATCTTCTACTATATGATAATATAATGATTCCGTAGTATCATCCCATGTATCCATTATTTTCATAACATAATCTTTATGCACATCAAACTCCTTACATAAATCTTCTACTAATGTATTAAGATGTCTTAATTCCATTTCATGCCCATCCTCTCTAAGCCTATTATATCTCTTAATATATTTTCTTCCTATATCATGATATAATGAATCGCCCATATAATCCCTACCTTGATACTTCGATATAAATTCTTTCTGATCATCTTCCATCCATTTCAATTCCCATCTAGCATGTTCGAATAAAGCTGGATATTCAAAATCACCATTCTTTATCCTAGCTAATAATCCTCTACGAGTTGGAAGGTATCTATGAGGTTGAAACCTACGCCACCATGTAAATCTTGATCTATTCCTGCCCGTAGGCTTTGCTGGTATCTTATTTGTATTTGCCATTCAAAAATGCTTTTTGATTATCTATTGCTTCATCTAATTCATTAGCTTCATTATTAGATAAACCTAATACTTCTTCCTTTGTACTCTTAACCATTAGATCATCCATCTTAATACTCGAATCCCAATCTTGATAATTAGTCTCTTTAAGACCTGAAAAATTATCTACTATCTCAGCATCTAACATACTAGGTCCATTCATCCAAGCTTCATCTTCATGAGGTCTAGGCACTGTAGGCAAACGAGGCTTATCCGATCTCTCTGCAAGACCATATGTATCTGTACCATCATAATAAAAATTCGTATCTCTATAAAATACAGGTCCGAAATATTCCTCTTCCGTTGTACTAACTACTGGCTGCCTATGAGCAGTAGTATGCTTTATAATTTTTCTTCTACCTTTCCAAGATCTAAAGCAGCCAGGCAATACTCTATGCCATACCATCTTATCATCTCTGGTCTTGAAATATATAAACAGAGCATCTCCATCAAACGGTTCCCATAACTTTTCTTTACGATTATCATCACTCATACGATTAATTTTATTATTACTTTAATATACAAAAAATATTTGACATATCCAAATTATTTAGAGCTTTTATTATCTCTTGGATCACCTATTTTTGATTTGGCAGTAGCCCATGCGGATCTCTCTGCAGCAGTTAATGATTCATACCAAGCTTGCCATTCACCACCTTTAACGGTTTGAGCCTTAGCCCAAATTCTTTTTTCTAATTCATTCATTATACTATCTCTCTTTCTATCATTATACGATCTCTTGATTTGATACGATTTAATTTCCATTGGGCACCTGATAATGATTGTGCTCCTATAGGACCTCTCATGCTTACATCTAATCCTAGATCTCTTGTCCAACTTACCATCCATAGGAATGTTTTCCTACGCTCTATCACATACTGAACCTTGTCAGTTAAATGATTTACTTCTCTTACAATTCTATACATATTATTCTCCTTTTTTTATATAACTATACCACCATCCGGCTATCCCCATTAATGTTATAATGGAACCAAATGTATATACTAAAACCCATGGTGTATTATCTGCACCAAATAATATAGCCGGCGTTCCCATTATGAGTAGCCATAACATGAATATCAATCCTACATTGGTTTCTAATTTTCTTTCAACCTTAACGGTTCTTTCTGTATGCATTAATCTAGCTAATGCTCCTTGCATATCCTTACCATAAGCTGGTTGTTTATGTATCGTACCATCTAACTCAGCGATGGTTACCATATACTTACAGTATCCTGGATTACTCTTACTTCTCTCAACAAGCTTACATTCTGTAGCTCTGCGTCTATTGTATTTACTTTTCTTTGCCATAATTTTTTATTTTATATATCAAGTATCCTGCCATAGGTGTACCCATTAATAATGTTAATAAGCTAGGATGCGGTTCTCCACATACACCTAATAAATGTTTTAATGTTTCTATCATTTTCTTTCCTTATCAAATTTTTTAATATTATCCATTAGCTCCTTATTCTGATCAAAGCTAGTTCTAAATGCATAACCTATTAATGAGATTATTGCTATTGCAGTGCAAGCCACTACGAATATTACTCCTATTATCTGTATCATATTATTCTTCTTTAATGTTTAATTGTTCTTCTTTTTCCTTAGCCATATCTTCAATACGAGCTTTCTCATATGCAGCAGGATTAGGCATGCCAGAGTAATGGCACCAATCATCATCTACTAAATCCTTAGCTAACTCTTTTATAATTTCTTCTTCTGTATTCATATCTTATTATTTATTCTTTTGCGCGGAACTCCCGATAGCCGTTCGCGCCACACTCGATAACCGTAAGCGCCGGACAAGCCGACGTCACCATTGGGGGTTATATATTTGTATACTTACCATCTATTGTTTCAAGGCCATTATCGACAATATAAACCTTACGTGATTTATATTTCCTATATACCTTATTAAGGTAATGCATCATTATAATATCAACGAACACCTTAGTCTCTTTAGATTTTACCAATGGCCATACCCTAGCTAATTGCAAAGCTGGATCAATTATAGAAGCTACATTAGATAAGTCTCTTGCTGCATTATCATACTCAGCTTTAGTTCTAAAAGGGTCACCTGAATTAATCATCCTGTATACTCTATTATAACATTTAATTAATTTGGGCATTATTGACTTAGACTCATATAGGTGATCATCTAGAGGTATAGCATGACCTGAAAACTCTAATAGATCTAACTTACCATTAATCTTGAGATCTGGTATACGAGGATCCTGAGATAGAGAATGATCAGCTAAATCACCAGCATATGTATATGACTCTGATATATACTGGAACGTAGTAGTATCAAACCACCACTGTCTTCGTCGACTTGAAGTTACTGATTTTATAAAATCTGAAGATAGTGTGATGTGAGGACCTATAGCCCAGCGCCCTTCCCCTTGTTGAAAATATGTATCTTCCATTCTATTATTCTTTACCAGAGTCCTTTACTAGGTTAGACATCCAACCTACTTTCTTATCCATCTCCTTTAACATCTCTGCTTGTTTAGGATCCTTGATAATCTCGGTCTCCATATACTCTGTCTTACCAGATACTATATTCCTTAAATACCACTGGCTCGTAGTCGAGCATGCTACACAAGTGGTAGCATCAGGTATTGCTTTTATTCTACCCTCTTGGATAGGTTCTTGACATTTGTTACAATTTCTCATATTCATTCTTATTAATTATTTTTATATACATTATACGTTTAACGTAGAGCTATGTATGAACCCCCTATAGCAAAAAAAATGAGCTCGCTATAAAAAGCACAGTGTGGCCGATTAAATCAAAAAAGTGCCTATAGGCTATTTTATTCCTGTTCATAACTTTATACTATTGTTCGTAAATTATTGATTGTTCATTTCTTTCTTCATTATGTGTTCATTTCTATAGAAACACTGCCTATAGCATGATTTGTATAGAAAACACGCATGTCTATGCCTATATACCGTAGTATACCATAGACTATAGCCATATATACAGAGGTAGGTCGCTCAGGGGAGAAGAACTCTCCCCCTTGACCATTGATACGAGTGCTAACGTCATATCGGATACCTATTGTGTTGTATATATACGTGTCTGTCATATATCTATTGTTTCCCATTCATTTAGTTGGCTTTTGCGTACTCCATTGAATCATCATTCTCTTCCACATTGAATAGATCATCTTCTGTACCATCATCACAGAACTTCTGAACGATTTGTTTAATGAATGTTCTTTCACTATCTATCCCACCGTCATTACTATACTGTGGATACATTGTTATCTCTGCAGCTTCTTCCAACTTAAATCCATCGAATAATAAGCCTGCTACTTCAACAGATGTTCTTGTACTCACAGGAGATGACAATCGAGATTCTTCTTTATTACATTCACTTCTTGTCAATGCCGTGATCTGAGCCACATTATCTAATGCCTTCTTATTAACCAGTGGAAACATGTATTGTAATAGATCACTCTCTTCCGCTGAAGATAATAGATCCATTTCAATGATTGTAAACCTGTCCATCAAGGCTTTATCCATTGTACGTGTAGATGTGTATTCATTACCTATATTAGCCGTAGCTATGAATGTAACTCCATCAGCTACCTTGATTGTAGCTTGATCTTCCGCTTCATCTAATCTTAAGTATCTTTGACCACTATCTAATACAGTCATTAGTATATTCCAGGCATCGGGGTGTGCTCTGGATAACTCATCTAATAATATTACAGCATTCTCTTGTTGTATAGCCTTTACAAACAGAGCTTCAGAGAAAGACGTTCCCGTCTCCTTATCAAATGTAACATTACCTATTAAGGTAGCCCTTGGATCTTGAGTAGCTCCAAGATTGAAATAATAATCAGGTCTATCTAAAGCATTGACTAATGCCTTCGCTGCCATGGTCTTACCACAACCAGCTGGTCCTGTCATCATTATATTCTTACCTCTCACCCCTGAGCGAATAAGATACTTCCATTTTAACTCATTCATTTTCAAGCCCTTAGGCTTAAGATCATAACTACTATGAATCATATTCATAACAGCTACATGCTCTTCTGGCAATTCAGAAGATGGCACTGGCGTAGCAACCTTATTAGCTTCGGCTTCATATTCCCTCATAGGAACCTGCTTCCACTTATCACCACTGAAATATAACGCATTACCGTTATCTAATACTTTAGCCTTCATTTGGCTATACAATGTTCCTGGTACCTTTGTTACTACGTTACCATTAACATCCTTTACTATCGACTTTGTTGTCGAGAACTTTTCTACTTTGTAATATCCGATCATCTTTTAATTTTTAATTATTATTCGAGGTTAGCACTCTTAATTATTTATATATAAATATACAAACTTTTTTGCGATTTTCCTACTCTTTACTGAGTTATTTTTTATAAGTTATGAACAGCTGAATTAGATAAATCAGCCTCTGTGCAGAAACTATAATCATGTTTCTCCCAATCAAACCCAACCATCATAAATCGTGTTCTAGGAACAATACCTTTGAAGCACAAGTAACTATACTCTTCATGCAATTGCCAGTTAGCCATATTATCAAGAGACTTTAAGGCACCTTGTAATATATCATTTAGATCATAACCATCTCCATAGCCTACGCCTTCTATAGCCGAACCTATATCTCTTAAATGTTTCTCACCAATAGCTTCTAATTTCACATCATGGTCTCCATCTTCGTTCATAGCTTTATCATAATTCTCAGATAAGGCTTGTCCCATGTTACTCTTCATAGCATGTGCCACTTCATCATTGTGTTGATACATCTCTGTCGAGTGTGGCTTAGTAATTTTAATTCCGTATTTTGTTTCTAGTTCTTTAGGCATGTTAATCATCTTTATTATTTATAATATAAAGATACGAAAAATATATGACTTATCCTACTAAAAAGGCATTTATTTTCAAAAAACTTTTAGAAAGTTATGAACAATAGGATTGTTCGGAAATAATCATAACTAAAAAAAGTTATGAAAAGTTATGAACTTTTAACTAGTTGATAATCAAAGGTCTAACCCTGTATTACGTCCAGTTACATTACCCACCATAAGGTAGTAACAATTATAACATAGGAGTCTGAGATTGTCAACATAATGATTGGTACGATCACCATCAATATGCTCTATTAATAATGGGACCGTATAGTCGGTAACCCTACGTTCACAGAAGCCACAATTGTCACACTTTTCTTCTAGGATAGCATTGGTGATGATCCGCTTCTTCAGATTGGATATAGGATACTCCGGATACTGACCTTCCAATATATCTTCCAAGGCATACTTGCCTTTCTTAATATTATACGGCTTACGTATACCAGTCCCAGCTTGGTTCTTATGCAATTCAAATAGGGATTGCCCAGTCTCATCATCCTTATAAAGTTTTGCATACTTTTTATAGGTAGGATACGATACACGAAGGAACCTAGCCGCCTCTGCATTGGACTTACTATTCTCCATTGCGTATAGCACCTTGCTCTTTAATAAATTGATAGGCTCACGCCCTTTTCCGAATTGTCCCATAAAAAAATACCTCTATAAAAATTTGTTTATCTCACATAAAATACGCATGCATAGGTTGATTATATTTCAATACATGTTATATGTTTACGTTATATTATACTATGTAAATAAATATATAAATCATTAAAAAAGACATAGATCTAGAACACGGTTATTTATTCTTATAATCTGTAAGAGTATACAATTTATAGGCTCGTACACGCACATACCTGAAGTCTAATAGGAGATAATATGATCGGGCCAATGATACCTTACACAGCTTACCCCTAGAATTTATAACCAAATCTTTCTATATCATCTCTATATAACACCCGTACTATCTCTACTTCTTCTTCAGAATACATGTCTCTATAATGTATATCAACCATATCTTTATTAACAAGACTTACATTATATTTATTACGTTTATTCTTATGCTTTAGGAGATCACTTGATTCATATCCTATGTCCCTATACACAGTCTTCATACCCGTATTAAGATTCTCGTATCTGACTATAACATAATTCTGTTCATGTTTATTCTTAATACTATCTATCCACTTACATTGACTCTTCATTGTATTATATAGAGCCGACTCATGTGTTATATCTTCCCTTTCTATATTCTTAAATTCAGGTTGATTTTCTAAATCTTTCAAAGATAGTTTAGGAATAATATTTTTATAGTCCCAACTAATAGCACGCTTATCTTCTATACGTCTTCCCTTATCTGCAGTTCTTAATAATTTATTATATCCTTCCAGAAATCTTGTGAACGTCCATCCTATAGGAATTGACTTTCCTAATTCATACCAATATATAGATACCATCCTATCCCATGGGTTCCGCACTACACAAAATTTATAATAATTTCCATACTCGTTTTTGAGTAGCCTTCTCATGTGATTGTCATTTGCGTGTTTCCCATATGCTAAAGGAATATCTTTAGACTTCCTTTTCAATACCGAAGAAGTTAACTCACACAATCCTTTCAATTCATGATTGATAGATGATCCCGCATTCTTTGGAATATGGACGAATATAAATTTATGCTTATGTGATATCATTGCTTCTTCTTTACTCGTTTATTTCTCTTACTTGGATCTCTATTGAATTCTTCATAGGATTCTTTTTTCTTACGAATAATCTTTTCCTTATAAGGTCTATAATTATCCAATTCATCTCTTCGTATTTTAGGCATAATGTTTAGTGTGTGTATAACTTGTAATTTTACCGGGCGTTCGGTTTTCGTTATTCCGGCGTCTCGGTCATCTTTGTTTGGTGTCTGTATCCTACATAGTTCCATACACGATCTGCTTGGTGTTTGTAATCTACAAAATATATTTTGAAATCAGATTGATGTGAGTATTTTGTATAATATATTCTACCATTCCCAACCTCGTGAGAATACTTTACTAGATATACTAAGTCATCTGCTAGATGTTTATGATCTGTAATGTATATAGCCAGATCAGCTTGATGTTTATATTGAGTAATATAAACCTTTTGAGCATATGTTATTGTTGTAGATAGTATTAATAATAATACTAAAATAATAATTTTATAATTTCCCATATTGTATAACCTATTAGAAACCAAACCAAATATTCAAATAATAATTTTTTAGTTGATGGTTTCATCCTTACCTTTTAATATTCCTATAGCCTTTTCCATAGCTGATACTCTTGCTGCATTATCCTTAATACTTTTAGCGCTTTGTCTTTCCTTTGTGATTTTACTATAGATGTTAATCACTTCTTCAACATCTTTATCTTTCTTCATCTTTTTGGATCCCCAAACATAAAAAAAGATTAATGTTACTATTATTCCAGATAATAATCCTATTACATATTCCATTTATTTATCCTCTTTATGATTGCAACAACCTGTTCCGCAGCAATCGTTATATTTTTCTTCATATTTACGTTTATATCTTCTATCAGTAGCCCATTTTCCTAATCCTGATATAATTGATACTATAAACAATAAAATTATTAATTCAATCATATTATTCCTCTAACCATTCTATTGTGCTATCATCTATATCACCATCACTATTAGTATCTAATACCTCATACCAATGTTTCATATATGCATTGATACTATCTTCCTCTCTTTGCCATTCTAATGTGTCATAGTATATACAATCTGGTTCTTTAGATAACATCAATTCTGCTTCCGTCATTGTATCATATACACCTTGCGTTGTACCTGTCCAATCATTATCATTCTTATCAGGAACCATATAGTTTGATAAATGATTTGCTGGTCTTGGATCATTTTTTATTCCCTCAACTACTTCATTACTAAATTCACATGATAAATCCATAAATGATATAAATAATACCATTGCAATGCCTCCGAATGACCAGAATGCTAATTTATATGATTGTTCTATTTGTTCTTTTCTTTTGCCTTGGTTATTCATCATCATCCTCATTTCCTTGTGGTACTGTATGGTCATGTTCTATACCATTTATTACCTTTCTATTTCTTAATCTAGGTCCATTATAAACCTTTCTACCTGTTACTGGATCTACTGATATTAAAGGTTTTGATTTCTTCTTCTCTTCAGTAACCTGTTTAGGTGCCGGTGCATCTTTTTGCAATGCCTGTACTACTGCTGCAGGTGGTAATTCTATTTTAGGAGATGGTGTTGGATTTAATGATCCTCCTTGACCCAATTGTATTTTTTCTGTATATTGTTCGCGAGTATCATTTGAATTAAATCTATTGTTACCATAAACATTATTATTATCCGTTTTATTAAGAGCTTCAAATATTGCCTTCTTTGATTCCAATCTCATCATTTGTTGTAATAATTTCATATCACCAGCTTCAATTTGTGCACCATACTCATTCATAAATGATTCATATTCAATGACAATCTTATCATATTCCTCTTGCTTTGCTTTATCTAAATCCATTTTATTTAACCTCTTTAATTGTTTGTATTATTCTATTTGTAATTTTATAAGGATTGCTATTAGATGAAGGTCTTCTATCTTCTAAATAACCTTTATATTCATTTAATACAGTCCATATAGGTATTCTAATACTAGTTCCTCTATCTCCAACTCCATATGTAAATATTTCCATATTTTTATTATTTCTTACTCCTGAACCGTAAACTATCATATGTGCTTGGTGCATTAATTTTAATTGTTCGCATATACCTTTCATCAATGATTCACCACCAACTTCTCTCATCTTTTCATTTGAAAAGTTTACATGCATACCAGATCCATTCCAATCTCCTTTGATTGGTTTAGGATGATAGCTTATTGTTATATTTTCAGCTTCAACTAATCTTTGTAATATATATCTACTAATCCATAGATCGTCTGAAGTATTCTTTGCTCCTTTACCAAATAATTGATATTCCCATTGGCCTAATAAAACCTCTGCATTTGTGCCTGTAATTGTAAGGCCAGCTGTAAGACATGCATTCAAATGGTCTTCCATAATATCTCTACCAGCTACATTATTATTTCCTACTCCGCAATAATAATTTCCTTGTGGTAAAGGATACCCATCATCAGGCCAACCTAATATCTTACCATTTTTATATAAAACATATTGCTGCTCAAATCCAAACCACCATTCATCTTTATCATCTGATATATTATTTCTATCATTTGATATGTGTGGTTCTCCTTTATCGTTTAATACCTCACATAAAACCAAATAACCATCATCTCTAAATGGATCAGGATAAATTCTTTCTGGTTGTAATATACAATCAGATTTATTTTCTGGTGCTTGCATAGTAGAACTACCATCAAACGTCCAAGATGGTAAATCATCTATAATAGGAACGGTGTCTGGATCCATATTAATTATACGAGTTTTACTACGCAGGTTCACATCCGTAGTACTACGCAAGTGAGCTGCCGGTGTATAACCATCTAACCAGATGTATTCAAATTTTAATTTCATTGTTTATTATATTTGATAAAGTTGTAAGATTTTCTTTTTCCTTTAGAGTAACAATTAAATTACTAATATCAGTTGCTAATCCATCTTCTGTAATAACCGCATCACATCCTTTGGTATACCATTCATAAACCTTATGTATTCCATATGCTTTATACATTTCTATTACTTGATTATTATTAATATACCTTTTATGAAATCCCAATTATTTACTCATATTGAAG
>TARA_R110001592_G_scaffold118996_1_pt1 | contig 20823 bp, 18 predicted proteins | sample TARA_R110001592 | Tara Oceans TARA_R110001592 (sample SAMEA4398387) | marine metagenome | biome: Polar Biome; feature: [SRF] surface water layer (ENVO:00010504); material: water (ENVO:00002006), including particulate matter (ENVO:01000060) such as... | depth 5 m | reverse complement strand
TGTCGCCCGCGCACAGCAGCCATCGAGCAACCTTGGCCCAATTGCAGACTGATCACACGACAGGAATGCTCATCTGAACCACTAATCACATGGAAGCGTTCGACCATATAACGGTGTGCGATTCCATGAAAACCGTAACGTCGAACTGGATCAAGCCCTGTTAGCCACACCCGCGGCAATGCGTACGTACTCACGTAATCGGGAAGTGTATGGAAATATGCTGTATCGAACACCGCCACCATGGGTATGGAATTGAACTTGGCGCGACACACGCTCAGTACCATTAATGCCGGTGGGTTGTGCAAGGGCGCGAGTATACTGAGCTCTTCGAGGTCTTTGAGCACCGTTTCTGTAATACTAACAGCGGCGTCATAACGATCTCCACCGTGCACAATCCGGTGGCCGACCAGCACGACACTGTTAAGCAAGCCCTTGTGGTCAAGTAGCGCCAGAATAGCGCGTGCCGCCTCGCCGTGATCGTGCGCGGCAAAGCGCTGTTGTCCATCTTCGTTGCCGTCGGACCAATTCATCTTCGCTGCGGACCCAAATTCGGTAACGGCACCACGATGAATCGCCGTCAGTCCACCCTCAACATCAACATCAACATCAACATCAAAAATACCGAACTTAAGCGAGGAGCTACCACAATTGAAAACTAGTACTTGCACCGCAGTCAGCTCAGCTTAAGAACAACGGGAATGGAAAATATCCTGAGCATGGTTTCATATGCTCCCTGTTGTAAATCAGTGAATTCTACTACACAGTAACACCCCACCTGATGACAGTAGAATTACAATTTCGCAACCTCTCGCCTCCGATTTTACGCCGTACCGCCCAGACAGAGAAAAGTCACAATCATCGTACAGGCAAGCCCCTAGTTACCTAGAGACTTGAAGGCTTCTCGTAATACCGTTTTTCGAACTCCACCGGTGATATCCCATCTTCACTTCCGTATCAATACCAGCAAAGAGTAATCTATCAATCTCAGCGTCGGTCTTTCATCCATCTGCAAATAATTATCTGAACCCGGAGCATCGTCAGGGGCAGGCCTCCCCGTATCCACCGCTATGTGCCACCCTCTGCCTATCCTGTCAGGCGAAAGAGAAAACTCCACAGGATGCGACTCGGCGTTGAACAGTAGGCACAACTGCGTATCTTCCAGCTGCTCAACATGCAGCAGGCAACCCAGGCTGCGAGCTTCACTGCGCCAGTCTGGCTCCGCACCTTCCAGATCAAACCAGGTAATGTCTTTCTCAGTATAGAAATGCTCGGCACTGAGCACCGGGTGGCGTTTGCGCAGGGTGATCAGTTCGCGGCAGAAGCGCAGCAATTCACCATTGCTCTGCATCAAAGCCCAGTCATACCAGGACAGCTCATTGTCCTGACAATAGGCATTGTTGTTACCGCGCTGACTTCGGCGAAATTCATCGCCACCAAGCAGCATCGGGACACCACGAGAGAGCATGAGCGTGGCGATGAAGTTCTTGAGCTGCCGCATCCGTAGGGCTTTTATCTGTGGGTCATCCGTATCGCCCTCGATGCCATAATTGGCACTCCAGTTGGCATCGCTGCCGTCGCGGTTGTCCTCGCCATTGGCCTCGTTGTGTTTCTCCGCATAGCTCACCAGGTCGTTGAGCGTGAAACCGTCATGGCAGGTGATAAAATTGATGCTGTTAAGCGGCTGCTTGCCCGTCGACTGATAGAGATCGTCGCTGCCGCATAAACGTCGGGCCAACTCGCCGCGCATCCCGGGATCGCCACGCCAGAAACGACGCACTTGATCGCGGAAATGGCAGTTCCACTCTGACCAGCGCTGCCCTGCGAAATTCCCCACCTGCCAGGCGCCACCCGCATCCCAGGCCTCGGCAATGAGCTTGATATCACGCAAGATTGGGTCCTCGGCTATGCGTTCCAGCAATGGTGGGTTGTAGGCTACGTTACCTTCTTCATCACGTCCCAATACTGAAGCGAGGTCAAAGCGAAATCCGTCCACGTGCATCTCGGCAACCCAGTAGCGCAGGCAATCCAGCACGAAGTCCCGGACGACAGGATGATTGCAGTTGAACGTGTTACCGCAACCCGTGTAATCTTTGTATTGACTCGGGTGGTCTTCCAGCAAATAGTAGATGGGGTTGTCGATTCCGCGGAAGCTCAGCGTGGGGCCATACACATCACCTTCGGCGGTGTGGTTGAAGACCACATCCAGGATGACTTCGATACCTGCCCGGTGCAGGGCGCGCACCAATTCTTTGAACTCGGCCACCTGCTGCCCTACCTTCGTAGCGTAGGTCTCCTTGGGGGCGAAAAAACCGACAGTGTTGTAGCCCCAATAGTTGCGCAGCCGGCCACCGGTGACTGGGTCCGTCCTCGCCAGTTCGTTCTGGTTGAATTCATGAACCGGCAGTAGTTCCACCGCCGTGATGCCCAGTTCCTGCAAATACGGAATCTTTTCAATCAGTCCCCGATAAGTACCGGGGCACTGCACCGCCGAGGAGGAATGAGCCGTAAATCCTCGCACGTGGGTCTCATAGAGAATAGTTTGCGACCAGGTGTGCTTGAGGGGCCGATCCCCCTCCCAATCGAAATCGCAATTGCAATCGACAATCAGACCCCGCGCGGTATGGCCCTCGTTATCTTCGGTTGCAGCATCGGGATCACTCTCCGAAGCAGCAGGATCGTAGTCACGAGCACGGACAAAATCCCAGGAAGAGACGCCAGTCAGAGCCGTAGCATAAGGATCGACGACGACGCGCTGTGCGTTGTAGCGCAGGCCCTCCTGTGTGTCGTATGGGCCATTCACCCGGTAAGCGTAAGCCATCCCCTGTGTAATACCGTCGACCCATATATGCCAGATGTCGCCGAAACGGTGAAGGGCCGGATCCAGAACGATGTGCTGTGAGGACAGTGTCGCGGCAGCATCCGGATAGAGCAACAGAGTTACGCCGTCGGCGTGGCGGCTGAACAGCGCAAAATTCACACCGCTGCCCACAGCCCAGGCACCCAGTGGAAATGGACGTCCCGGGGTGGTGCACACGCAGAGTGTCATGACACCACCGCGTCGCGATTACCGTTCCAGTATAAAATCACGATTGCCACAGGATATGATCATGTTCCAGTGGTATCGCCACGTCATCGCGGTAGGGGACAACTCGTGCCGCGTAGTTCGCCGCCACGCGGCTCGCAGGCAGCTCCGCACGGTAAGCATAACCATTTGCCGCACCCACCAGCTGCCGTACGCGCGTCATCTCCAGCCGCTCGGCATCGTACTCCCCTACTGCGTCAGCATAGAGCTCGACCCGTACCGCATTCGGGTCGAGTCCATCGAGATATACCTGTATCTCGAATATGTGCATGTTGTTTGCGGTCTCAGTCTTGACTTCTCCGAAGCGCAACGCGGCCCATTTCTGCTCCACCGTGTGGCACCATTTCACTATCTCCAAGCCAACCGCTCCTCCCCCGGCACTTCGTTCTTTCAAGGCCGACGCCGCTGGGAGGTAATATTGCTCGGTATATTCGCGAACCGTGCGGTTGGTCGAAAAATGTGGGGCCAGGCGCGCCATGCTTTCCCGCATCCTTCCCACCCAGGCTATGGGGATTCCATTCGCGTCTCTAGTATAGAATTCGGGAATCACTTCGCGTTCGAGCAGGTCGTAGAGTGCCTCTGCCTCGAGCGCATCACGGCCCGGGTCATCACCGTGGTCCAGCCCATCTCCCAATGCCCATCCCACGTCTGGCGTATAGGCTTCCGCCCACCAGCCATCCAGGACCGACAGGTTGATACCGCCGTTGACTAGCACCTTCATGCCGCTGGTACCGCAGGCTTCCCACGGCCGACGAGGTGTATTGAGCCAGATATCGACGCCCTGTACCAGGTGCTCGGCCAAATTCATGTCGTAGTCACTGAGAAAAATCACGCGAGAGCGCGCTTCGGGCCGCCGAATGAAATTCATCCACTGCTGAATCAGCGCCTGCCCTGCTTCGTCCGCAGGATGGGCCTTGCCCGCCATGATGATCTGTACCGGACGTTGCGGATTATTCAGCAGGCGCAGCAGGCGCTCCGGGTCATGGAGCAGTAGATCCGGGCGCTTGTAGGTGGCGAAACGGCGTGCGAAACCTACGGTCAAGGTATTGCAATCACAGGTATGCTTCGCCCCCTCCTGCTCCTCGGGCGAGACACCGGCGTCGGCCAGTTGCCGGGACAATCTGTCGCGGGCATAGTCAAGCAGCGCGGCGCTGGCAGCCGTGCGAAATTGCCAGAGACGGGTATCGGAGACACGCCTGATGTTGTGCTCCAGTGTTTCCGTCGGCAGTAGCCAACGGTCCTTACAACAGGCCTCTGTCCAAAGCGCGTCCGCTTCGGCCGATTCCCAGGTCGGCATATGCACGCCATTGGTCACATGCCCGATGGGAACTTCGTCCACCGGCCAGCGCGGAAACAACGGCGCAAATAACTCTCGGCTCACCTCGCCATGCAGTCGGCTCACACCATTCACGGCCCCACTCCCGCGGATCGCCAAGCAGGCCATGTTGAAAGGTTCCGAGGTATCATCAGGGTTCAACCGGCCCAGAGCCAGCAGATCGCCGGAAGTAATCCCCAGTTGGGTCCTGGCGTACCCCTCAAGGCAGTGCTCTATTCGGGCCGGCTCGAACCGGTCAAAACCGGCGGCAACGGCTGTATGGGTGGTAAACAGATTCCCCGCCCGGGTTACTGTCAGCGCAGCCTCGAAGGATAGCCCTGTGGCCTGCATGTAACTGCGAGCGCGCTCCAGCACAGCGAACGCTGCATGTCCCTCATTCAGATGACAGACATCCGGCTCAATACCGAGCGCGGTGAGCATACGCCAACCACCTATACCTAGAACTATTTCCTGCAGCAGGCGCAAGTCCGCGCCGCCACCATAAAGCTCGCTGGTTATCCCCCGATACGGAGGATAATTTGCTGCATCATTGCTATCGAGCAGGTAAAGCGTGACCCGACCAACTTTCACCTGCCAGGTACGCAGCCAGATTGGGTGGCCAGGCAAATCGAGCTTAAACCTCAACCATTCCCCATTTTCCAGACGCAGTGGGGTTACTGGCAGTTGCCCGGGGTCGTTATAGGGGTAAAGGGCATGTTGCACGCCGTCATGGTCAATTATTTGGCGGAAATAGCCTTGCTGGTAGAGTAGCCCCACGCCGACAACTGGCACACCCAGATCGCTGGCCGCCTTGAGTTGATCCCCGGCCACATTACCCAATCCACCGGAGTAAATAGGCAGAGCTTCGCTCAGCATAAACTCCATGCTGAAATAGGCGATACAGCTCAGCGTTGATTGTGGATGAGTGTCCTGGTACCAGGCGGGTGCATTTTCTACGTCACGCCAAGCTTGCAGTTGGTCGTCGACATATTCGCGAAAGGCTGAGTCCGCCAAACAACGCTGCAGCTTTTCACGTGAAACGGTCTGCAGCACAACCCACGGATTTTGGGTTGCCTCCCACAGGTCCGAATCTAGCTGCCGCCAAATCTGATCCGTGGCGTGATTCCACGATGTACGCAGGTTCAGAGCCAGCTCGGCCAGGGCGTCAACACCGTCCACATCACTGTGCAACAGGCTGTACGTCACCTCACGGAGACGGGATTGGACGCTCATTGGGTCACCTGCCGCTTTCCCAAGCTATGAGGCATCTCAGTGCAATCTTGATTGTAGTGTTTGACAAGATAGAATGCCCGCGCCTCACAAACAACGCCCTGATTCAAACAGCCTCTATTACCTATATTACACATACCCATCCCTGCTCCTTTGTGACTAGCGAACAAAACCCTAGCAGCGCCATCGCCGAGCATACACATGGCATTGTCGCCACATCTTACTAATATCCGTTTAACTCAGAGCAATTCGAATAGCTAATTCCGAGCCCACCAGATACCAGTTCTAGTTCTCACTGGCCGCTGACATCCGGCTGTCAATGTCAGCTTCCGCACTGAGCCAGTCGTCCAGTGATCTATCACACTGAAATCCGTGCTGCTCAGCACAGAAGTATGCGGCAGTCCTAATCATGTCTGCTCGCTGCTCCTGTGAAACTTTTGCAAGCACCGATCCTTGTAGTGGAGCTTTCTCTGCCTTCGATGCGGAACTCTCCGTTTTGGTCTTTTTACGAGTGGCTTTCTTTACTGGATTCGCCTCAACTGCGGAGGCCTTGTTGAGTGGCTTCATAAATACTCCTTTCTCTCTGTCCTGGTGGAACTAATTCAGTATATACAGCCTATGATTCGAGAAAAATTGAACCTCTGACTATCGAATGTGTGCCAGTTCGTCTAAATATTACTTACATATGTCAATCACCGGCTGCGAAATTGCCTAATTATGGGTCAACGGGCATTCCTCCATCCCATTACGGCTTCCCGATCATCCACAACAAGACAGCACGCCATATCACCGGTGGACACCAACATCGATATGTCGCCAGTCAAAGTCAAAGTCACACTATCTCGCTTTTGGCGATCTACTCGTCTTTTGCTATCAGTAATCTACTACATACCAACCGTCAGCCTGATTACGCCGGAATTACAATTTTGCAACTTCTGGTCATCCACTTAACAGTGATTATATCTATGGCTGGAAGATGGTTGTGTTCAGCCATGGTTGCAAGCCAATTTCCGGCAGACTCAGAAGGCCGCAGTTTTCCGCATTTTTCCGTACCGAGGTGTATCCTAATCACGCGCTCGGGCATCGAGCGGCTGAGACCGCACGACATTTGATTCGGCTGGGCTTTTCCCATCGATTGTCCGAGGGGAAAACCATGCTCGCGCACTGCGGACGGCTGCAGCACTTTTGCATTTATCGGGTGGGCGATACCGTACAGTCTGGAGACGTCCTTTTACTAGAAAAAATGTCCATCTACGGGACGGCCTGGGGCATTGTAATCCCCCATTTGGCACAGATGCTATTCGTAGAAAATCATGCTGGTTCTAACAGGCGTCTTGGCGGCACTCCGCCAATTGCCGTGTTGGGGTGTTCAGCCCTGTGCCTTTACCTCATCGCACTCATTCTCGCAGGAGAGACGCTTTACCCAAAGTGGGCAGTTTTTGTCGCCTCACCGGCCTTTCTACTTGCCTGTGCTGCAGCCATCTGGCAGCTACCGTCCGAGATGGGATAGACAGGGAATTAGTAAATTATCCTACGCTAAGGGGAGGGTGACTGACTCTCGTTTGCGTTTAACTGTCAGTCGGTAGGCTTTTAGAAAACTGGCGGGGATTTTCTGCGCGTCCAGGCGAACGACAGTATTTCAACTTGCATGGTTTTGACTATTGATTTCAAAATAATGCTTAACTTTGACTAGATAGAGAACCCCACTACTGTCCGGTTAATTATTGAATAAATTCAGTTGGTTAGAATTCATGTCATCCTCCAGGATATGCTTGGTATTGAAAAGGTCCTTGTTTAAAGGGATTTTCTCGAAAAGGGTGACTGAAAATACCTGTAACAAAGTGTAGAGCGAGGCATCCAGATTGAGGCGCTTCTTGATGATGGCTACCAGCACGTACACCGATACGGCGGTCCAGATTTGCACATTGACGGCGTTCTCTGACGTGCCGTAAAACTTCTTGATACGGAGATGTTGTTTGATCCATTTGAAAAACAACTCGACCTGCCAACGCGCTTTGTATAGTTCGCAGATAGTGGCTGCTGGCGGACCAAAGAGGTTGGTCAGAAAGTTGAGCGTTTTCCCGTTCTCTGGGTCTTTGAAGCGAATGCGGCGCAGATGATGGGGATAACTTTTGTGACTGTAGAATCCCGACAGGGCCACCGTCTGATCGCAGATAATGCCCTGCGCCCGGTCGCTCGGCGCCGAATAGATTCTTCGCAAGTCGGAATTCGCTTTGGCGCGAGTGACAAAAAACGCGCCAGGGTTGTGAAGTGTGAAGAGCCGCTCGAAATCGATATAGGCGCGGTCCATTATATAGATTGCCGCTGGTTCCGGAACCATCAGATCGAGCACGTTGACATCGTGCACCTTGCCGTCGGAAATATGTATAAAGCTCGGGATATTACCACGCAGATCCAACAGCGTATGCATTTTCACCGCCGCCTTGGTACTGCGAAATGGCGCCCATGGAAACAGCGACAGGCAGAGATCTATGGTGGTGGAGTCCAGCGCATAAACCGTGTTCGTCAGGTCCAGTCCAAGATCCTCTTCGGCATAAAGTCTTCGAGCTTGCGTGATCAACCGCTGTGCAAACTCGGCGTAGATTCGCCAGTCTCTTCGTTCGTTGGCATCTGCCAGGGTAGATCGCTTGATCGGCGAGCCAATGACCATGTGGTACAGCTTGGCCGATTGCGCCGAGAGACACGCTTCGATATCGCGCAGGCTCTCCCTGTAGGTCAACTGCGCAAACGCCAGAGCGCGAAAATGTTCGGCACAAGGAAGTGTGCGAATACGATGATCCCCATCGTACCGGGACACGAGCCGGTGAAATGTTTTCCACGGAAGAAAGTCCATGATCTGTGCAAACAGCGTCTTTCCGGTGTACATCGAATCGTCTCGGCAACAAGGGTCTACCGAGAGGATACTTTGCCGGATTTGCGTTCAAGTCGGGGACACCCTAATTTCGTTGCAACATATTGTGATCATTGGGAAATTTCCGTTTTATCGAAGTTTTAACCGGACAGTAGTGACTATAAGTGTAAACTCTGATATCCGTTTTGAGATCCTTCTGATGACCATCAACTTGTACAATCCTCACCCCGGGGCTCGCAATCTGTTGAGCAACGTAGTCACTTTGAGCGATGGCATCCCGGACCTTTAAGGTGATTTTGTCTCCTCGGTAAGTAGCTTTGCTTCCGTATCCTGCCACCGGTTTGAAGAAATTACTTTTTCTCTGCTGCCACAGATGGCTCCTGTTTTTAGGCGTGACCGTAACGGTACGGGGAATGCTTTTTACAAGGGTGGATATGGTTTTAGCATCGACTTGAAGCGCCTTAAGAGCCTGCGCATCTGATAAGATTGTTAGATTTACTTTATTCGCAAAAATAGCGTGGTGATAGGGGTTGGATGTAACAACTGCAAGCCCTCTCAGATAGCCATTTCTAATAACAGCATAGCGTTCATCTTCGAAGTAGAAGTCCGTAGACCTGTTATAAATGAGATCAATCTTCTTTCCTCCAGCACTAATAAAACTCCCTTCTGAAGTCAACTCCGAAGGATCAACAATCACGCACTCCATTTGATGTTTTTGAAAAAGCTCGGCGAAAAGAAGAAACTCAGGATACAGGTATTGCTCTTGAGGTCGATCATCTACTATTGCTATCGTTTTTAATGGCAGTTCACCACGTTGCAATGTCCATTCTTCAATAAACATATCGAAGAATACTTTTTCCAACTTATCCAAATTTACGATTTCTTTTATACCTACATAACATGAAACCTGTGCTTTTGCTAGTACCAAGTTTAGGTAAGCCCCGCCCGCATTCGTGTTGATTTCGATAAGCTTGGGACCCTCATCAGTCAGATGGAAATCGTACCCCATCAGTACACCTTTGGGCCCCGAAATAGTTGACGCTATCGGTGGTACAGAATTTATTACTCTGCTTTGAAAAGGTTCCATATTAATGACATTTTCAATGGTTGAAATTACCCCTTCCATTTCTTCGATAACCTCTTCTGAAATATAATACGCGGTATCGGAAAAAAGGTGTGGTCTTTCGATAAGAATTTTCGGGTCGATATACCGACGCAGTTGATGCTCAAGCGCACTGCGATCTAAGGTCTTACAGAGGCAATGCTTGTTCATACTTTTAGACAATGATGACTCTGTACCCATAACTGTAAACTCTAAAGGTTAGAAACCGAACCGCGCCACGAGCATTTTTAGCAGGAAATGTGTCCAGATTCATTTTGAGTGAGTGACCTCGCGGGATCAAATTTATTGGTATTATAACGTAAGAATTATTCTATGCGGAGCGTACTACCAATCTAGCACAAGAAGTTTGCGTTTTTCAGGCTTGTCTTTCCATTTCTCCGCATCCACCATCGGCAATTTAGTTTCTGTAATACTTGGCTAGGATTGGCAAAGCGTCGCATTCAGAACTAGAAATTCGGATTCCGCTTGAGGCAGTTCATCCTCAGCGTAAATCGCATCCACTGGACACTCGGGTTCACACAGCGCACAGTCGATACACTCATCAGGATGTATTACCAACATATTGGGACCTTCATAAAAACAGTCAACAGGGCAAACATTCACGCAATCAGTGTATTTACATTTGATACAATTTTCACCAACAACAAAGGTCATTTTCTCACCATGTAGCCAATTATTGAAAGTGCCATGCTATCTACCATCATCGATAAAAAGATAAGAGGCTCAAAGCTCACTCGATATAGCCGTGCCACATTTACTTGCGCATATCCATGTCATCAGACGTTTCTGATTCGTCAGCCATATCCATTTTTCCTCCCTCCTCCATATCCATATCCATATCCATGATCATGAGGCCATTGCTGTCGGTATGCGTGATCATAAATAATCGCTGTGCAGCCAGGATCGCCACAAACCCAACTAACGAAACGATAATCACAAGCGGGTCGCGTTGGTACTTCAAGAGCAAGAACGTGCCGAGAATAACGATATCAAGCAAGATCGCGATCACAGGAATCACCGGGGTCGATTTTGTCTCCTTTAGGAGATAGCGAAAAAGGCCCCAATGGATCGCGATATCCATAATCAGGTAAAAAATGGCGCCAATCGAGGCGATGCGGGTCAGATCGAAAAACACGGTTAAGGCAATCGCGAGCGCTACCGTTATCACCAGCGCTGGGTTTTTAAAGCCCCGATATAGCTCTGGAAGTTGCTTCATGTTGCTAAGCATAGCCAGCATTCTGGACGCGGAATAAACACTGGCGATCACACCAGAAACGGTGGCAACCATCGCCAGCAACACCGTGAACAGCAATCCCCATTCACCGAAAACTGGCTTGGCAGCAGCGGCAAGAGCGTAATCTTTCGCGGTAATGATTTCCTCAACGCTCAAGCTGCTGGCTACTGACACTGCCAAGATCGTATAGATCACTGTACAAATGAGAATGGACAGGATGATCGAGCGCCCCAGGTTGCGGTGAGGGTCGAGGATATCGTCGCCTTGATTGGTGATTGTAGTGAAGCCTTTGAAGGCGAGAATAGCCAGCGCGAGCGCGGCAACAAAATTGAAGAGGCCACCCGTCAACGCACCTTGATCGGCTCTGCCCCAGTTCTCCACAACAGAAGCAAAATCAGCAAAGGCCAGCCCGGCAATCGCCAGGACAGCGATTCCGGCGATTTTTATCACAGCAGTTACATTGGCGGTTCTCTCTATAGCTTTATTACCGGAAATATTGACGATATAGGCAAAGGCGATTAACAACACGCCCAGTGTTGGCACTAATACCGCCGTATTTTCAACGTCGAACAGTCGTAGCGTATAGGAGCCAAAGGTACGAGCGACAAGACTTTCGGCTATGACCATCGAAACATACATGAGCAGCGAAAAGGTCCCTGCCACCGTACCAGGTCCATACGCTTTGCGCATAAACATCGCAACACCGCCCGATGAGGGGTAGGCGTTCGAAAACTTAACATAAGAATATGCGCTAAAGCCGACAACGATCGCACCCACCAGGAAGGCTAGGGGAAAAAGCACACCTACCAGCTCTGCGATCTGCCCCATCAACACAAAGATACCGGCACCGATCATGACGCCTGTACCCAATGATACGGAGCCTAACAAAGATAGTTTGTTTTTTGAGTTTTGTTCCATAGTAGTGCTTTCGTTACATGGCCGGAGGAAAGTTCATCTTACGTCTGTTGCATCGTAATTGAGCGGTAGGTGGGGTAAACGCTATCTGGACCTGCCCAGAGTTTCCAGCTCATCCGAACAGAGCCACTGCGAGAGCATATGCAAGTTACAGGATTACCGGCGGCATGGGACAACCGAGGACATCCGAAAAGGCACGCAATAACTCGACTTCAACAGAAGATATTTTATGGTCCTGTAGAACACTTGCGGCGCAGGCCTTCAGTAGTTGCGGCTTGGCTAAGGGTTTCAGCCTTTCCAGTTTTTCCAGGGAAATATCCAGCTCTGCAAGATCAATTTCATCTTTTGCCACTAATCGAAGCCCGCTGATTTCCAGTAATTTTGTCGCAGCAGTGAATGCTTCCTGAATAGCATTTTCATCCTGTTGACCGGCATAGGCCATTACCGAGAGGACCAACGCAATTTCCTGCTTGAGCTGGCCAACTTGGAAATCACGCGCTTTTTTTCGCGGTAACTTGAAGAATTGCCCATCAAGATGGCCAAAAATAATTTTCTGTAAGGACCATTCCAATAGGTCGACTTTGGAGTCCATTTCAATCAATGCGACCAGGTTATCTCTGAACATCTGGTACTGATCGAGTGACAGCTGTTTAAGTGCCGGTATGGCGATATCAATCAGTGGCAAGTGGTATTTAATGTTCAGCCCGTCCATCGCCGGTACTAGTTTGTGAACTAGCATCAGGACATCCGCATTGGCATACGACTGCAAACGCGCCAGCTGCCTGTCACGAACCTCCTGCCCCTTGTCCAGCACCAGACAATAGATAACGGCGCGGGCGCCAAAAGGTTCACGGGCAGCCTCAATGATACTGGTGGGTATTTCTGCTATCAGCGAACGGGCATGATCGATTGTTTCTGGTTTCGGATTACCGATTTGATCAACGGTATTGGCGATATCAGCCATCGCGGCGCCGGACAAGGAAAGGGTAGCAGCCCGAGAGGGTCCCCCGGACAAGGCGACAGCGGCAACTGTTTTGGCGAGTTGTTCGCGCGTCAGGGTTGCTTTTGGGCCAGATTTTTCCTCATCCTGAACTAAGTCGGGCTTGTCGGCAGAGGAAAATTCACCGTCCCAATGAGGATCGATGCGCAGGATGCGCTTTGCCAGCGGCGGGTGCGTGGCGGACAAGGCTTGCATAAATCCCGAAACACCCTGGGCGAAAAAGGCATGGCTCACTTCGGGAGCGCCGGGATTTTCCACCTTGGAACCAAACTCGAGCCCGCCGATGCGCTTCAACGCTCCAGCGATCCCATCCGGGCTACGGGTGAACTGTACCGCCGAGGCATCCGCCAGATATTCCCGTTGCCGACTCACTGCGGCCTTGATCAAGCCACCGAAAAAGGTACCGGCAAAGCCGATAACCATCAGCCCGATCGCCAGCGCCAGTAATCCGCCTGCGTTTTTTCCGCTACCGCGTCCGCGCTGCGAAAAAGAAGCGGAGTACAACAGGTAGTAACCAATAATGCCGAGAATCAGGATGCCATGCAGTACGCCGATCAAACGAATGTTGAGCCGCATATCACCGTTAAAGATATGACTGAACTCATGGGCAATCACACCCTGCAGTTGCTCACGACTCAGATGATCGATAGCCCCCTGGGTCACCCCGATGACGGCATCGCGTGGAGAGAACCCAGCCGCAAAGGCATTAATACCCGGTTCATCGGCAAGCAGATAAACCGGCGGTGCCGCGGTTCCGGAGGCAATAGCCATTTCCTCCACCACATTCAACAACTTGCGTTGCTTCAAATCTTTAGTATTTTGCGGGATCAATTTTCCACCCAGCGATTCAGCAACCACCTTGCCACCCGCCGAAAGGACCATGATCTTGTAGAGACTGCCCGCCACCACCACCACAATAACACCGGCGCTCACAGCGGCGAATGTTTGCCAATCAATTTTCTGGAGTAGTATTCCACCGTCTTGCAATTGTTGACTATTGATATAACCGAACACCACCATGATCAGGAGATTGACCATAACAATCAATGTGACGATCGCCAGACCAAATAGCAAGACCAGTTGGAACGTATGCTTACGCACACGGTCTTGTGATTCAAAGAAATTCATTTCGACCTTCTGAATATATACTGCATTGATTAGAACGAAACTTTTGGCGCAGCCTGTATGGCCGCCGTATCTTCAAACTCCAGCAGCGTCGCATCCTGCGCGTGACCAAAACGCGCTGCAAAGAACATCGGCGGGAATGTCTGCTTATAGGTATTATAGGCCATCACCTCGTCATTAAAGGCCTGCCTTGAAAAAGAGACTTTATTCTCGGTGGCGATGAGTTCTTCACTTAACTGCATCATGTTCTGATTTGCCTTGAGATCCGGATAGGCCTCCATCACCATATTAAAGCTCGTCAGGGCGCCGGCTAGTTTGCCTTCGGCACCACTCAGTCCTCTTATCGCGTCAGCATTGCCCGGATCGGCGGCAGCTGTTGACAACAGTTTGTTTGCCGTATTGCGCGCCTCGACCACGGCCTCCAGGGTTTCACGTTCATGTTTGATATAACCCTTCGCGGTCTCGATAAGATTGGGGATCAGGTCGTATCGTCGCTTCAATTGCACCTCGATTTGGGCAAAGGCATTCTGGTAGCGATTCTTCAGCGTAACCAGTTTATTAAAAATTGCGATTACATAAAAAATGATTAGTGCAATAACAACCAAAATGATAACGAATGTGATGTCCATATTTACCGCCTTTTTAAATGTACTGTTGAACCAGAGAAATGAAGTTATCTCACACCTTCAGTAGATGAAATACATAAGCCAGCGCCAGAGACTCACGCGCTCCTCTACATTCGCTTTTCCACCATACTCGGTCAGTCTGCACCAGAATGCCTATGCCCCGCCCACCACAACACTGCAGCCCCGACAAGGCCAGAAAGTAGCGACGCAACCACAACGCTCAATCGCGCACTGCGAAACATATCCGGATCGGAAAACGCCAGACCGGCGATAAACAGGCTCATAGTGAAACCGATCCCGGCCACCAGCGCCACACCGTAGACGTGCCACCAGTTTGCGGCGTGTGGCATCTGTGCTAGGCCGAGCCGAACGGCGAGCCATGTTGCGCCGAACACTCCCATTTGCTTGCCCACAAACAAACCCAGCATGATACCAAGCGAAGCCGGCGTGGCCAGCGTGTCAAGCACGGAAACCGACAGCGGAATACCGGAATTGAAAAAGGCAAACACTGGTACCACGCCAAGCGCAACCCAGGGATAGAGCGAGTGCTCGGCCTCTTGCAGTGGCGACCATCTCTTGCCATTCTGCGTGACATGCAACGGGATAGACAGGCCAATGGCCACCCCGGCTATGGTCGCGTGCACACCGGATTTAAGCAGGGCAAGCCATAGAAAGATACCGACGATGACATACGCCGCGCTACGCGTAATGTTGAAATAGTTGAGCGCCACGAGGGTCGCGATACCAAGGGCGGCCAGCAACAGCGACGACGTGACAATCCCCTCGGTATAGAACACCGCGATGACCAGGATTGCACCGAGGTCGTCGAATATCGCCAGCGCTGTCAGGAAAATCTTGAGCGACGCCGGCACCCGCGTACCGAGTAACACCAGCACCGTTAGCGCCAACACCGCATCTGTTGAAACCGGGATCGCCCAGCCCCGCATCGCCACCGGATCGCCTACGTTAAATGCGGTATATATGAGAGCCGGGGCCAGCATGCCGCCCAGCGCGGCGAAACCCGGCGCGGCAAAGGACTTGAGTGATGACAACTGCCCATCCAGTATCTCGCGTTTAAGTCCCAGCGTGATAAGCAGAAAGAAAAAAACCATTAACCCATCGTTAATCCACAGAATGAGTGGCTTGTCGATGACAAAGGTACCTACCTTCACCATGACCGGTAGATGATGGACCAGCGCGTACCAGTTCACCACGGGGGAATTGCTCAAAGCCAATGCCATTAGCATGGCAGTCAGTGTGGTCAGACCGGCCACCTGCGGCGAACGCAGAATTGCTGTGGCGCTCAACTGCCGCTCCGGATACCGTGCGGAGTCTCGGTTGCGAGCCGAAGGCAGCGTCCCCCGTCCAGCATTGTGCGCCTAATCAGCAGGGCGTTGACCACCGGAAATACGACCACTACGTAGCCCACCGCTTAGTCAGGTGCTGGTGCATCTTGCGCAAGGTAGAGCGCGACAGCTCGATGGCACCGTGCACAACGTAAGAATCACTCTTCATCAACACCATATCGGCACTCTTTTCCCGAGGCTTCGGCATTCTCAATACTGAACGCTACGGCCATAAACCAATTGGCTCGTAATGCGCATAATGGACTGCCGTAGAACTCCTCCCACGCCCTGCAACCCATCTTTGTGCCCGCTAGATATTAATCTTGCATACCGCGCGGACGATATTTCCAATTCAGTATTCAAACTTCCACCTCACTCAAAATTCCCGATTGAATGTTTGGTGACACAGAGTCTGAAGCAAGTCCTATTTGTGCTACATATCGCGCCGAGTCTTGCAATGCAAGTTCTTTGGATACAAATGGTTCAAAAGTTGTACCTTCCCTCGTAAGGTAATACCAAACACCATTCACTCGGAAAGCTCGATCCGCGTGAAAATACGTTTTCTTTTGGTTGTCCGTTTTCCTATCCATGTCCATTCTCCCTTTTGGTTCAGTAAACGACGAGGAAGATGGTCAACCTTTCACTTTCGCATGTGGATAAACCCCTATCTCCTTCCCCACTATGCAAATTAGCCAGCCTATAATTCGACGTTGACCAGAAGATAAAACAGTCGCGTCGCACTGATTCCTCGGCACTACAGGTTCTGCTTACGAGTATAGACAGGCCTTTCGCACAGTAAGGTGACATCAAAATTAGTGTTATGTCATCTTTACGTCATGCTGATGACAGGTTCGACCGACTAGGCTATGGAAAAACGTCCACGACATCAGCGAGGAGATTCCTGCCCGTGACCCAATTGCTAACTAGACAAGTAAAACCTTTAGGGCGTCTTTCACCGGACCAATACCAGATAGTCACAGCAAGTGGTAACAATTCAGAGGGGCAAAGTCATTGATTCAGTGTCTCGCTAAAACGTATCAATTTGATATCCAATATCAATTCATGCGCCTCCGGGTCTTACCTATTCCTATTCACGTCATATAAAACGGAAACCACATCGAGATCAACATGCAGATGCCAAAAATCCTATCAAAGCCTATAGTGTTATTTTTGGCACTACTACCTGCGGTCGCTACGTCCCACTCCGCAGAAAATCCGGTCAAAAACATCCGCAATTTCGATCAATCTCTCTCTGATTCTCAAACAGGCTGTTGATTTTTACCCAGCTTCGAACCTACTGATAGTTTCAATCTGGAATTTTCGGCTTAAACCGCCGTTTTAGGTATTATTTCAACCTATATCGGCGGCAATGGCGGGGATTCCCCGTCATCAAGACGGACTACCCCTGTAACGCCCTCATCCGTGTCAGGTTCCACCCAATCATCGTCAACATAAATACGCTGTTCACTTTCGATAAACCGCGCACTTTCATCTGCCGAATCAAGCCAACTGATTTGCCCCAGCCGAAGGGCTCTTCCACCCGCTTTCGGCTGCGTTGGCTAACCTTGTACCCGGTGTGTCGACTGGTGCGACCATCGATGGCAGAACCGCCGCGCCGATTGTCATTCCGGGCAACATGAGGCGTAATCTTCATGGACCGACAATCCGCCACAAAGCCCGCCGTATCATAGTTCTTGTCCGCGCCCACGGTACGCTTCTTCGTTCCCGGGAGTTCCGCCAACAAGCTCGCAGCTACCTCCCGTTCGGCCGTGCCCGTAGCATGACTGGCTACGGCCTTAACAATCAGGCCGCTCCGGTTTTCCATCACGGTGTGGCCCATTAAAGAGAGCTTGGCCTCTTTGCCCGGACCTTTCTTGGCCAGCCGTGCATCACCATCGGTCTTTGACTCGTGAGTGTCGTTACTACGCTTTTCCCCGTGGAAATTAGTTTCACTGTTGCGACCACCACCTGCCGGGGGTTCGCTATCATCATCTTTACGACAGTAGCTCTTTTGCGAAGCCCAGGCTTGAATCAAGGTGCCGTCTACACTGAAGTGCTCCTCGGACAGCAGCTTTTGCTTTCTGGCCAGGCCAACCACTTCTTCGAATAGCTCGGTAATCACATCGTTTTCCAGCAGGCGATCCCGGTTGATGCTGAAGGTGGAGTGATTCAAGACTGTGTCATCAATCGTTAGCCCGACAAACCACCGGTACAGGAGGTTGTAGTTAATCTGTTCAACTAATTGCCGCTCGCTGCGGATGCTGTAAAGCACCTGAAGCAACTGCGCCCTGATTAGACGCTCGGGCGGGATGGACTCTCGGCCAGTATCGGCATAGATACTACCGAGCAGCCAGTTCAAATTTTTCATCGCCTCATCAAGGAGTACTGTAATGGGTCTCAGCGGGTGATCTGCTGGGACGAACGACTCCAACTGCACCGTTGTGAAAAGGGATTCCTGAAAAACATCTTCGCCACGCACTGATCTAAAAAACCCAATGAGTTATAGTTTTGCGTATTGTATCGGGCCCAGTATTTCTGGGCGAGAAAATCAACAGCCTGCTAGGATCAGCTCCTGGTCTTTGCGGGTACGCAGGTAGTCGAGCAGCTCATCGACCACCAGCAGCAGGCCGTGTTCGGGAAAGACCTCGCCGAACTTGGCCATCATGTCTTCGAAGGCCCGTTTGTGGCTGGCGATGGTCCCTGCTTCGGGGAACACATACTCCACGCCGAGTTTTTCGAGATGCTCTTCCAGTTCGGCCACCAGGAGGATGTCGCGCAGGGACATGGTGGTGGCTCCGATCTCTGTACGGATAACCTTGAACCGACCGGCGATCTGAGCGGCTGCGTCGCGGACCCCATCGTTCTTCAGCCCTTCCAGCAGGGAGGCGTCTGCGGCAAGGCTGGAGACCACCGACATCAAGTGCGACGTACCAGTGCCGTAATTACCGACGACCAGCAGGCCCTTGTTATCGACCGGCTGGTCGAACTGCATCTGTGGAATGACAAGCTGCGTGAGCCGTTCCGCCATTTCATCAGAAATGACATAGGTGTTCACGAGGGTGTGCGCGGCGCTCGATTTGTCCGCGTCACGCAACTGAACGACCGACTCAATCGGGTCGAATTGGATAAGGTCTCCGTATTTCATGCTTGTCCTGCCTCTCTAATTGTTTTTATATGCCAGGCCATCCTTGGTCTGCCCCCCTGCGGGTACGCTCTGCGCTTCCAAATCCGCCGTCCTGCCGATTTGCGCCTCATCGACCGTGGCCGTGCCATCCATGCCCACAATCAGCGCGTCGACCGAGTCATAGCTGCGGTACTCTGGATGGCCAGTTACGGCGAACAAAAGCCTCCCGGTATTCATGATTCCACTCCAAGAGCCACTACGGCCCGGTTTCTCGAAATGCCCTGCAGTAGGCGCAATGGGGCCTGCTTGAGGTCCTTGTCGAAAAGGATCTCGAGATTATCCAGCACCACCGGTGATTGGGCTTTGTCCGCGATCTGCTCGAGGATGGCCGGCAGACGCAGTGACCGCTGCTTTACCGTCAGCTCAAGCAGTTCTCCTGAAAGCGCCAGATTGATGTTGATGGCGGATGCTCCAAAACCTTCGGCAACATTCCGCAGAACGCCTGTCTTGCCGGAACCGGTCTCACCCACCAACAGCACCAGGCGGTGATACAGGCCTTCCGCAGCCTGGAGGGAACGATTTATCTTGTCGTGAATCGGCTCGGCCAAGGTCGCTCCTTATTGCTCGGCGTCAATTTTATCGGATTTATCAGAAGCACCACCGGCTTTAACCCAGGAATCAACCTCGTCCTTTTTGAACTTCCAAAGGCGGCCCATCCGATGGGCGGGCATTTCATGTTTATCAATCCACTTGTACACGGTGTCATTGCTAACCCCGAGGTACTTGCATATCTCACTGATCGACAACCAGCGGTCTTCCATCTCGGCCATTTCTAAGTCCCTCATGCGCGACTGGGGTTATGTCCTGCGCTCGCGATAGGTGGATAACTTGGGATAGATGAATACCTACCCCAAATATGCAATATCGCAGTATATGAGCAAATGACTGGATAAGGAACGATCTTTGCCGATTTAGGTCGATTTAAGTCTATTATTGCGACAGGCCCGCCCCCTATAATGTCCGATTTATAATCTATACTTGGGAAATTCGGAGCAAATAGAGTTTCGCGCTAAATTGGCTATTTATAGAAGTGGTTATTTTTTCTACCATTGGCGTATGATTAAGGCGGCTTCAAAAAAGATGAAACTAAGCAGATTTATGACGATGGGCGGCGGTATTTTTATCAGCGGTTTGCTCTTGGTCCTGGATACTATTCGTGAACTTTTCGCAAGTGCCGATACATCGTGCGAAGACGAATCCGGAGAGACTGCTAGCGGATCACTCAACTATCGAACAGGAAAGCGTGACGACGGCACCGACCCTTATGGTTGGTACGACCACGAGTAATACCTTACTTTTTTAAGCCCTTACTCATTACTGCATTTCCCAGCGCCCCACCCTTCTGACCAGCATCGTTAGCCGGTTTCATAAATGGGTTGGCAGAATTATCTAGTGAACGCCCAACTTTCACCCCCGCCCACGCCATCATCCCACTCCACAGCAACGGCAGCCCCAGATAGAGGCTGGTAGTAATCATATTCAGCAGCATACGCTTGGCGTCGTGTTCGCCAGGGCTGGAAAATATCTGTAGAAAAATATTAACGTCGGGGTACATGGACAGGATCAGGTTCTGATCCACCCACATAGCCAGGTACCAAAGTACCGTCCAGAACTTGATGGTAAAAATCGCCATAGCGCCCACGACCATCATGGCAATGGAGTACCGCGATAGTACAACCACCAGTGGCAATAGCGCATAGACGCCCAACAGCATAATGGCCTGCACCATGGGTAATGACTGAAGCACCGCCGTCATAGTCACGGAAAACAG
>TARA_R110001592_G_scaffold16881_16_pt1 | contig 20825 bp, 19 predicted proteins | sample TARA_R110001592 | Tara Oceans TARA_R110001592 (sample SAMEA4398387) | marine metagenome | biome: Polar Biome; feature: [SRF] surface water layer (ENVO:00010504); material: water (ENVO:00002006), including particulate matter (ENVO:01000060) such as... | depth 5 m | reverse complement strand
CCGCCAGCGTAGCCCACGCGCGTCGCTGTCACGCCGTTTTGTTTGCGGATCAATTCTTCCATCCCCCAAAAACAGCCACCGGCCAATATTGCTTTGTTTTCGCTCATGGTTATTTATCCTCGAATAATTCTGTGAGTTGTTTGGTTAAGGCTTCGGCAAGTCCTTCTGCATCGGAAATGGTTATGGCGCGGTCGTAATAGCGCGTCACATCGTGCCCGATACCAATGGCCGTGAGTTCCACAACGGATTTATTTTCTATCCAATGAATGACATTGCGTAAATCCAGCTCCAATATGTTGGATGGATTAACCGAGAGTGTGGAATCATCCACGGGCGCACCGTCGGAAATCACCAACAGGATTTTGCGTTCTTCAGGCCGTCTGGACAGGCGGTTATACGCCCAGACCAAGGCTTCGCCGTCGATATTTTCCTTTAAAATGCCTTCTTTGAGCATCAGACCGAGATTTTTCCGAGCGCGCCTTGTGGGGGCGTTCGCATCTTTATAAATGATATGGCGGATATCGTTCAGGCGTCCCGGTTTGTCAGGGCGACCGCTTTCCAGCCATAAATCCCGTGATTGCCCGCCCTTCCATGCGCGCGTGGTAAAACCGAGGATCTCGGTTTTCAAACCGCAACGCTCTAACGTTTGGGCGATGATATCGGTAGTCATCGCGGCAATGGCAATCGGGCGACCACGCATAGAGCCGGAATTATCAATCAAGATCGATACAATCGTATCTTTGAACGGCATTTCCTTTTCTTGCTTAAAGGTCAGCGGCACATCGGGGTTGGCAATCACGCGGGCAAGGCGCGCCCCGTCGAGGATGCCTTCCTCAAGATCGAATTGCCAGCTTCGGCGCTGCTTGGCCATTAATTTGCGTTGCAGGCGATTGGCCAGCTTTGTGATGATGTTTTGGTAATTATTGAGCTGCTGATCGAGCAAATCACGCAAGCGTTCCATCTCGTGCGGGTCGGCGAGCTCTTCGGCGTTTACTTCCTCATCAAAAGAGGTGGTGTAAACGGTGTAATATCCTTGGCCAAAATCACCAAAATCTGATGGACGACCGGGCGGCGGGTTGAGGGATTCTTCGTTTATCATGTCTTCTGATCCAAGATCATCCATGATTTCGTCCATATCCATATCAAAGGATTCGTCGGAGGCCTCGGCTTCGCCGTCTTCTCCCAGCCCGCCGGAAAGGGATTCGTCTTCTTGCTGTCCTTCGCCGTCCTCGTCCTGATCGTTTTGTTGATCGGGGCCGTCTTGCTCTTGCTGATCCTGATTTTCTATATCCATATTCTCATCGCCGTCGGATGTGATCGGCAAATCAAATTGGGTTAGGAAGGTGCAGGCCAGTTTGGCGAATTGTTTTTGATCATGCAGGGCGGCTTTTAAATCATTAAACCCAGTGGCGCGCAGACGCTCCATAATCCATGGGTGCCAAAGGTCGTATACTTTTTGTACGGCGGGCGGCGGGGTTATGCCACTGATCTCGCTGCGTGCGACAATGTGCAGGGCATCGGCAAGGGCGATATCTTCACGCTCTCTGATATCGGGATAGCCGCGGCGCACGGCCTTGGCCTCCAGAACCGCATTCAGGTTTTGCGCCACGCCGTCCATGCGCAAAATACCAAGGGAATCACAGCGCGCTTGTTCCAAAGCATCCAACGCAGCCTGTGCGCGCAGATCATTCTGGCCGTTGCTGTGGTGCATAACGGGGTCATGGTGCGCGATTTTCAGGGCGTAGGTATCGGCGCAGCCCCTGATCAGGGCGCGTTTTTCTGCTGGCATATCATCTGACGGCGCAGGGATACGCGGCCTGTCGAGATTTTTCAAGTCGCCCGTCGGCATTTCCAATTCGGAATAGGTGACCTCCAGATCTTTTTTGCGCGCCATTGCCCGCAAAGTAGAGGTCGTGTTGGTTTTAAACTGTTCAGTGTCTTTTGTGGTCATGGTAAGGGGGATCGTAACGTATTTTATTTACAGCGCACAGTACCTATATTCAAGATTTGACGGGAATAGCGCACAAGTGGTAGAAAAGACGTAATGAATTAAGGTGGTAAATATAAAAATAGATGTTTAGGGGGCGGTTATGTCATTTAGAGGTACAGTTAGTTCAATATTAGGCGCAGGGATAGGACTTACGATTCTGTGGAACGTAGCGTTCAATGATACTGATGAAGCGCGCGATAATCTTGAAAATGTTGGAAAAACAACGATTAGCAGTGGTGCTGGCTTAGTCGATGGTGTTTTTACGCAATTGAGTGAGGAAGCAAAGAACGCGCTGGATGGTGTGGGCTTAGACCCTGATCATACAACGCCAAGCGATGTTGCAGATGTTTTGTCTGAAAAAGGCGGTGAACTTACCGATGATGCAAAGGAGTTTCTCGGGCGTTTACTGAAAAATTCCGGTGTTGATATACAGACATTGACCAACGGTTGCGACGGGGAAAACGCATTTATGAACCCTGATTGCTTTGGCAAAATACCGACAGAAGACGGCCCCAGTCAGTAACTTGATCTTTTTTAGCCATCAGGTTGCGGTTTAACTCTCCGGCACAACAATATTTTTGATTGCACTTTGTGGTAATTCAACGCCAAAGCAGCGTTGGTAATACTCGGCAACAATCGGGCGTTCGGCTTCGTCACATTTATTCAGGAATGCCACGCGGAACGCTAATTCACGATCATTGAAAATCAACATATTTTCCGCCCATGCAATCACAGTTCTGGGCGACATCAATGTTGAGAGATCACCATTCACAAAACCCTCGCGTGTCATGTCGGCCAATGTCACCATTTTACCGACAGTTTCGCGCCCCTCATCAGTGTCAAATTCTGAGAGTTTGGCCAAAACAATTCTGGCTTCTCTGTCATGGGGCAGATAGTTCAAGGTGGTAACGATATTCCATCTGTCCATTTGCCCTTGGTTGATCTGCTGTGTGCCGTGATAAAGACCTGTTGTGTCGCCAAGGCCGATGGTGTTGCTGGTCGCAAACAAACGGAAAGCAGGGTGCGGGCGGATGACCAAATTCTGATCGAGGAGGGTCAAGCGTCCCTCTGATTCCAAAATACGCTGGATCACAAACATCACATCTGGGCGTCCCGCGTCATATTCATCAAAGACAAGCGCCACGGGGTTTTGAATAGACCAAGGCAGCAAGCCTTCTTTCCATTGTGTGATTTGTTTGCCTTCTTGCAATACAATCGTATCCTTACCGATCAGGTCAACGCGGCTGACGTGACTGTCGAGGTTAATACGAACGCACGGCCAGTTCAGGCGCGCGGCAACTTGTTCAATGTGGGTGGATTTACCTGTCCCGTGATAGCCCTGTATCATAACGCGGCGGTTATGCATAAAGCCCGCCAAAATCGCCATGGTTGTATCATGGTCAAATTTATAGGTGGGGTCGACATCAGGCACGTTGGGGGTGTCTTCGCTGAATCCCGGAACCATCCAATCACAATCAATGTCGAATGTTTCACGGGCATTATATTTGGTGTCGGGGATGGTCGTGTATTTTCCCTCTTTGGCTTTGATTTGGGTGATGCTGAACGACATACCGCGTTCGGCTTCTTTGTCTTTATCAAGATGATCTGTCATATGCTGTACTTTTGTCATGATTTTGTGTGGTCACTGGCGTCATTCGTATGAGGCTATTTAACGTCACGTTTTTCGAGTTTTGAGTACTCTTGGAACGCGAGCTTTAATATTGTATAGGCCATATTGATCTTCTTGAGAAGCTCTTCGGCATCGGAATCGTTTTTATTTAGGTCAGGGTGATATTTTTTAGCCAATGTTTTGTAGCGTGTTTTAATTTCCTCGAGCGTAACAGGCGGCGAAATCCCCATAATGGCCATGGCTTCATATTCGGGGGTGTTGGTATCGCCGGCGAATGTGTTAGTGCGCGCCCCCTGTGCTTGTTGGTCTTGTTCTCCATCGGAAAAGTAATAGGTGTTTTGTGCAGCTTCATGGAGCTTTTGCTCGGCATGAACATCGGCGCGCCATGTCGGACGATCGCCGTAGAGGCTGCTTTGCATGTGGTTTTGAACTTCATGCGCTGACATACCTGCGAAAAAATCCCATGCCTTATTATATTCTTTAATATGGTTGAAGCAGAAGAAATAATAATCGTTTAACCCTCTGTGTTTTGGGGCTTTATGCTCACCGTGAGACGGGCAACCGGGCATATCGCAGGCACTTGGTGCGCTTTGCGTGTCCTGATCCTCAAATTCCGGCGATTTATACTTTAAAACTATCTTCGGCATAACCCTTACATTATATAGATATAATTAAGGATCGGCAAAAGAGAAATGAGCAAAATATGACGCAAAGCATGCAAAAAAGAATAGAAGAAAAATTAACTGCGGCATTGCAACCTGTAAATCTTGAGGTTGTAAATGAAAGTGCAAAGCATCATGGGCATATGGGGGATGATGGATCAGGGGAAAGCCACTTTTCAATTACGATATCATCAGAGTCACTTAGCAAACTAAGCCGTATTGATAGGCAGAAGAGGGTCTATAGTATACTGGACGAAGAAATGAAGGTTATTCACGCTTTGTCAGTAACGATAAAATAAAAACACCACCTTATAGTTGCATTTTTTATATTCTATGGATATGCTCCCCTAAGAAATAAATATTAACTTTGCTCGTGTGGGGGTGAAAATGAAAGAAACTACGTCAGATTGTGGCGGAGGTGAGGCTTATGTTTGTCAAGCAGGTCAAAGCTCATTAGTCAGTCGAAACATCACAATATTTGGTCGCAGAACGTCCGTTCGGTTGGAGCCGGATATGTGGGTTGCTCTAAATGATATAGCGGATAGAGAAAAATGTTCTATCCATGATATTTGCGGTTTAATTTACACGCGAAAAAATATTCAAACATCATTAACAGCGGCAATCCGTGTTTTTTTGATTTTGTATTTTCGCGCAGCTGCAACAGAGCGCGGCCATCAGGAAGCCGGACATGGTGACTTTAATATGATGAAAAAAAGAGCACGCATTCCTGAAAAGTATCAGGTATTTTTTGAGAAATCGGCTAAGAAACGTAGGGTGAGCGCGTATTAGAGCACTTGCAGTTGTGTAAGGTTTACAGACCGCGTCCATATTTTAAGAATTTTCTGCGGCGCGCAGCAATGATATCCGCTTTATCCCATGGAATTAATTGCTCAAATCCTTTTTCAATCTGATTTGCAACGCTTTGAATTGTGTCGTGCTTGTTACGATGCGCGCCGCCTACAGGTTCAGTGATGATAGCATCAATGAGCTTAAGTTCTTCAAGATCCTGCGCGGTCAGTTTTAACGCCGCCGCAGCATCCTTGGCATATTCGCCGTCACGCCACAGAATAGATGCACAACCTTCGGGTGAAATCACTGAGTAAGTTGCATGCTCCAGCATGTAAACTTTATCGGCAACGGCAATGGCAATCGCACCGCCCGAACCACCTTCGCCGATGATGACAGAGATAATCGGCACATCAGTGCGTAGGCAGGTTTCAATAGATTTTGCAATGGCTTCGGATTGTCCGCGCTCTTCTGCGCCAACACCGGGATATGCACCTGCGGTATCGATCAGGGTGATAACCGGAATTTGAAACTGGCTTGCCATCTTCATAAGGCGCTGTGCCTTGCGATAGCCTTCGGGGCGTGCCATACCGAAATTGCGTTCGATGCGGCTGGCTGTATCGTGGCCTTTTTCATGCCCCATGATGATGCATGATCTGCCACGGAAGCGGGCGAGCCCACCAATTAAAGCATGATCTTCGGCATAATTACGATCACCCGCCAAGGGGATGAAATCATCCATCATGCCTTGAACATAGTCCAGCATGTGCGGACGTGCCTGATGACGGGCAACTTGAACTTTTTGTGCAGGTGTGAGTTTGCTGTAGGTTTGTTTGAGAAGCTTATCCGCCTTGCTTTGCATGCGGGAAATTTCGTCGGCAATGTTTACCTCGTCATCGCTATTCACGTGACGAAGTTCTGAAATTTTACCTTCAAGTTCCAATATCGGCTTTTCAAAATCAAGCTGACTCATGTGTCTCTTTATACCCTATTTATTGTACAGGCTGATCACACATATAAAATACGGCGATCTTTTATAATCCTGTTTATTTTTTCGTAGCGGTTTTTGCAAGAGGATGTTTTTCCTCAACCGCTTTTTTAACATCTTCACCAAGTATGTGTGTGTAGATTTGCGTTGTTGCAATATCTGCGTGACCCAACATTTTTTGTACAGAGCGTAAATCCGCACCGTTATTGAGTAAGTGCGTCGCAAAAGCATGTCTTAAAACATGCGGACTAACGCGACCATCATCGATTCCGGCTTCTTTAGCCAAATCTTTTAACAATTGCGCGAAACGTTGTCTGGTCAAGTGGCCGCTAACTGATGTTTTTGACGGGAACAGCCATTTATTTTGATTCGATGTGTCTTCCTCACCAATATGCTGCTTACGGACATCAAGATATTTTGCCAGACTGGTCTGTGCGTGTGTCGAAAGGGGGACCATACGCTCACGTCCGGATTTACCGGCAACGATCAGGTGGTCTGTGTTTTTGCCAATCGCCGAAAGCGGAAGGCCAACAAGTTCAGAAACGCGCAAACCTGTGGCATAGAGCATCTCAATCAAGCAAACCAATCTGACACTTTCAGCGGTGGATTTTTCACCGGCAGTTTTAATCAGGCTGGTGACTTCTTGCTCTGTTAATGTCTTGGGGAGCGTGCGCCCTTGTTTTGGGCTTTCTATCGTTGTCGTCGGATCATCTTCGCGGTGACCTTCGGAGACAAGATAACGATAGAACTGGCGCAAGGCAGACAGGCGGCGTGCAACTGTGCGCACAGCGATTTTGCCTTTGTTCGGGCCTTTGGTGTTTGATTTTTCGCTCAGATCCTTAAGGTAATCCTTTAGGTTGTCTGCTGTTGCGCGATCAATTTCAATGCTTTTATTGTTTCTGAGGAATAAGCTGACATCCGCCAAATCACGCCAATAAGCCTGACGCGTATTGATTGCAGCACCACGCTCAGTAATCAGCATATCAAGGAATGCATCTACGAGTGGGTGTAAGTCTGGTTTCGGCATTGCCGGGCGGCCAGGTCTTGCCATTTTATTCTCCTTCAGTTTCCATCTGTAAAACGGCCTGTGCCACCATACGATGTGATAATTGTGTCAAACCCGAATCGTTGAGGGCAATTACAATATCGTCTAGAGTTCCAACATAAATATCTTTCGTGCTTATCTTGCCTAACATATAGGCAGACAACAACAAAGATACACTTGTGTCTTGATTTCTACTCGACTGTTTCAATGCCCTTAAAACGACGTAGGGAGGCATTGTATACCTGTTATTCCAGACCAAGTCAAAACCATTTGCATCTATGTAGCGCACTTTATCACTATTATTCTCGCTGATGTCAATATTTTCTATAATATTTTTAAATGCATATTTTTTCTGGTCCGAAAATAAAAATTTATTCAATGTTTCTTTGACTTTAGCGCGTTGATCGCCATCATCTGCTTTTGTCATAACTGATAGCGCGGTCAGTAATTTCAACCGTGTGTTTTCCATGGTCACATCATCATAATGCAGGCCGAGAAGATCGTCGATCCAGTCATTTGGTGGGGACATATCACTATAGAGGAATAGTCGCGCTGCACGATAGGCATCTTCAAGTGATAAATCATCACCGATATGCATATGCTCAAGCGCCGGTAGAAATGGAATCAGCGCGGCATCGCCATAGTTTTTGGCAATATTGAACGCTTCGGCGACTTTGTCTTTGCGTTTTTTCGGCAGCCATCCGGCCTTCGTTTCATCGAATAAGAATGCCAGCGTGTACCAATCATTATTTTTAGGTGGATTGTTTTTATAGTGTTCAAGAATGCCTTCATAAAGCGCGCTTAGAGCTTTGGGGGCTTCTATGCCATTTTCAACGGCGGCGGTGGTCAGAATGGCCTTTGTTTGCTCGCTCATGTTGGATTGTACCAAAAGGGCGGCGAGGTGCTGCGGCGGTATGCTCTTATATAGTCCTTCATCGCTTGCAGGCAGGATAATACGGTCTTCGGCGGTTAGGGCTGCACGTTCCAAAAAGCTGAGAGCCTGAAATGTTTGAGGGTTATATTCAAAGCGGAAAGTCTCATCATCCAGAATGGTTTTTAGAATTTTGTGATCTGATTGATCTATAATATCGCTATGGCTCTGCTGTTTTTCCTTCGAAAGTGACAAAGTACAAAAGGCGTTCATTTCTTTCCAAAACGTCAAATCACTATATTTCTTGAACGATGTCTTAACCTCAAGGCAGGCAAGTGCCTTTTGTTTGTTCAACAGCATGCTGAAAATACCCGCACGGATGAGCGGTTCATCCAAGGTGCTGTCTGACGCCTTATTATAAAGTTCAAACGCGGCGCGATTATAGCCCATGCGTAAAAGGGCGGTGATGCGCAATGTTAATAAATCCTGCCCCTTGGTAATGGGTATATCGTTATTGATCGCCTTGCTGTCTGCGGAGGTCAAGAGCAGGTTCTTGATGGTGGATTGCAGCGCGACCCAAGGTGTGTGGTTGATATTTTTCAACAACGACACCAGATCGGCGCGATTGGCATGACGGTAAATACCCGTCCCCAAACTGTTTGCGTCTTCATCACCAAGCAAGCCCGTCGATTCAAGCGCGGTATAATCCATAGCTTGCACATCTTGTGCATGAGCACGCGGCACATATAAAGGGCTGGCACACAGGCACAGAACAATAGTGATAGATAAGATCTTATTCATTTAATAATTGATCACTCGCTATTGTTTCAACAACGGTTGTTTGCGGAATTTGCACATCTTTGATTGCAACCAACGTCGTGATTCCCACCACGAAAAAGACCAAAAGTGCGAAAAATATTTTTATCAGAAACGACATAGCTCTTCAGTTCATATTGTATTGTTAGCGTGTGAACTGTATAGCAAAGATAATCATGTTTTAAAAGAATGGATGACATTATATTGAGCATAGATACAAAAACAGAAAAACCGATTGTTTTGATTGGTATGATGGGATGCGGAAAAAGCTTTGTCGGGCAACGGCTTGCTTTGGCTTTGGGCATTCCTTTTTATGATACCGATGTTTTTATTGAAAAAGATCAGGGCAAGAAAATTGTAAAAATCTTTGCCGACCAAGGTGAAGAATATTTCCGTACGCTTGAAACGCAGGCGATTTCAACGCTGTTGAAAAAGGGGCGCTGCGTTATTGCGACGGGCGGCGGCTTGGTGACGACATCTGAAAATCTTGCATTGATCAAAAACCATGCATTTTCAATCTGGCTGCAATCGGATATTCAAATGATCATCAAGCGCCTTGATGGTGATGACACGCGGCCTTTGTTGCAATCGGGTGATCCTGAAAAAACATTGGAGCACTTGTTAAACACGCGTAAGGCTTTATATTCCAATGCAGATATTCATATCGACAATAAGGGCGATATCGAAACAATCCTGCAAACCATAAAAGCAAGAATTGGGCATATAGAATAATGAAACCACATAGAGTTCATATTGATCTTGGCGAGCGGAGCTATGACATAGCCATCGGCGCAGGGCTTTTGGATGATGTTACGGCGCATTTGCCTTTTGACGTCTCTGGAAAAAAGCTGTTTTTGATCACTGATACGAATGTCGAGCCATACGCCGCCGCGCTACAAAAATCTTTGCTGGTCAAAGGGGCAGGGCTTTGTGAGGTTTTGGTGCATCCGTTCGGTGAGAGCACAAAATCCTATGAGCGTTTGCAACGCACTCATGATTGGCTGCTGGAGAATAATATTCACCGTAATTCCGTTGTGTTTGCAATTGGCGGCGGTGTGATTGGTGATTTGGGCGGCTTTGCGGCCTCAACAATTTTGCGTGGCGTGCCTTATGTACAAATCCCGACATCGTTGCTGGCGCAGGTCGATAGCTCGGTTGGCGGTAAAACCGGTATCAACACGCAATACGGCAAAAATCTGGTTGGTAATTTCTATCAACCTGTATCTGTGATTGCGGATATAGACACTTTGAAGACCCTGCCGAAGCGTGAATTACTTGCAGGCTATGCGGAGGTTGTGAAATACGGTTTGTTGGGTGATTTGGCCTTTTTTGAATGGTTAGAGAAAAACGAACAAGACGTGATTGATCTGAAACCCGAAGCTGTAACCTATGCCATTGAGATGAGTTGCCGCAAAAAAGCGGAAATCGTCGAAGCGGATGAAAAGGAGGGCGGTGTGCGCGCCTTGCTTAATCTTGGGCACACATTCGGCCATGCTTTGGAAGCCGCCGCGGGATATGACGGAACATTATTGCACGGCGAGGGCGTTGCCATTGGCACAATGATGGCCTTTGATCTTTCTGTACGCATGGGATTATGTACGCAAAGCGATGTTGATCGTGTGCAGCGCCATTTCGAAGCGGTGAAGCTGCCCGTCGCGATAAGCGATGTTAAAACAAACGGCGCAATCCAAACCACTACAGATAATTTGATTGCCACCATGCGCCGCGATAAAAAGGCTATGGATAATACGATGGTATTCATCGTGGCAAAGGGCATAGGACAGACCTTTGTTTCAAAAGATGTACCGGAAAATCTGGTGCGCGATGTTCTGAATAGTTTTTTAAATGAAGGGCATTAAAGCATGGAAATGGGACTGACGGCCTCAATTGTAGGTATTATTATACTGCTTCTTTTATCGGGTTTTTTTTCGGGTTCAGAAACGGCATTCACTGCGGCTTCTCGGGTGCGTTTGCGCTCGCGTGAGAAGGAAGGAAACCTGCGCGCCGCGATGGTTAACAGAATTCGCGAAGAAAAAGACCGGATGATTGGGGCGTTGCTGCTCGGTAATAATCTGGTGAATATTATGGCCTCTGCGCTGGCAACCAGCGTGTTGATAAAAATATTCGGCGAAAGCGGCGTGATCTACGCGACATTGATTATGACCTTGTTGGTTTTGATCTTTGCCGAAGTGCTGCCTAAAACTTACGCCTTCCATCATGCGGAAAGTCTGGCGATGCGTATTGCGCCTATTATCCGCATGGTTATTGTCATTTTCTCGCCTGTGACCGAAGGGGTGACATGGATTGTGCGTCAGGTGCTGAAAGTTTTTGGTGTGGATATTTCAAAGGTGGCGGCTGGTTCGCATTTAGAATTGCTGCGCGGCGCGATTGAAATGCACGAAGGTCCCGAACAGGAAACACAGGAGCAGCGCGCGATGCTGCGTTCTATCCTTGATCTGGCGGAAGTGGATATCGAAGATATTATGATCCACCGCAAAAATGTGGCGATGATTGACGTGGATCAATCTGTTGAAAAAATTGTGGATGATGTTCTGAACAGCCCCTATACGCGTCTTCCCCTGTGGAAAGATAACCCTGATAATATTGTGGGTGTTTTGCATTCCAAGCAGCTATTGCGCGAATTGATGGATACAGGCGGCGATTTGGAAAATATTGATATAACACGCATATTGATGCCGCCATGGTTTATTCCTGAAACTACGATTTTATATGATCAGCTTCAGGCGTTCCGTAATCGTAAGGAACATTTCGCCGTAGTGATTGATGAATATGGCTCCTTCATGGGGGTTGTTACGCTCGAAGATATTCTTGAGGAAATCGTTGGGGATATCGATGATGAGCATGACGAGGCTATGACAGGTGTGCGCCGATTGTCCAATGGCTCGTACATTATTGACGGGGCGGTGACGATCAGGGATTTGAACCGTGAATTTGAATGGGGCTTGCCGCATGATGAATATGCGACGCTTGCCGGATTGATTTTATATGAATCCCATATGGTTCCCGATGTCGGGCAGTCGTTCCGTTTCCATGATTTTCAAATGGATATTGTCAGAAAACAGCGCAATCAAATTACGCTGGTGCGCGTTACTCCGCCTGCAGACGAAGATCTGATCGCACACGTGTAGCCAGTTCAATATTTTGTTTAAGATGCGCAGGCGTGATTGTGCCGATGATAATGCCGCTTGTCCCGTCATGGGAAAAGGCAAAGCGCAGCGCATCGTCTATATTGGTGTTATGCCCACTTGAGAGCGCTTTTTTCAGTAATACGCCTTTTTTATGCTGCGCGGCGTAATCAAGAACGGGTTTTTCATCGGTATATTGCGCGTTATAAGTGGCCATGACTATATCCATAAGCGCCAGCGTTTTGATACCGCCTTCCGCCGTTTTGGTCGATGCGCCGATGGCTTTGACAAGTCCTTGATCTTTGAAATCATGCATAACGCGGATCAGGGCATCATTATTCAAAATATCCATGTCATTGCCATCAGAATGAATTAGCAAGACATCGATGTAATCGGTGTTCAAACGTTTGAGGGAGCGCTCCAGACTGCGCTTAAAGTGATCGGGGGTGAAGTGATAGCTTGAGATGCCATCCTCAAATTCTTCACCGACTTTACCGACAATCACCCAGTCTTCGCGTTGCCCCGATAGCAGCCGCCCAAGACGTTCTTCGCTTTGCCCGTATGACGGGGCGGTGTCGAGCATATTGACCCCCAGTGATTTGGCCAGCGTCAAAAAATCAGCGAGTGTATCCTCAGTCGGAATATCAAAGCCTTGTGGGTATTTCACCCCTTCATTGCGCCCGAATTTCACCGTACCCAGCCCGATAGGGGAAATATTCAGACCCGTTTGCCCTAATTCAATGTTGTCCATTTGGCGGTATCCCATGGTGTTTTCGCATAATCAGCATCCTGCATGAATGAAAAATCGGATGATGTGTGCGACGGTTCAATATGCTGCGCGGCCAGTTCCTTTAATATCATATCAAACAGCAAAGGCGCGAAGGTCAATTTCGTCGGCCAACAATAAAGCGTGTTTTCGGCGCGGTGAATTGTCGGTGTATCAGGCATCCAACCATCTGTTTTTGATTTACCCTCAATACGATCAATCGGCAGGACGGCCCATTGGACATTTGAAAAATCAACATTCGGCAAATGTGATTGAAACGCCTTAAGCGCGTCTTTGTAAACATCTTGCGGATTGGATTCTTTTGTACGCTCTGCCACGCGGCCACCCAAATACCAGACCAGCGTGCCGTCTTCGGCTTTATGGGTTGTGATCGAGATCAGCGGCTTATCCGTTTTACCAACCAAATGCGCAAATAGCGGGAAGGGCGCAGGTTTTAGCATGCCTTGCAATAACGGGCGCGCCTGTGTTTCCAGACCCTTAGCGTGGTTGTTATGGGCGGCAATGACGGCGTTGCTTTGTGCGCTGGTGAAAATAGTGCATTTGGGTGATATATTGTGCTCTTTTAAATATTCAATCGGGTTGCCTGCTTGTTCATCCGTGAGTGTTTTGATGCAATCTTTATAGGGGGCTGCTAGAGCTCGTATGACGGTCGGAATATTCAAAATCGGCTCACCCATAAAGACGACAGAGCCATCAAAGCCGCTATTTTTAATATCTGCGCCCCATTCTTGTCGGGGGATGTCATGCACCGTTTTGCCTAAAGCTTTTTGTGCAACCAGCTTACCCAGATTGCCGAAAAGCCCGCGGGGAATTAGTAATTGCTGTGAGGGGGCATTCATACTGGCGGCGGATAAATCAACATCACCTTGACCATTTAGCGCATCGCGCCATAAATCGGGCATAGCGCTGATGGATTTTGCAAGCGCGTTCACTTTACCCGCGAGCGAGAATTTCAGGCCGGAATGGATGATCCCCTGCGATGCAATAGTTTGTCCGCAGCCAATCGTATTTTTTTCAAGGAGAAGAACGTCGAAACCAAGCTTTTTAAGACGGTGAAACGTCCACAATCCGGCAATACCCGCGCCGAAAATAACGGCATCGGGTGTTGTTGGTTTATGTGATTTTGCCATGGCATTGCTTAAACTTTTTGCCTGATTCACAGGGACATGGTGCATTACGTGGAACTTTACCCCATGTCGCCGCGTCATCTTTATCAAAGGCGCGTTTTTTTGGGAAGGGCGCTACGCTCTCACCTTGCTGTTCTTGTTGTTGCTGTTGCGGCGCATTGGATAGGGCGGGATCGGTTCGTGTTTCTTGGAACTCACCTTCTTCCGGTTCATCATGCAACGCCTTCATAACAAGGCTGGCATTGCCTTGCTCGATGTTAAACTCAACAAGGCTGAGGGTTTGCGTAATGGTTTCACGCATATTGTCCAGCATTTCTTGGAACATCGAGAACGCTTCGGTTTTATACTCATTCAGTGGGTCTTTTTGTCCGAAAGCGCGCAGATTGATCCCTTGACGCAAATGGTCAAGATTCAAAAGATGCTCTTTCCAGTGCTGGTCAAGCATTTGTAGAACAATGGATTTCTCAATTTGTCGCCAAATGTCAGGGCCTGTATTGGCGGCCTTTCCTGCCATTTTTGCGTCGGCGGCTTCGATCAGGCGATCGGCAATTTCATTATCGGCGATGCCTTCTTCTTGCGCCCATTCACGAACGGGAATATCCAGATTGAGCAGGCGTAGCACCTCTGTTTCCAGCGTGTCTAAATCCCACTGCTCTGAATAACTACCTGCGGGAATGCAGCGTGCAACCAGTTCATCAATGACATCGTGGCGCATATCACGCACCATTTCTTCCAGATTATCCGAGGTCATAATTTCGCGACGTTCTTCGTAAATTTCTTTACGTTGACCGTTCATAACATCATCAAATTTCAGCAAGTTTTTACGCATTTCGAAGTTCATACCTTCGACTTTACCTTGCGCACGTTCCAGCATTTTGGATATCCATGGATGTTCCAGCGCTTCGCCGTCTTCAAGGCCGATACGTTTATTGGCGAGCAGACCTTCTAATTGTTGGCCTGCGAAAATACGCATCAAGTCATCTTCGACAGACAGGAAGAACATCGACGCACCGGGATCACCCTGACGGCCTGAACGACCACGGAGCTGATTATCAATCCGGCGCGATTCATGCCGCTCTGTCCCGACGATGTAAAGGCCACCAGCTTCTTTGACGCGGTCTTTGTCTTTTTCGACTTCTTCGCGGATTTTGGCGATGGCTTTTTCGCGTTTTTCCTCTGACCAGCTTGGGTCAATCTCTTCTTCGATACGCATTTCGGCGTTACCGCCAAGCTGAATGTCTGTACCGCGTCCTGCCATGTTTGTGGCAATCGTAACCGCGCCCGGGCGTCCGGCTTGCGCCACGATAAAGGCTTCACGCTCATGGTGGCGGGCGTTCAAAACATTATGCTTTATCTTTGCTTTTTTCAGACGCTCCGATAGTTGTTCAGAACGCTCGATTGATACAGTACCGACCAGAACAGGCTGTTCACGATCCTGACATTCTTCAACAAGCTGCGCGATGGCATCTTCTTTTTCATCAATAGATTTATAGATTTTATCGTCATAATCTTTACGCGCGATAGGCTTATGCGTTGGGATTTGTATAACGCCGAGTTTGTAGATTTCCACGAATTCCGCTTCTTCGGTCATACCTGTACCTGTCATACCGGCCAATTTGGGGTATAGGCGGAAATAATTCTGGAATGTCACAGACGCAAGAGTCTGGTTTTCATTTTGAATCTGTACATGTTCTTTGGCTTCAATCGCCTGATGAAGACCTTCGGACAGGCGTCTGCCATCCATCATGCGGCCTGTAAATTCATCAATCAGAACAACTTTGTCATCCTTAACGATGTAATCTTTGTCGGCTTGAAACATTTTGTGCGCGCGCAATGCCTGATTGACGTGGTGGACGATGGCAATATTGGCCATGTCATACATGCTGCCCTCATCAAGAAGGCCGTGTTTGCGGAGTAATTCCTCCACATGCTCTTGGCCTTGTTCTGTCAAAACGATACTTTTGTGTTTTTCTTCCAAATCGTAATCGGCATCGTCAAGTTCAGGGAGGAGTTTATCAATGGCAACGTATAAATCGGTATTGCCTTCTGAGGGGCCTGAAATAATCAAAGGTGTTCGTGCTTCATCAATAAGAATCGAATCAACCTCATCGACGATGGCGTAGTTGAACGGGCGTTGTACCATTTGATCGATACGGAACTTCATGTTATCGCGCAGATAATCAAAGCCAAACTCGTTGTTTGTGCCGTATGTGATGTCAGAAGCGTATGCTTTTCTGCGTTCTTCTTCGCTGATTTTTCCTGTAATACAACCTGAGGTCAGGCCAAGGAATGAGTATACTTCACCCATCCACGCGGCGTCACGTTCGGCTAGGTAATCGTTCACGGTAACAACATGTACGCCTTTACCAGAAATAGCATTCAAATAAACAGGCAGCGTCGCAACCAGTGTTTTACCTTCACCTGTACGCATTTCTGCGATTTGTCCGTCATTCAAAACAAGACCGCCAAGCAACTGCACGTCGTAATGGCGTTGTCCTAGGGCGCGACTCGCCGCTTCACGTACAACAGCGAAGGCCTCGTGCGTTATGTCGTCTAAGGATTCGCCCTTTTCCAAGCGTTGACGAAAAACATTCGTTTGTTCCTTTAGCTCGGCATCACTCATTGCCTGATAGGTAGGCTCAAGCGCATTTATCGGCTCGATATGCCTTAGGTATTTTTTGATTGCCCGTTCATTTGACGAGCCAAATATTTTCATTGCCAGAGAGAGTACCATAAAGTCTCCTTAATCTTACCGGATGCCTTTCATATAAGGTGCAAAAACGCCTTCGTCAACAAAAGCCCTGTGGGTTGTATCCATAATATGTGTTGAAAACACGAAATTCATTCGTTACGTTGTCAAAATCGATACAAAATAACAACGATGTTAAAAAGAGTTATGAGGATTATTATGAAGGATTTAGACAAGTCATATAAAGGCTTTGTAGCCGGAGAACATGGTAATGCCATGATGATTGCTCTGGTTGTTACCGCTATTTTCGGTGCTGGTTTTATTGGTTATAAAAGCGGACAAGAAGATATCTACAATCAATTTACTGCTTATTTGTCAGACCGTGGCATTATTCAAGCCTCTGCGGATGATCAGGCGGAAGATGCAGGCGCAGATAATCCTGTGATTGCTAAGGTGGATGGCGATGCAATCCGTCGTAAAGATGTGATTGCTCTTGTGAATGCGATGCCACCGCAAATGCGCCAAATTCCATTACAACAGCTTTACCCGATGGCCTTAGAGCAAGAGATCAGCAATAAAATTGTTGATAAGAGAGCAGCTTCTGCCGGACTTGGGGGCGATAAAGATGTGCAAAAGGAATTGCGTATCGCCAAACAGCAGATCATTCGCGCAAAGTTTCTTGAAAATGAAATTACAGCACGTGTTGATGATGCCCGCGTTAAGGTCGAATACGAAAAATATTTAAAAGAGTTCCCTGATGTTCAGGAAGTGAAAGCCGCACATATTCTGGTTGATGATGAAAAGCTTGCGAAAGACATTATCAAGAAGCTAGATAATGGCGAAGATTTTGCAGCCCTTGCACAGGAATATTCAAAAGATGGTTCGGCTGAAAACGGTGGCGATCTTGGTTATTTCGCGAAAAGCGAAGTTGTTCCTGAGTTTGCAGAAGCTGCATTTTCTACAAAAGTTGGTACATACGACAAAACACCTGTGAAGTCTGACTTTGGATATCACATCGTGCGTGTTGAGGAAAAACGCCAACGCCCACCAGCAGAATTTGATGAAATCAAATCATATTTGGCGCAAGAGCTTCAACGCACAGCCTTTGATGAAGTTATGAAAGAGTGGAAGTCAACCGCGACGATTGAGCGTTTTGATATTGAAGGCAATCCTATCCCTACAAAGGGTGATGCCGCCGCTGATTCGGAAGACGGGCAAGCGCAAGCACAGGCAACGCCTGAAGGTGGCAATGATGCAGAGCCAGCCGCTGGCGTAGAAGACGATGCGCAAACATCGGACGATACAGCCGAATAACATTGTTTGTTGATAGAGATTCAAATCAGCCGTGGTTTTTTACTGCGGCTTTTTTGCAGGTTTAACAGTGAGGGGAATATCATGAATTGCGCGCAAGCTCTTGAATTACCAAGGCCGAAAACACCATCGGGGTTGCCGATTGTTTTGGTTGCTGCCGCCGCGTTGGTGGATGGTGATGGTCGTGTCTTACTGGCGCAAAGGCCAGAGGGGAAATCTATGGCGGGCTTGTGGGAATTTCCGGGCGGAAAGGTTGAAGCAGGGGAAAACCCTGAATTTAGCCTGATGCGGGAATTGGAGGAGGAACTTGGCATTGAAACACGTGAGTGCTGTTTCTCGCCCATTGGCTTTGCCTCGCATCAATATGAAAAATTTCATTTATTGATGCCTTTATTCGTCTGCCGTTTCTGGAAAGGCGAAATTACAGCTCTAGAGAATCAAAAGTTCGAATGGGTTTTGCCGCAGGATATGTATGACTACCCTATGCCGGAAGCGGATATACCGTTGATTTTTCAATTAAGGGATCATTTGTAGAAATCTGCCATGATTATAGTATGATAGCGGTATGTATTGTTCGGTAGATCAACTTCAAGAATTTTATAAAAGTGAAATCGGCGGAATCGTTCAAACGATCCTTATGAATCACATCGCAGAAGCATGGCCTGACGTCCGTGATTTCCGCGTGATGGGCTGTGGCTATGCGTTGCCATATCTGTCCTATTTTCAAACCTGTTCCGCGCCCGCAGAGCGCGTGATTGCCTTAATGCCGAAAGATCAAGGCGTTGTGTTCTGGCCGGAAGATAAAAAGAATCTTGTGTTGAGCTGCGAGGAAGACCGTTTCCCCATTGAAAATGCCTCGATTGATCGCGTTATTTTGGTGCATCATCTGGAAGGCTGTAACGATTTGCGGCGCTCTATCCGAGAAGTTTGGCGCGTGCTCAAAGCCAATGGCCGCGTGTTGGTGGTTGTTCCGAATCGTTTGGGCGCATGGGCGCATGCGGATTGGTCGCCGTTCGGTCATGGTCGTCCGTTTACGATGTCGCAATTATCGCTGTTGTTGAATGATAATTTATTTGAAGTTGTCAGCCATAAAAGCGCATTATTTGTGCCACCAATCCCTGATTCTCCCGTGATGATGCGCTCTGCCAATTTGATTGAGCGTATGGGGCGTACGATTTTACCGTTTGTTGCGGGTGTGCATATTGTTGAGGTCAGTAAAAGAATCTACGCCAGTGCGGATAACAAGGGTGGCGGTTCGGCGGTGTTCTCAAAAACCAAGAAAATCCTCGGCTCGCCCGTTCCGCAAAGCTTTACGCCTTCACAGAAAAAACAATCCTGATTTATTCTCTTATCCTTCAAGGCCAAGCGGGTTGTTGGGATCAACACCATCCATAAATTGCTTGCTGCGGTCGGCGTTGGTGACTTGATAGACAAGGCCAATCCAACTGGCCAGAATGCTGCGCGCACTGTCTGTCCATGTATTTTCCAGTGTGTCGGCAAGCTCACAATTAAGCGTCTGTAAGGCCTCTTTGCTCATATCTGCAGGATTATAAAGCATCAGTTTTTCAATGGTTTCTTCTTTGAAGTAATGAGCAGGCATTGGCGGTGGGGTCGTACGCCCCCCTGACTTATACAATGTTATTTCCCGCTGATATTCCTTGAGCAGGCTGATCGTGTCGTATTCAGGGTGCCCTTGCATGCAAACCAAACGAAACCCATCAGGAGAAACGGCGATATGTGCATCGGCGTCGCGGCTTCCGACAAGGATTTTCATGCCGGCCTGTGTGAATTGTTCGGATGTGATTGTGTTATACCGTGAATGCGGGACATCAAACACCGTATTCATATTTCTAACCAGCGGGTGATAGCGGTCTGCTACGCGGTGGCGATAAACACCCCAGAGCTTGCCATCCGGCAGGGGGCTGCGTTTTTGATTGTATTTGGATTGCATGATGGCATGCGTCGCAAGGCATGAACACATGGTCGAGGTCACATTATCCCATGCCCAAGTCATCACATCATTTAAAGGTTCCCAAAAATCTTCCTGCTCTAATGCAGGTTGTGAAACGTTGGCGCCTGTCACGATCAGGGCGTCCAGACCTTCTTCCTGTAACTTTTCAAACGGCTCATAATAATGATCTATGTAAGAGCGTGTTTCCGCGCTCCGCGATAGGGAGGGCAGGCTAAACGGATGAATATAAAGCTGCGCGATTTGGTTACTTTCCCCAACAAGGCGGAAAAACTGTCGCTCTGTGGCTTCTAACGCGGCATCGGGCATCATGTTGAGTAACCCGATATGCATTTCGCGAATATCTTGGTTTTGCGCGCGTTCAGGCGGCAATATTGTACGCCCTTCATCTTTCAGGCGTTTAAAAGTTGGTAATTCTTTGTAGGCAACGAGAGGCATTACAGGGTAAGATCCTATTTGATTTATCCATCACTAACATGTAATAAGTCTAAAATAAATGGGATTAGCAAGTCGATGCAAAATACATTAGATGAAATTCGCGTACAAATAGACAGTATCGACAATCAGGTTCATGATTTGTTGATGCAGCGTGCATCCTTGGTATCTTCGGTTGCGTTGGCCAAAAAGGAAAGCGGTATGCAAGTTGTGCAGCCTGCGAGAGAGGCACGCATGATGCGCCGTTTATTGGCACGTCACAAGGGGCCGTTACCCCAAAAAACAATCATCAGAATTTGGCGTGAGCTTGTCGGCTCTGTGTCGCTTTTACAAACAGGGTTGAGCGTTGTTATCTCCGATGAAGGCGACGGTTACACCTATTGGGATATGGCGAAAAACTATTTCGGCAGTGTTGTCCCCATGAAAGTTGTAAAAGGCCAGCAAGCCGCGATCAGTGAAGTGATAGAAGATAAAGCGTCATTTGCCGTTTTGCCGTGGCCGGAACTGGATCAGGAAATGCCGTGGTGGTCGCATTTGTTTAATCGTCAGAATCATGATGAAGGGCAAGTTTTT
>TARA_R110001592_G_scaffold125262_5_pt1 | contig 20829 bp, 11 predicted proteins | sample TARA_R110001592 | Tara Oceans TARA_R110001592 (sample SAMEA4398387) | marine metagenome | biome: Polar Biome; feature: [SRF] surface water layer (ENVO:00010504); material: water (ENVO:00002006), including particulate matter (ENVO:01000060) such as... | depth 5 m | reverse complement strand
AAACTGCGCAAAGAGCAAGGCTACTCTCAAGAGAATTTTGCTTATGCGTGTGAGCTGGACCGGACCTATGTCGGCGGGATCGAACGGGGAGAACGAAATCTTTCGTTGCGGAATATCGAACGGATCGCCGATACCCTCGAAATCAGCTTGGCCGAATTGATGGATGGAGTTTAAGAGAGCTTAGACCGCAGAGTCAACAACCAGGACGACTCCCAGTTGGTCAGAGTCGTCGGTTTTTTCCAGTATTGCATCTGCCGGGTTTTCAAACAGACGGGGATTCTTTAAACAGGTCGCATCATGCTGGCACACAGCATACCGTAGTCGCGCTGCCAGAAGCTGAGTCCGCAGCCGTTGGATTTCTTCCTGCTCCCATTTCTGATTTGCTGATGGATCACCGGCATAAATCCCCAACAGATTTACATCTTCGAGATCCATTTCTTCATACCAGAACTGCAAAGCGGCTCTGATCAACATAATTTCTTGTCTCTGTAACATCGTTCTCCTTTCTGTCCCCTGGACTTAATGTCGAGTTATCTTGCTTGAATATCACTCTTTCACACTGACTGAATCGTGACTTTGAACTGTTTTCATAATGAAAGCTTGATTTTCAAGACAGTTGCTATTTATCATGACATCTTTTGGGGCAAAAATTTAGTTTTTTTGGTGTTTCCTGTTGTTGCTGAAGTCTGAGTTCTTCAACGACTGATTGAGCAATTAACCTGATTAATTGATCGAGGGCGTTATGAACCTCATCAAACGTAGGTGGTTCAGTCTGGTTTCTGCTGTTCGGGCATGCCATACTATTTCTCCTTAATTCTAGCGCATAAAAAATGCCCCGTATTCAATAATGAACACGAGGCAAAGAAAGTTATATTAGATTATTTAGCTTGGAAATCAGATCTCACCAGCATGTGGTAGAGGGGTGAACTGATAGCGAGGGTGCTTATGTCGCCTCAGCTTACCTGATTCAGGAGGTTCTGTAATCGGCATGTAAGGATCGGTTATTCCTAAAGAATTCATCTTACGATGTAGTGCTACAGCATATTGCATCGCAGTTACTGTGAGACCTAAAGTCTGTGCAAGCTCTTCCATCTTCTTTTTTTTGCCGATAGGATTTGCTTGACGCACTTCGATAACTGCTTCTCTATACGCAGCTCTTTGAGGCGGATCAAATAAGTCTACTGTTAAAATACGCTCCAAAGGTTTCTGAAGCGTGCCTCGCGAGCCAGAATTTTCAAGTAGACCAGCAATGAATAAACGAAAACGTGTACGAAGAACTATTTTTCCACCATCACAAAGCTGATAAGGGAAAACTACGATTTTGGGTATCAGCCGTTGCATCAATAGCCTGAATTCCCAACTATCTACTTCGAGGTGAAGTAGATTAGTTCTCGCCAGATCTTTTAGGTCAGTGATGTCAGGTATTTCAATAGTTGAGTGAGGTTTATCTTTTAGAGCAGAAAGTTCTAGTTGGTTATCTTTATGTTCTGATTCTAAGCGTTTTAAATCCTGGCTTACTCGTTCACTAGTGTTACCGGAACGAAGGTAGCTGAGTAGGTTTTCTATTTCTTGCTCCTGTCGATGAATATCCCTTTCAAGCTGACTTTGTTTGTTTATCAAATCTTGGTCAAGCCTTCTGGACTCCTCATGAACTTTCTCCAGGAACTTTTGATCGAAATCAGGTAATTGTTCAATTTCAGCTAAAACCGCCGATAGAATTTTTTCAGTGGCAAGTGGTCCATCGACAGTGACACCATTCCAGCAGGAGTGATCTCGGGCACCATCACACATCAAATGATCTTTTTGGCCATGACCACCAAACACGTACTTGCGGCCACATATACCACACTCAACCATTTGTCCTGGAAAACGTGTTCGTTTTTTAGAAATGTTTTTCCGAGTATCTTTACCGTTTTTTCCCTTTCGACGATACTTCTTATTGCGGTCATCAAGCATCTTGATGAGCCTGTCATAGCGATCAGGATTAATGAAAGCCAAGTGGAGACAACTCCTCGTAAGTATTTCTTCCAGAGGTGAATCCACAGACTTACGTCGCCCTGTCCGATTGATTCGTTGCGACTTCTTTTTATTACGAACTCGAAGACCTTTCAGAATAGGATTGTACGTCACACGCTTCACCATCTTGCATGACCAATTACCTGAACGCGAACCTGGACCGACATGAACCCCTTCCTTATTTAACCAGTCCGCAACATCAGAATAGGTTGCTCCATTTTCAAGCATGGTAAACCAGTGTTCGTAAATGGCTTCTGCCTCTGGATCTTTATAGACGTCTTGGTCTGACTTCGCACCATCAGGCTTGATAAATCCATATATTAGCGTTTGGATAATCCCACCATTACTAAATCGATTTCTCAGACTTCGACGTATTCTATCGGAAGTATCTCGATTACTTCGTTCATGGTGCCAGGTTGAAATGAATGCGCTATCTTGCCAACCATCATTAGCAGTGTCTACATGATCGTTCAATGCGATCAGTCGCGTTCCATGATCTTCGCATAATTCACAAAGGTCGTAAGCGCGCCTTCGCCGACAGATGCGTCCCAAATCCTCACAAATCACAACGTCTAATTGTCTGGACTCAATTAATCTCTCGATTTCGTATAGTTCAGAACGATCCAAGTATTCGCCACTCCCTTGACTTTTGATACTTTTAAATTCAATTTGACCGTCATACCTCTGCCTTATATATTGCTTGAGTAGCGCCTCTTGGTCATCAAGACTAAGTTCGTCTTGACTTTCTTTACTGATGCGCTCCACCCCCAAAACATACAAGATGTGGTTGGCGCGTGGGGTGAACTTATTTGTGAGTGAATTAATCATCTCTAACGTCTCCAATAAAGTAGTTATTGAAGCGTGGAGATATTTTTGACACAGTGTGACAAAAATGCTGATAATTCCTAAGAATTCGTGATCATTGGTGATTAAGGATGAGTAAACGTAACTTATTTCCCCAAAGATACTTATTGTTCAAATCGGTTTGTTTCAAACCATTTAGAATTAGCAGTTCAGAGTGTCCCGTTCTCTCCGTTTATAGAATTCAGCCGCTGGAAACTCTTGTTATTACAGTTTCCAGCGGCTTTTTTTGCAGTAGGGCTCGCTGGAGAACCGGTGCACTGTCTGCAGTCTCTTTAACCAAAACATCAGCTCGGCCTGTACGATCCCATACTGGCTTCACTTCTTGAACCCTTCCTCGCATGGAATTCCCGATACAGGGATATACCTGTAGTCCTTTTCTTGTCCATTAGCACAGTTGTTACAATTCTCCTTCTCCGATCAATTGAAACAATCACTATTCGGTAACGGCCAGCGGATTTTCTGATTGTTCGTTGTCCCAGTTGACGAAATTCCCAATACAGGTATTTGCCTGAAATTTATCATTCCATATTCAGTCGCAGCAACACTCCGTAATCCGTAATAATTTCGCTCCTAGTGTCGTTTCAAAAGCTGCATGGATTCGTACTCTCCGAAACTCACTCAAGATAGATTTCGCCGTTCAATGCACACCGGTTACAGGATCAGCCAGATTCTCTCATCTCGATCTATGCGGGCTGCCATTTTCAGCATTTTTCTGCTGATGCTGGGAGCAGTCCTCTGCAGCTATGTCATATCGAATTATAAGAGGTTTGAAACTTCGCGATTCGAACAGATTCACTCAGTCGGGTCACAGCAGGTCGTTCTGAACCGAATCACTCAAAATGTCATCCAGTTGGCGAAAGACCCTGAGAATGAGTCAAGCTATTCTCAACTCGACTCGGATTTGACGCGATTCTCTCATCAGCATGAAGAACTTCTGCAAGCCGAGCCTTCAAGGCAGGCTTCCCGGGAAATCCTGACCAGTCAGATTTCCCCTCTAGTCCTACAGTTGACCGGTAAGGTTGCCCGGGTGCTTTCAGGTTCCCAGCACGCCAACACCGTGCTCAGAACAATCTTGATCGAAGAAAAACACCTGATTTCATTTTGGGCACAATATCAGTCTGCATTGATTTCAGAACATCAGTTACTCGTTCAGCGTGACCAGAATCAGCAGGCGGTCATCATCAGTTTGATCTGGATTGGTACAGGATCATTGATTTTTTTCATTTGGCGTTATATCGGGAACTGCAACCTCTATCGGCATCGCTTTTTCTCCGGATCGGAAGTGAGTGATCACCCTGCAGAACTGGAATCCAGCGCTGAAAGTGAGTTATTGCTTTCTAAAGTTGGAGAAATAGGAAAAATCGGGGGCTGGCATCTGAATCTGAAAACCCAGGAACTTTTCTGGACTGCAGAGACGTGCGCGATTCATGAAGTCGAGCCTGATTTTAAACCAACGCTCGAAAATGCCATTGAATTTTACACTCCTGATGCACGCCCACAAATTCAGAATGCCGTCAAACAAGCCATCAAAACCGGTCAACCCTGGGATCTGAAATTGCCATTCATTACAGCCAAAGGTCGACATATCTGGGTTCGCGCGCAGGGAGAACTGGAATATCAGAATAACGAACCAGTCCGGCTGGTTGGTGCCTTTCAGGATATAACCAGGGAAAAACAGCTTGAGGCTGAATTTTTGCTGTTACAAGACCATGAATATGCTTCGCGGGCCAGGCTCGAAGGCATCATTCGTTCGGCCACGGAAGTTTCCATAATTACAACCGACCCTGAGGGTATCATTACATTATTCAGCCCCGGTGCTGAACGGTTACTGGGCTACTCTGCCAAAGAAATGATCGGCTTGAAAACACCCTCTGTCATCCATCTGACCGAGGAACTTCAGCAGCGAAGTCACGAATTATCAGCCACTCTGGGTAGAAAAATTGAAAATTTCGAAGTCTTCGTCGCCCTGGCAAAGGAAGGTGGCTTTGACAAACGCGAATGGACTTACGTCTGTAAAGATGGTTCTCACCGCGCAGTCGAACTGACTGTGACCGCAATTCACGATCAGCAGAACCAGATTGAAGGTTACCTGGGAGTTGCCATCGATATTACGGAAAAAAAACGTCAACAGGATCGACTTCAGGAAACGAACGAACGTATCCGACATCTGATTGATGCACTGCCCGCTGCCGCCTACACGTGCGATAATTCAGGTTTAATCACCTACTACAATCAGGCAGCTGTGGATTTCTGGGGTCGAAAACCAGAACTCAACAGTTCGGCTGACCGTTTTTGTGGTTCATTTAAACTCTTTAGCACTGAAGGAGTATCCATCCCGCATGATGAATGCTGGATGGCGGTAGCATTACGGGACAGCAGAATTATCCATGGCAAAGAAATCGTTGTTGAGTGTGAAGACGGTAGCCGAAAAACAGCACTCGCACACGCCAGTCCACTCCTCAATACGGAAGGCGAAATCACCGGGGCTGTCAACGTACTGGTCGACATTTCAGAGCGAATTACCCTGGAGAAATCTTTAAGAGAAACGACCGCGCGACTTGAATTGTGCCTCAAAGTACTGGATCAACATGCGATTGTTGCAGAGACAGAACTTAATGGTGTGATCCGTCATGTCAATGACATGTTCTGTAAGGTCAGCGGTTATGAACGAGAGGAGACCATCGGACAGACTCATCGGATCGTGAATTCAGGATTACATCCGAAAGAATTCTGGCAAAACGTTTTCAAAACGATTTCAACTGTTGGAATGTGGCAGGGAGAGATCTGCAACCGTCGAAAAAATGGAGCACTTTACTGGTTGGATACGACAATCGCCGCCATGAAGGATGGAGAGGGAAAGGCTACCGGGTATCTAGCCATACGAAATGATATCACCGAGCTCAGGCTGGCACAGGAAGCTGCGCTGGCCGCTTCACATAGCAAAAGTGAATTTCTCGCTAACATGAGCCATGAAATCCGGACCCCTCTGACGGCAATTCTCGGTTTTGCAGAACTCCTCAGAAATGATCATGAGTTTGCCAGTTCAGCAGGTAAAAGAGAGCAGGCTGTCAAAACGATTCAGGAAGCAGGCAACCATCTGTTGACAGTCATCAACGACATCCTGGACCTGTCCAAAATCGAAGCCGGTAAAGTCGAAATAGAAAAAACCTCCACGCAACTCTTTAATATCCTCGACCATATTGAAAGTCTGCTCAGACCACCGGCGATCGAGAAAGGAGTCGAACTGGTCACCCGCATCGAAACGCCGCTCCCGGATTTAATCGAAACTGATTCGACACGACTGAGGCAGATTCTGATGAATCTGGTTGGCAATGCCGTCAAGTTCACAGACAAGGGACGCATCCAGATCAAAGTCAAATTCCTGGAAGAAAACGAATCCCGGTTTCTGAAATTTGAGATAGAAGACTCTGGACCGGGGATGTCAGACAGACAGGCCGCTAAAATGTTCATGGCATTTTCACAGGCGGATACTTCTGTCACTCGACAACATGGTGGAACCGGGCTGGGACTGGTAATCTCGCGCAAACTGGCTCGACTTATGGGAGGCGACGTTTCACTGGCCTGGACAGAACCCGGTAAAGGAACCTGCTTCCGCGTCGTGCTCCCTGTATGTACATTCCCTGAAACGCGATACACCAATAGTCGCTTCCAGGAGAAACACGAACAGACAGACAAAAAATCTCCCACTGCCTCTATTAAACTTCCCGCTCATACTCGCATTCTGCTTGCGGAAGATGGACCAGACAATCAACGTCTCATTTGTTTCCTGCTGAAAAAAATGGGGGCAGAAGTTGATGTTGCCGATAACGGAGTTATCGCATGTCAGAAATTCCTGGAAGCAGAAACTGCAGGCGAACCTTATGATCTGCTGCTGACCGACATGCAGATGCCGGAAATGGATGGCTATACGCTGGCTCGAAATTTCCGGGAATCCGGCGCAACACTCCCTATCATAGCCTTAACAGCTCATGCCATGTCCGATGACCGACAGAAATGCCTGAATGCAGGCTGTGATGACTACCTCAGCAAACCCATCAACAGTAGAATTCTGGGCCAGACTATACTGCACTGGCTGATCGTCAAGGCAGAGAAGAAAATCGAACCCCCTTCTCCTTCGTAATGCTGTCCGACCGGGTCAGTGCTAGATTATACAGGTTGTGCTCCCGGCTGACCGGCTTCTACGACAAAAGCTGCCCGCTGACTGACTTTGCCACCAGGTCGCGTCACATCATCCACAACCATATACTCAGTCGTCCATTTCTCTGGAGTCAAGATACAACGTGCATAACCACGTTCGGAATTCTGGAACTGAATACAGGGATTGTTCGACAGGATCTCAGCATGTCCTTTTCGTTTCTCAACACCGTTCCCACCACTGCTGATAGATGTCCCCACGAATTCCGTAGCAATCACCGGAGTTTCTGGCTGGCGATCATCGACCCGTAAATTATTCACCCAGTTCGAATGAATATCGCCTGTCAGTACGACCGGGTTGGGAATCTGGCGATCCGCCAGGAACTGTACCAGTCCCATCCGTTCATAACTACAACCCGGCCATTGATCCATTGAATAGACAGCCGGGCCTTCTTTCTGTGGAAAACCAATCATGCCCATCATCACCTGCTGTGCCAGAACATTCCAGATTCCATCTGACGAAATCAGTCCCGACTGCAGCCAGTGCCGCTGGCGACTTCCCAACAAGGTATTTTTACGCATCAGTGCTGCATCATTGATCGGCGATTTCTTATCTCCATTCGGCTGATCGGTACGGTACTGACGCGTATCCAGAACAAAAAAATCAGCCAGACGACCAAAAGAAGCCTGACGATAGAGTTGCATATGAGGCCCCTGGGGAAGAGACTGCGGCCTCAATGGCATCATCTCGTAGTACGCCTGATAGGCATTGGCTCGACGCAATAGAAATTCCACTGGATCGACCTGTGTTTCTTCAGAAATATCGTTGGCACAGTTATTGTCAAATTCATGATCGTCCCATGTCACAATCCATGGGCATTTCGCATGCATACCATGCAAAAGTGGATCAGAACGATACTGGGAATGCCTGGTACGATAGTGCTCCAATGTTTCAATCTCAGGTCCGAAATGAGCACGTATTGCCTTTTTATTACGGTTCTCTCTTTCATAAATGTAGTCACCCAGATGAAACACCAGATCCACATCGTCCTGAGCCATCTGTTCATAAGCAGTAAACAGCCCCGACTCATAATGCTGACACGAAGCGAATGCGAACTTCAACTGGTCAGGTAATTCAGTTTCGAGAGGCATTGTCCGTGTTCGACCTGCAGGGCTTTTTGCATCCCCGGCTTGAAAGCGATACCAATACCAGTGATCTGGTTTCAGCCCCTTAACTTCCACATGCACCGTATGCCCCAGTTGAGGAGTCGCCTGGGTTGTTCCTGAGGCAACCGGTTTCGTGAACCCTTCGTCGGCGGCAACTTCCCATGTGACTGCAACCGCTTGTGGTCGCATGCCTCCATGTGGCGCCAGTGGTTCCGGAGCCAGTCGTGTCCACAAAATCACGCTGCTGGAATCTGGATCGCCGGAAGCGACTCCCAGGCTGAACGGATTTTTCTGAAATACGGGAGAAGGATCTGCCCAGCTGGCGCGCCCCATAAGCGGAAGGGTAGAAAGTGCCGCCCCGTAAGAGAGAAATAAACGTCGGCTGACGCCATTTTCTGATCTGACTGCTTCCTGGAGACGTTTGTAATCGAACATATTTGAATCTACCTGTGTTGAGGGTCAATGCCGGGAAGAAAAGACGAAGCATGAAATCACTATCGTTTTGTGAACTATCTGAAATAGCGGATAATACTTCATTGATCAACTTATTCTAAAAGTTGCTCAGAGGGCAGGCAATTGCCAGACAAGCCAATATCGAGAGCTTCTCGAGCTATTAACTTGAATTTAACGATCTCATCGAATCAGCTTAAGATCTCTCGAATCACATGCCCGTGCACATCAGTCAGTCGATGATCTCTGCCGCCATGACGGAATATGAGATCCTTATGGTTGATTCCAAGTTGATGCAGAATTGTCGCATGAATATCATGGATCGTCAGCGGATGTTCAACCACGCTGTTACCGAATTCATCGGTCTCGCCGAAGGTCATCCCTCCTTTCAAACCCCCTCCCGCCATAAAGAGACTATAACCGTTCACATGATGATCGCGTCCGCAGGTCGATGTCACTTTAGGAGTATGTGGAGTGCGGCCCATTTCCCCCGCCCAGACTACCAGAGTCTCATCCAGCAGACCGCGCCGTTTGAGATCTAATATTAATGCCGCAATCGACTGCTCTGTAATCCGCGCATTCTTTTCATGATTTTGCTTGAGTAATCCATGCTGGTCCCAGGGCGAATTATTACTGTCAAAGCTGGGGCAGGTAATTTCAACAAATCGAACTCCCGCTTCTACCAGCCGTCTTGCCCGCAGTGTCTGAGTGGCATAATAGTGCTGGTGCTCGTCCTTCGAATCAACACCATACTCGCGTTGAATATGGAGTGGTTCGCGCGAAATGTCTGCCACTTCCGGAACCAGCGTCTGCATCCGGAAGGCGGTTTCATAATTGGCAATCGCACTCTCAATCGGAGACGCTTCTGAAGCCTGTGTCGCGAAAGCCAGATCCTGTTCTGCCAGTAACACCAGCTTGCGCTTCTGCAGAGAAAGAGGATCCGCCGGGTGAATATTGTCGACGGGTTTTCCTTTCGCCCGCACCTGAGTTGCCTGATGGGTTGCTGGCAGAAAAGAACTCCCGAAATTTTCCAGCCCCCCGTTGGGGACCCAGTCATTATTCAAAACGACATAAGCAGGCAGATTGTTATTTTCCGTTCCCAGTCCATAAGAAACCCAGGCCCCCATACTCGGAGCCTGCCCGATAATTCGTCCGGTATGCAATAACAGATTCTGCTGACCATGCAGTGGCAGTTCCCCCACCAATGAACGCACGACGCATAACTCGTCCGCAATTGATGCCAGATGGGGAAACAGGTCACTGACCCACAGCCCGCTCTCTCCCCGTTGTTGAAATTTCCAGGGACTTCCCAGCCAGACGCGACTGGCATTCGACTGAGAACGTTTTGAAACGGCCTCTTTTCCAATTGCTTTCCCTTCATGAATTTTCAGCGCCGGCTTGGGATCGAACGTATCAACATGGCTTGGACCACCATCCATAAAACAGAAAATCACGTTTTTCACAGGAGCAACGAACTGGGGAAGCGGCTTCTTTGTCGCAGCCTGGGCTTGTCCTCCCAGTAAACCTGCGAATGCCAGCCAGCCAAAACCCGCACTGCTGTTTTTCAAAAAACCGCGTCGGTTCATCACAGACAGATGGACTGAACAGCAATCGGACTTGTTTCTTCGTCCCATTTTTTTACCTGTAATAGATGAATTCTTTTGTATTAAACAGGGTATGCGAAATCTGTTTCCAGACGCCTGGATCTGTCAGCAGATATGATTCGTCTTCGCTGCCCCCCAGTTCTTGTACGAGTTCAATCCAGCGATGTAATTCCTGTTGATCCGGTTCTCGTCCATATCCTTTTTGAAACATCCGCTGCATACGCGTTTCGACGGTATCAGCTGGCTGCTGAACCAAACGTGTTGACCACTCTTCTGCCTGTGCCATCACGAAGGGATCATTCATCAGAATCAAAGCCTGATTCGGCACATTTGTGACGTCCCTCTTCCCGGTTGGCAGTTTCAGGTCCGGTAAATTGAACCCCATCAGGAACCGGGGTGGATCCATAATCGACATCCTCAAATAAATAGAACGCCTGCCTCCCCCATCCACCGGACCACTGAAGAGCCGCTTGGCTGCATCTTCTTTGGATCGAGGCGGATCAACAGGGCGACCATACAATCGACGATCCAGGCGTCCTGATACAGCGAGCAGAGAATCGCGAATTGCTTCCGCTTCGAGTCTCCTGGTTGGATAGTGGTGCCACAAATGATTATCCGGATCCACATTGCGTGCTGCCTCGTCCATCTTTCCTGATTGACGAAAGGCCCGCGTCATGACCAGACGGCGAATCAGGCGTTTTGTCGACCAGCCATCACTGATAAACTCTCGCGCCAGATAATCGAAAAGTTCAGGATGGTTTGGCTGGGCCCCCAGATGCCCAAAATCGTTCGGCGTTCGTACCAGACCAGTTCCAAATATCCATTGCCACACCCGATTCACATAAACCCGCGCTGTCAGCGGGTGATCCGGGCTGATCAGAAATTCAGCCAGCTCCAGTCTGCCGCTCCCCTGACTCTGCTGGACTGAGTGACGGCCTGCAAACACTTCCAGAAAGTCAGGTTCGATCAGCGGTCCGAGTTCGTCGACATTTCCGCGAACATTCAATGGATATTTCGCGGAGATCATCCCACGTTCATCCATACTGTTGGCGGTATGAGCAAACGTGATCTGATCTTCCACTCTGCGATATTCTGAAAGTAACTCGGCCAGTCCTGAGACTGATTCTGGTGAATTATTTAACAGCTTCTTTTCCAGCAGCCAGTTGATGAGTTCGATGTCAGCCACCGTCGCTTGATCGTCAGTCCAGCGCTGGACAGCGGAAGATAACCAGTCACCGATTCGATCACAGGCTTCCCCTCGATCCTCGGGAACAGTCATGCCATACAGAGGTGCAAAGCGGGCCAGTTCATCCGCTGGTGTCCCCGCTGCATCATGCGAGACAATGCCTGTCAGGCTGAACCAGCTGCGTTTCTCAAAACCATAATCGTCTGCAGGCAACAGATTGCCTCCCGCGCGGGTTTTTCCAGTACGTGGCGGAAAATCCGGATTCAGATCGCTGGTCGCAACTTCAAACATCAGTCGCTGAATTCCATTGACCAGCGGACGGTCAGCGAACGTTTGCCACTCGGTCTGCTCCCGATCAAAGAAAATGACATTCTCTGTTTGAAAGGCATTATCGGGAACTCGCAGAAAGCCGCTCCACTCACCCCCTGCCAGATTCAGACTGATCATTTTTCCCGAAATATCCCGCTCTGAGGGAGGTCTGATCGCACCCGGTAATTTCGAAGACAAGGCATGCGTGTGATAACCACGAGTCAAAAGACGCTGTACAACTCGCTCCCCCTTCAGAGAAATCAGAGGAACGCCATCACTAACATAACCATGGCGTATTCCGTCTCCTTCTGTTTGCCAGCCTTTCGGAAAACCTGGTTTTTCAAAGCGTGTGACATACTCAAATCGCTTAGAATTTTCCCGTTGATGTGTCTCGCTGACGGTTTGCCAGTCCTGTGACAATTCATGCCACATCTTCTGCAATTCTGCGGCTTGCGAACAATTCAGCAATCGTTGTGCAGGGTAGGCAACCTCGCCTGACTTCAATTCCTCTTTCTGTTTTGACTGATTTGTTTCCAGTTTGAAAACATCTCGCCAGAGTCGGGAACGAGGGCTGTCCGATTTCTCTGTGACCGCCTGGCGAATCTCACTACCAAACTGCTGAGCCTGTGCGCGCCAGACGGGCTTCAATTCCTGATGAATTTTATTTCGCAGTTGTTTGAGTTTTTCGATTGTTTTTTCATGCTTACCAGGTGCATCAATCACGCGAGACGTCCAGCGGGGTGTCATGAAGACTGCGGCGAGCGAATAGTAATCCCGCTGCGAAATGGCATCCAGCTTGTGATCGTGGCATCGCGCACAAGCTACTGTGCTGGCGAGAAACGCTTTCGAGAAAGCATCGATCTTGTTATTGATCATCTCCTGATGAATACCATTGAAATCCACACTGTCGCCGTGCCGATGTTCTCCCATGTGATAAAACATGGGGCCGATCAGGCTTTCCTGAAATCCGCTGTTTTCGTCAATGCGAGGCTGCTGTAGCAGGTCGCCGGCTATCTGCTCTCGCACCAGCTGATCAAACCCCACATCCTGATTGAAAGCCCGAATCAGATAATCGCGATATTCCCATGATCCTTTTGCCGGATTATCCCATTCATATCCATAGGTATCGGTGTACCGCACCACGTCCATCCAGTGCCGTGCAATGCGCTCCCCAAAATGAGGTGAAGACAGCAGATGATCGACGAGCCTCTCATAGGCAGCCTCGGGATTCTGTTTCGCATCTGCTGCGAACTGTTTTATCAGTTGCGGAGTGGGAGGCAGCCCGGTCAGGACAAAGGACAGTCGCCGAACCAGAATTTCTGGCTCGGCAGCAGGCGCAGGTTGCAGCTGTACTTCACGCAGCTTTTCCAGAAGAAATCGGTCGACAGGAAGAGACGACCAGCTGTTCTCTTTCAAATCGGGAGGTCTCGCATCCTGCAGAGGTTGCAGGCTCCACCATTTGCGTCGTTTTTCGAAAATCGTTTTCCATGAGAGGGATGCGGCTTCTTTCACCGTGGGTGCCCGATCGCGCGAGTCGGGTGCTCCCAGTTCGACCCACTGGACGAAATCAGCGATGACCTCATCAGAGAGTTTCTTGCCGGGAGGCATCTCAAATGATTCGTGCTTGAGCGCCTCCAACAGCAGGCTCTCATCCACTTTGTGAGGCACGACAGCTGCACCGGTTTCTCCACCGGAACGAATCGCATCACGGCTATCAACCCGCAATCCCCCTTTGACAGCAGAAGTGGCTGCAGAATGACATTCGTAGCAGTGCTCAATCAGTACCGGGCGAATTTTTGATTCAAAGAGTTCCAGACCAGGAGTCCGTTTCTCTGCCGTTGCCCCTTCGCTGGTGAAGAACACCTGCGAAGCAAAGCAGGCAACAACAAACACAAGCATATTACAACGACAGGCCGGAAGCATCTGATCTCTCCGGAAGGAAAATTGACTGACTGCTTATCTGAAAATGAAAACCGGCACAATCACATCAAAGAACATTTATCAGTCATCATCTTATGGTACGGCTGAAGGAAACTCAACATAAGAGCTGACATTCAACTGGGAACTCACTATTTCGTTTCCTGCGTTTTCAGACCCTGATCCAGTTCCAGTACCTTGCCAATAATTCGTTCTTCAACATCCGGCTTGTACGGGCGACTCGCTTCGTAACCCCCTTCCAGCAGGACCCGCTTGCTGGGAATGTATCCTGAATACACGTTCGAATAACCGGCGACCCAGATGGCAGGTCCCTCAGGATCAAACAGTTCCTGTTTGATCCGCAAAGAATAATCTATCACCACTTCGGTCCCCAAAGCAACAAGCGTCAGGTCGTTTCCAAATTGAATCACCTGCACCGGATAGTTCCAGGGATCACGTTTCTTTTCAGGCAGATATTCCAGTTCGACCGTTCCGTATGCAGTTTTCAACGGCCCATGTAATACGCGCTGATGTAGCGGAGTTCGCTGATTTACTTCCAGAGCTGCTTCAATCGAAGTTGCCAGCGAACGACCATGCTTATGAGCATAATGCAGTTCGCTGCGGGGATAGGGGTTCTGATCGCCACCACAGCCCATCATAAACAGTGCCGTCACACCGGGGTGATCTTTCTCGAAATACTCTTGCGCAAATCCGGCATAATCCCCCAGCCACTTGCGAAAGCCCATTGTTGTATTGTGACAGGCGTAACCAAACATCACGGCATTCAATTTTCCGTTGGTGTCATCCACTCTCAATACAGGAACCTGGTGATCCACACGCCCGTCTGGATTGGGATGATTGCGATATCCGGTCGCCGTCGGTGTGCGACGGTTCATCGCAACCGAACACCGTGCTGCCGACCAACTCAGTCTGGCCGGTTGCATTTTCTCCAGCGCTGTACCAACTGTCTTAACCAGTGTGACGACAAGATCATCATAATACTCTTTCGCATCCTCACGACCATAAGCAGGACCACAATGCGTATGTGAGGCGTTCATCAGCAAGGACTGAGGAGGTAATTGATATTGTTCCTGAACCTGACTGGTTACATCTGCCCGTAACTGTTCAATCACACCGATCAGATCCAGCGTCAGAAATACGGCCCGGTTCCCTGCTGCATCTTCGACTGCCAAAGCTTTAGCAAACAAATCCTGTTCGGTACCTTCCGCGGGTTCTTTACGCCCGGCATAACCGGCCATTCGCAACGGTTTTTCAGGAGTAATTTTAGCCGAAGCAACACCCGCCTTCCATTCGGTCGGTTCCGGCTTCGCAGGGTCCGCCGCCAGCGTGATGAGACATTGACTGAAAACAACTGCCAGACTGAATAAGAAGCGATGCATGCTGAGGGCTTTCCTGAGGTCGGGTGAGCGTGATGCATTCCGAGATGACTCGGACGCGGAATGAAGTATGTCCTCGATCCTAACCTGCATGAACTCTGGGATCAAGAAAATAAGCAAAATCCGTGCGGAGCTTCTGTTCCCGTTCTACCAAGCCTGTGTTATTCGCGCAGTGCATTCTGTCCTTTGCGGGAGCAATCGATCGATTCTGCCAGAATTCGTGCTGCTTCCTGACCAGCATGAAAGCCCGACGAATTTTCGGCTTCAACATAGTCTACATAAAACGTGGCTTTTCGCTGCCATTGTTGAGCGGCTTTCATTTTGTCTTCCGCAACACCGTTCGCCTTAGCAGCTTTTATATCGTCAATGAGATCAATCACCGCATCAAGGGCTATCTTTACCAGTTTCTGATGACGGGCCTGAATATTCTCCGTACGGGCAATCAATTCCTGTTCTCCAGTTTTATGGCAGGTTCCACAGGCTGCGTTCACATTCAACAAAGGGCTGCGAATGTGATGATCGCTGATTTTCATCGCTCCCACACGTTTATATGCCATATGACAGTCAGCGCAGGCAACTCCAGCCCGAGAATGAATTCCCTGTGACCAAAGTTCAAATTCCGGATGCTGTGCCTTCAGCATCGGTGCACCAGTTTCCGCATGTGTCCAGTCCTTAAAACCTGAACTCTCAAAATGAGAGTACGCTGCATCTACGGTCAGTCCTTCCGTCCAGGGATAAGTCAGGCGTTTCTCATCACCTTGAAAATAATATTCAACGTGACACTGTCCACACACAAAAGAACGCATTTCCTGACGAGTGGCATCGCGATTGACATCATAGTCTTGAACTCCCTGTGACTTTTTAAACGCGGCAATGCCTTCCATAAAAGCTGGGCGTGTAATTCGAAGTGCCATGGTTTCTGGCTCATGGCAGTCTATGCAGGCCACTGGATGTTTCACATGCGCTTTTGCTTCCATATAAGGCAACGCATTTAATTTTTCAAAACCGGCATGGATGTCTCCCTCACCCAGTTCTTTCATGGGAACATAAGTGGAAGCATGACAGTGAATACAGGTACCGGGTTGCCCGACTTTCTGTCGCTCTGTGTAGATCTGGTCGGTCAGCATATAAGCGTGCCCCCGTTTTTCCCGATAATCTTTGGAAAAGGCATAGCCAGCCCATAATCGTTTTAATTGAGGAATACGTTCGAGCTTGCTGCGGGAAACCAGATCACGGGGATCTTCATCGGTGGGAGTCCGGGGTATCGCTTCACTTCCACCATAAGTGGTCTGAATCATGTCGGCAGTTTTGAGGTAATCATCATATTGCAACGGAAAATTCCGTCCCCAGACTGCAGGATCAGCGGTATTATCATCAATGTCTACGACTTTCAGGACGGTGGTCCGTGCTTCCTGCTGTCGCTCAAAGATATTCGTCAGCAGATACACCACGCCAAAACAGATGCCAGCTGACAAAATTGCGATCAACAGGAGTGTCGAAAACGAAATCGAATATTTTTTTTGAGTCATACTTCATTCCAGTTTACATAAATCGACGCGAAGCCGCTTAAATTCAGGTGTCATGCCCGACAGTTGAGTGACAGCGGATACAGGAATTGGACTCGAGATTTTCCACTGCCGACTGTTTTAACTCTCCAACAGCCCGAATATCGATCTGATGTACCAGATCCGCGTGACAATTCCGACAGGCCTGTTCGGTAATCCGTCGGTTGTAATCAGTAATCCTCAGGTTCTCTTCATAATTACCGGTTGTGAAAGCCAGAGAGTGAAAGAAACCATTGCGGGCTTTACAGTAGTAGGCTGAAGCAGCACTGTCATGCGGGGAGTGACAGTCATTGCAGGCTGCAAACTTTCCATGCGATGATTTTACCCATGCATCGAAGTGCCCCTGCATCACATGGCAGTTAGCACATGATTGAGAATCAGATCTGAGATAAGAGGCTCCTTTGGCATAACCAAAGGTAAATGTCCCCACACCGACAATCGCACCAATAAAAATAGCGATAATCAGGTAGAGTACTGTTTCTCGTTTCAGTTTATGTATCATCTGCATCAATCACAGAAAGAAAACACACTTGAAAGAACTGGCAGTGAAGACTGAATTCGTGGAATCAAGTCTGTAGTTTTTTTAGTAAAATGCAAGGATATATATCTGGCATCTCATAATTAACTCGATCTTCTCCTGAAATAACGATTTGTGACTGCTTTTCTGTTACCGATCCGCGCGTTATTATTTTGTGTAGTGTAATATTTTGAATCCACAAAATCGTCAGCCCCTGCTGTTCGGAGTCCCCACCATGAAATATCTTTGTCTTACTGTGTTTGCCCTGTTCTCACTGGCAGCGGCACCAATTGAAACTCCTGAGCCAACAGAAAGCATTGCCATCTGGCCGGATCGCCCACTGCTGGACAAGAGTGACGATGAAGTCAAATACAGCAATATCATTCGCATTACCAAAGTCAATCGACCGGCAATTGAATTCTATAAAGCTCCCGATGCGAAACCAAATGCCCCTGCAGTCGTCATCTTCCCTGGTGGCGGATACAACATCCTTGCATATGATCTGGAAGGAACCGAAATCGCCGAATGGCTGAATTCGATCGGCATTCATGCGATCGTTGTCAAATACACGGTTCCCGGCAACCAGCGAGAAGCCGCTCTCAAAGATGCCCAACGTGCCTTGGGAATTGTTCGCAGTAAGGCCAGAGAGTGGGGCATCAACCCGAATGAAATCGGTGTGCTCGGCTTTTCCGCCGGCGGCCACCTGGCTGCGAATCTCTCGACGAACTATGAGAAACGCAACTATGAAGTGATTGACGAAGCCGACAAACTCAGCTGTCGTCCCGACTTCACGGTCCTCATCTATCCCGCATATATCTACAAAGAGGATGACAAACGACAGTCAGCCCCCGAGATCAAAGTCGATGCGAAGACACCCCCTGCGTTCATCGTGCAGACTCTGGATGACCGCCGCCTGGTCGACAGTGCTTTCAACTACACCCGCGACCTGAAAGACGCCAGGGTTGACGGTGAACTGCATCTCTATGCCAAAGGAGGCCATGGATACGGGATGCGTCCATCAGATAATCCTGTTTCAGGCTGGCCTGAACTCTGTGGTGAATGGATCAAACGCACCACGCAGCAGGATTAATGAACCGTCAGACAACCCTCAGGGCCCGCCGACAACCTTGAAGCGGCCCTCGGGGGATTGACTGGCTTTCTGGAATTCGACCCGCAACCCCAGATCACCGCGCTGGCTGCGATCCACTTCAAATGTCAACTGATTGCGACCGGTCGGCAGAACCAGTAACGTCGATTCTTCAACAGGAATTGACATTCCATTCTGCCAGGCTTTGAGTCCTTTTACCGAATTCAGTTTCAGCTGCACGTTGCCTGCCTGATTCACGTCCACAAAAGCAATCGCCTGCGTCAGCGGTTTTTCTAAATTCAAATCAGCAGTCGGCAGCGTTCCGTTTACCATACTGTAGGCAGCGACTCCCGTATCAGCCAGGGTTTTGAATTCGTGCATCTGCTCTGCCGTCAAAGGTTCATCCGCTCCACGCACACGCCAGCGCCGCACCACCTGAGCTACATTCGTCGCATAAGGACCAGGACGCCCCAGTTCTGTCACAAACTTTACCAGGTCCAGAAATTCCTGGCGACTCTTCAACTTACTTGCCAGCCCCTGAGGCATCAATGATGGCAGCTTCTTTGTAAATTCAATCTGTTCTGCGGGAATTGTCACCTGTTCGCCCTGTCGAGCCGCATCTTTCAGAACGACTTTCGTATCATCGTGTACCACCATAATCCCGTTATAGACGCGGCCTTCATCGGTCACTACCATGATGCTCTCATAAAACTCCTTGATGACTTTCGACGGTCGCAGAAATGAATCCACAATATAGTCGGGCGGCGAACTGGATCCGATGGCAGCCAGATCTGGTCCAAGTACCGGTCCCGCATTGGAAATACTATGACACTTCATGCACGCCAGTTCGTTGCGGCGAAAGATCTGCTCACCTCGTGCTGCATCCCCTTCTTCGCGAGCCGCTGTCGCCAGTTCGAGCACATTTTCCTTTAACAGCTGAGCTTCCAGGGAATCCTGCATGACAGCTCCTCCAAACGCGTCAATCAACGTCTGGCTGGTTTCACCTGTTTCAATCAAAGCCTGTCTGATTCGTGAAGTTACCAGCGGATGCAGCGAAGCCGCCTTTAACTCCTCCGCCAGAATCGCTCCTCCTCCTTTGCGTCGAGTAAATGCCGTTAAAATCCAGGCGGGATCTTCCTCTTTGGGATCTTCCTTCAATATCGCAGGCAGCAGTTTTGCCGCCTGCTTCAGATCATGGGCTGCCAGACCATAGACTCCCAGCAGTTGCTGATTCATCGATTTCTTCGATTCTGCTAACGACTTCAAATAGTTCAGAGAAGCCGCATCGCCCAGCATCCCCAGCGATTCTGCAGCCAGCTGCTTTACCTCGAAATCCGTCTCCGCCGCATTAATCTCTCGCTGCAGACGTTTTCCTTCGCGTGTCAGTTTCCATGACCCGATCAACCGGGCCACTGATTTCTGAACCGGTAAACCCGGCACAACAGCTGAGCGACTCAACATCGAACCGATATTTCCGTTGGGGATCACGCCCCGTTCCCGCGCGGCCCGATCAAGGGCATTCAGTAAAATACTCAACGCTTCCGGCGAGATCCCTTTCCCTCCTTGAGTTTTATACTCTCGCGTCACTTCCACCAGGCTCAATACGAGTGGCTCCAGCTGATTCGCATTCGCTCGCTCGGCAACAGTCTGTGCCGGGCCTTGTAATAATTCAGCATCGATACTGCCCGCGTTTAACAGATCAATAATCACCTCGATCGATTCATTTGACAGCAGATTTGCCAGTGCGTAATTTTTGTGGGCTGGCTTTTCAAACGTGACTTTTCCCTGTCGTTGTGGCTCTACCCAGTGTGACTGCAGACCATCAATGGTCAATTTCAATGCGTGTTCCAGATAGCGATCCATGGGAGCGTCAATTGCTTTGACAGCAATCGTGACCGAACGCGGCTCAGGGATATACCCTGCAGTCAGAATCGCTTCCAGTCGCACCCGCGGATGCGGATCATGGATTGCCGCCTCAACCAGCTCCAGCGGATTTTTAATTTCAGGATACCAGTATCGCAGTACCCGCATGCCGGCAGCGCGGGCCCGGGCATCTTTCGCCTGCAGCACTTCACGCAGTAGCTCTTCATTGACAACGCCAATCGTCTGATAACACCAGAGTGCTTCCAGGCGATGATGATCATAATTCGGTTCCTGGGGCACCAGTGTCAGCAGCCATTCATCCAGAGCCTGCTTCGCCTGCTGCTGGTCGGCATCATATAACACCCGTTTTACCTGCTGCCGGGTAAAGCTTTCCGGATCGCGTAAATGGGAAACCACGTTCGCGAGAGGCACTCCCACCAGTTGCGGACGTTCCACCAGCGGACGCGATTTGTGTGTCACTCTCCAGACGCGGCCATGTGTGGTATCGCGGCGTTCGTCACGAAAACTGTGCTGCATATGGCCGATCAGAGGATTGTACCAGTCCAGAATATACGCCGCGCCATCCGGACCCATCTTCAAATCAACGGGGCGAAAATAAGAACTGCTCGACTGAATCAACGGATCCAGCCCTTTAATCGTATAGCCGGCACCATCATCTGATACCTCATAACGGGCCACCACATGTGACTTGTACTGATTGGTCCAGATTTC
>TARA_R110001592_G_scaffold55045_2_pt1 | contig 20833 bp, 15 predicted proteins | sample TARA_R110001592 | Tara Oceans TARA_R110001592 (sample SAMEA4398387) | marine metagenome | biome: Polar Biome; feature: [SRF] surface water layer (ENVO:00010504); material: water (ENVO:00002006), including particulate matter (ENVO:01000060) such as... | depth 5 m | reverse complement strand
TTTTATTATTGATATAATATAATAATGCCCTGTCCAACAAATGCTCCAATAAATTTATCAACTAGTGTAGTTCAACAATGTTCTTCAAAATGTAATTTTGAATATAATTATGGTCTATCTTCTTGTGTTGTTACAAATAAAAATACATATTTAGACATATCTTCTTATGATGGTAACAATATAGTAAAGAGTGATATGATAGGAAAATCTTTAACTGTATCTGGAGTTAGATTATATGCTCCATCGTTAAATTCGTATAATGGTTTTAAGTCAGATGCAGAACTAATTATAACTCATACAGGTGGTGGAAAAACTTTGTATGTTTGCATACCCATAATAACTAGCGAAAAAGCAGGACTATCTGCTAAATGGTTTAGTCAAATAATACCTTTTTTAGCTGGTTTAAAAAAAAATGATAATAGAGAAATCCGTGTTAGTAATTTTACATTAAATGATGTTATACCCAAAGCACCTTTTACAATATTTGAAAATGGTACATTTGATTTTGGAGGTTGCGCTCAAGATAATGTGCTTATTTTATTTCACAAAAATGTTGCTATAAATATGAAAGGTAAAGACTATAGAGATTTAACTAAAATAATTGGTCCAACAAGTTACGCCCTACAATCCAATCCTACAAATTTACAATTTAATAGTAAAGGAACTATGTCCGGACCAGGGGGTAAAAGCGGTGGTTCTGCAGGGAGATCGATGACTTGTAGTCCAATTAATAACCCAGATGGAACGCCTATTACAAATTCTAAGAAATCATGGATTCCAGATCCAGATAAAGATTCTGGTAAAATAACATCTGTAGGTTTAGGTGTCGGTTATTGGATTTTAATTGTATTATCCGCTATTTTAGTAATAGGTGGTTTAGGTTACTTTTTTTATTATGCTTTTAATAAAGGTTTCTGGCGTTCTGCTACTTCAGCGGCAAGCGGTGGTGCAAGTAGCAAAGTTTCTTCTGGGTATAATTCGCCAATAGCTACAGCAGTTTGATTTGATAAAAATATAATATTAAATATAATTTGTTTAAAATAATATTTAATTTGATTGTGCTGCATCGTGGTTATCGTCTAATACAGGTTTGAATTCGGGTGGTGTTAAATCTCTTTTATTAGTAGAGGGAAGCATTCTACCAATAACTTCTTCTTCAACTGTAACAGGGAATTGATTCATAGCAGAGAGATGATTGGTTTTTTTCTTTTCACTTGGCAAGTAATTTTTTGTGGCAATTGTTCCCGTTGAATCTCCAGATCTTTGAATTAATACATATGCTGCGATTAATCCAATTACACCTGCTAACGCATTTATTGACAATAAACATAAGGAAAGTCCTGCGACAACAATTTTTCCAATAGGATTATCTACAAGTTCAGCAAGAACAAGTGGTACTTTAATATCAAATAAAATAAACACACTTAACAATATAGTTAAAATGAGATGATGTTTTTCTTTCATTAGTGAATTTAAAAACTTTTCCATATATCATAATAATATATTTTTTATTGTCTAAAAATTGAAAAAAAACTATCTAAATAAGTAGATGTTATTATTATATATGGACGACGATGATATTGCTACATATATTGGATGGAAGGGTTACACGATATACAAGGAAAATATTAGTGTTCAGGAACAACAAATGTTAAGAAAAGAACTAAATGTTAAACCTTTTGTTCCTAAAAGTTCGTTAATGAAACCTGAACCATTTCCTGTATATAGAGAATCAAAAAATAAAATATATGTTCCTAGATTTTATGGTATGGAAGTTTATGGCGAACCAGATGAGATAAGAATAGATGATGGTAAAAAAATAAATATTAATTTTAAGGGAGAACTGCGTCCAAAACAAAAACCTATAGTTGATAAATTTATGAAGCATATAAAAAAAAAACACAGTGGTTTATTAGCTTTACACACAGGGTTTGGTAAAACATGTTTGGCTTTAAATATAATTTCAAGGATAAAATTAAAAACAATAATTATAGTTCACAAGGAGTTTCTTCTTCGTCAGTGGATAGAAAGAATTGAACAATTCTTACCTGATGCTAAAGTGGGAAAAATTCAGGCAAAAACAATAGATACAGAAGATAAAGATATTGTAATATGTATGCTTCAAAGTTTAAGTATGAAGGATTATCCCAAAGATATGTTTAAAGAATATGGTTTTATGATAGTGGATGAAGTTCATCATCTAGGTGCTGAGGTTTTCAGCAGAGCATTTTATAAAGTGGTCACAAAATATGCGTTAGGGTTATCAGCTACTATAAATAGAAAAGATGGATTAACAAAGGTAATTAAGTGGTTTCTAGGAGATGTAGTATGTAAATTGGAAAGAAAAGGAGAAGATAATGTATTGGTAAAGGTAATAAATTACGAAACAAACGATGAAGATTTTAATAAAGTGTTACTTAATTTTAGAGGACAGGTAAATTATACCGGTATGATAAAAAAATTATGTGAATTCAATAGACGAACCGAATTTATGTTGAAAGTATTATCTGATTTATTGAAAGAAAATCCAAATCAACAAGTAATGATATTGGCACACCAAAAAAAATTACTACAATATTTACACGACGCAATTAGACACAGAACAATAGCCACCGTAGGTTATTATGTGGGTGGAATGAAAGAAAAAGATTTAAAAATAAGTGAAGGAAAAAAGGTAATAATTGCTACATATGCTATGGCAGAAGAGGGTCTAGATATAAAAACATTAACAACATTAATAATGGCAACACCAAAGGTTGACGTAAGACAGTCAGTCGGTAGAATTTTAAGACAAAAACATAAACAAGCACTTGTAGTTGATATAGTTGATTCACATAGTTTATTTCAAAGGCATTTTACAAAAAGAAAAACATTTTATAGAAAATCAAAATTTAAAGTAATTCAAACAAATATGAATGGATATCAAAATGGAGACTGGGAAACCATATATGATCCAATTAATAAAATTAAAAAGGCTTTTGGTAAAACAAAAAATGAAGATAAATTACTTCAAGGGGTATGTTTGATTTAAAATTAGTAAATATCTAAAAAAATTTTTTAAATAATTATTTAGTTATAGTTTTAAATTAAAATATTATGGAGGTATATTTACTTCAAATTTATAAACGACCCCCAGCTCCTGCCAAGCCATCAATAGAACCTTCGTCTATATCTGGTGGTGCTATTCCGTGAACCTCATAATTGTATCTTGTCTCATCACCATTATAACATTGGGATAACAATTCATCTTCATAACCATTATCATCATTATTATCTTTTTTTTCATATAAGTAAAACATGTGCCCCTCTCCTTCAACTTTTAAAGGTTGACTGTTATTATATTTAACAAATACAGGACATTCTTTATGTTGTCTGTTTCTGCGATACCAATGCTTTATATCATTGCAATACATTGCTTCATCTACTCTAAAATTGTTAACGGTGTCATCTTTGCTATCCTTAAAAACTTTATTAAGACTCTCTATCCAAATACGCTCTCTTTCTGGCATCGTTGGTGTTTCCATCATTTCGTCTATAGTACCAGCCTGGCGTAGTAATTCTACAATCCCTTGCGCATTCAAAACAGTATAATATATGTATTCGTATTTGGTTTCTATTCCCATAATGTGTTATTTATCAATATTATTAAACATAAATAATATTGGTTCAATTTTTATAATGATTATAATTATCTCTACAATTCATTTGGCGGGAAATACTTCCGGGACCGGTAGCCCAAGGCATAGATGACGGATTGGGAGATGAGTAACTTGGTGTAATTGGTATATTACTACCGTATTGTGAATAACTACCTCCGCCTTGTTTTCTTTTGCGGCGCTGGGTTCTCTTTTTACGTCCCATACCAGGTCTAGGTGGTACTGGTGGTGGAACTTGTCCTCCTTTTTTATGAGAGCGCCTTCTTGTTCGTCTTCTTGAACGTCTCTTTTTTCCACCACGCATTTTTCTTCTTTTTGTACGTCTTCTCTTACGAGATTTTCTACTTTTATTTTTTCTTCTGCGTTTTCTTTTTTTAGTTTTTCTTCTTCTTTTCTTTCCTCCACACATATTTGTTTTGGGTGTTACAGTAATAGGAGCATAACTTCCTCTAAATTGTGACGCAATACCAGAGCCTTCTTTTGTGTATCCATAATTTTGTCCAGGGAAATCTTTATCATAATTATGAGCACCTCCTGATTGTTTATCACAACTAGTATACTTAATAGGGGTTGGATAGCCCTTTCCCAAGTTGTTATTTGCGGAATGTAATAAAGAATCATTTGTTGATCCAAACCCACCACCTGATTGTCCATCACAAGTTACTCCTTTTTTGCTAGCTATTCTAGGTGCAATAAATTGGTCATTAAATTTATTAACTAAATCCATTATATATATATATTATTGTATTATTATTTTTTATAACATATTATTTCTCTTCTTGGAGAGATTTCATTTTTAGATATTTCAATTGGCTGCCATGAATCAAACTTTTTCATAAATACGCACTTCATTTTTATTTCCTTTTCTAAATTAACAAACTTATCTATTGCCATATTTTCAAATTCTTCTTCATCGTCGCTTTCTTCTAATAAATCTAAATTCTTGTTTTCTTTAATTGTCCTAAATAAAGAATTCATCATTACACTAATTTTATAATTTGGAATACAAGCAAGTTTATATTTTTCTAATTTCTCTCCATTTTTAAAATAAAGTTCGTAAATATCATCAATAATTGTTGCTTTTATCAAAAATGTTTTATATATCTTATGTTCTATCCTGACATGCTCATTTAAAAATGGCTTGTTATTATTTAGTAATCTATGTTGAATACAATAGATTTCATAAGGTAAACTAGGTAATATTTTTTTTAATTCATATGAATTTTTTTTTATAATAGGAACTCCAAAGTTAATTGAATTTTTTAAATAAGTAACTTGTTTTATATTTTTATCCATAACCTCGTAAATTTCCCTTAATTTTTTGTTTTGATTGAAATGTATTAAACTATATCCTCTTGAATAATAAATATTTTCAATATTAAAAAATTTCTTTTTTGCTATATAAAAGATGGTTCCATATAAAATAGTTCCTTTGCCACTGCATAAACTACTATCAAAACAACAAACATTTACCATAATATTTTCAATTGAATTGTATCGTCTATCTATTTCTAATAAAAAACATAAATTATTTCGTTTATAAGTTTTAAACCAAGCAAAATATTTTTTACCTTTTGGTATTGTTAAACAAATGTCAGACTGAACTTTTTTATGTGATTTCTTTTCATAAGAAAGTTCTAATTTTGGGAAATGCTTGAGTATATTTCTTTGTTCATTAACGCTTAATTTCATTTATAGATAGTAATGTGTTATCTCTATATTCATTTAGTAATTAGTAAAATTACCCTGTGAAAAAATATTTTCAGCAGTTTGGATTCCATTATTAACAGGTGTAGTTTTTTTATTTTTAGAAGCTGTTAAAGTTTTCAAATAATTTTTTAATTCATTTTTCATTTCTTTACTGTCATCTTTATCTTTTTTTAAAGAACTATATATTTTTTTATATTGTTCTCTTGGTTTATTTACTAAATCTTTTGTTTTTGGGATAGTGAGATTATTCTTAAAAAAAATATAAATATAATGAACACTTATAATTAAAACAACTGAAATTATTGTTTGTTGAATTATCCAAAATAACATATATATTATTTGCACATTAACATTTCAATAAATGAACTTACATCGTTATTAAAAAATTTACATTTTTCATCTATTTTTTTTGGTGATAAAAAATATAAGTCAATTATTCTATCATTTTTTTTTTCAATTACAAGATAATGGTTGCTTGTCCCTACATTGAATTTTATTTTTTCCAATATTATATGATTACTTTCAAAGGGAACAGAAAATACTTCACTTACTTTTTTCTCATACTGATTTATACCAATTAAACTATATTTTTTAAGAAAATTTGTTACCACTTTGCTCTCTTTTTCTATTAACTTATATTTTAATAATTTGTCTTTATCATATTTATAATATCCATTTGAGGCTATTATAATACTATTTTTACCACTTGTTTTATTAAATTTTTCCAAATTTTTAAATAGATTAGCATTGTTTCTTATGTCTCTTAAGTTAATTTCAGGAATATAATATTTCTGCATCTAATAATATATTTATTAAACTATTTAAACCCATTTGATAAAATCAATACAAGAATGGTAAAAGTAATTGTTGTTGATAAAGGTGGAAATTTAAAATCTAGCGATATCAAAAATTTTGATATTGAAACTTTATATAAAAAATGTAATTTAAGAAAAAACGATCATTTTGAGAAAAGAACTTCTTGGAAATTTGATAATGATCATAATGTTACACTATTTTCAAAGGATAAAGGTAGAGCAAATAGCGAGAATAAATATGAGTTGCCTCCACCAGTTGATGATAAACTTTATTTTGGAAATATGATTTTAGTAAAACATACAGACAAAGTTTTAAAAAATGATAATGCTGTTAATTTAACACTTGAAGACTGGAATAAATTATATGAAAAATTATTTGGAGGATTTGAAGATTTAGGAGAAGAAGATAGTTATAGTGATGAAGAGGAAATTCCTGAACATATGCAAACAAAACAAGGTTATTCAAAGGAGGGTGGGTTTATTGTATCTGATGATGAGGAGGAAGATGAAGATTATATTCCGGAAAAAGACGCAGACGATGAGGAAGAAGCGCATACTTCTACTGACGATGCTGAAGAAGAAGATATTATGGGTAAAGAAAGCGATATTGAGGATGAAGTAGAAGAAGAAGAGGAGGAATCTGATGAAGATGATTATGAAAGCGATCTTGGTTCAGAACTAAGTGAGGAAAGTTATGTTGATAGTGATTAATTAAAATTGAAACAATATAAACATTATTATTTTAATTCATAATAATGTCTTTTATAGTTGAAAATCCAACAGAATTTCGTCAAAATTTAAGAACTAAACTAAATAGTTTTATTAAAAATAAAAATAGATCTACTAATCTTGAAAAAGCAGTATTTAACTATACTATATGTCAGTCAAAACAAAGAAAAATCGTAAGAAAATGGGACAATAAATATTTTGTTCAATTATATATTAATAGATTTAGAAGTATTTACAATAACATTAATCCAAAATTATCTACATGTAATAAAAAGCTGCTTAATAATTTAAAAAAGAAAAAAGTTAGTGCTAGAGATTTAGCCTTTATGAAACATCAAGAAATGAATCCTAAGATTTGGAAAGAATTAGTAGATGCAAAGATTAAAAGAGATAAAAATCTAACACAGATAGATATGTCCGCAGCTACTGATGAATTTAAATGTTATAAATGTCATAAAAGACAATGCACCTACTACCAACTTCAAACACGAAGTGCTGATGAACCCATGACTACTTTTATAACTTGTTTAAATTGTGGTAACAGGTGGAAAAATTAAATATTTAACGAAAATTTTATATTATAATATATTTTTTTATTATAATATGACTGATAATTCATTTAATTATATTGGATTACACACATACGGTAGAACAATAGATAATCATAAAGCAGCTGTAGAAGTATACTGGGATTTATCTGGTGCCAATTGTCTTTTTAGTCGTGATTATACTAGATATAATAACACAGATACGGAATCAATTGGACTATCATCCGCTGAAAGAAAAATAAATCAGTTCATTTATCCATATGGAGCAAGACCAATACTTGATTGTTCTACTGTTGCTACTCCTGAAGGATGGAAAGATGGTGTTATATATAATAAAACAGATTGTTCTAATATTTTTATAATTGCAAAGGTAAAAACACCTATAGAATTTAATTCTATTAATAATTTATTTTTACTTGGTGCAACAACATCAGACGGTGGATATATTGGTGGTTTGAAAGACGGTGTTCCATTTTTTGGTATTCAAGGTGATTTAAATAGTACTAAAAAAATTGGTGCTTTTAGTGATTGTTCTGATGTATGTCATCAAGTTGAAGGTATCACAGATATTTCCGGTGATATTTCAAATAATCCTCAAAAATTTAAATTATCACGTGGAAAAAAATATGAATTAGAATATTATTATAATTATGATTCATCAAAATGTTTAATTAATGTAAAAAGTCTAGAATCTCAAGACATAGACATTTCAGGTGTTGGAGATTATTTATTTAAAGATATTTCCAATAGTGATCCTTCAGGAATTTTTGGATTTGAAATGACAGAGGGTAATTTATCAATAGGAACTACTTCTCATATAGCTAATTCAAATTTATGGGGAGGTGAGATATATAAAATGAGTATTTATGCTAATGATATTAGTAACATTCCTTTGTTTGATTTATCTAGAAATGGGTTTATTTTAGATGATTGTTCTCAAAATAAATATTCTAGTTTTTATGATAATTCAAGAAATAAAGGATTGATTATTGAACCTAGTAATAATGAATACCAAGTAAAATTTACAGATCAAAGTTATACCGGTCAATCTTATATAAAAGAAACTATTTTACACGATATATATTATCTTCAAAGAATAACTGATCAAAATATTCTTCCATTATCCAACACAACTGATTTAAATACAACCTATACAAAACAAGTTGTAACTGTTATGGATAAATTTAGTGAAAAATCATCTTATAACAATGAATATTATGAAATGTGGGCAGGAGGATATGATAAAACTAATAATATTATAAAACCCAGATTGTGGAATTCTATTAATGGCGGTGAAACATGGAATATTATTGAAAATTGGCCACCAGAATCGTCTCAAGGAGACCAAATTTTAGATTTGAAAACATATATTGACCCAGATAAAGGTAGATGGGTCTTTGTATGTGGAGAAAATTATATGTTACATACAACAAACGATTATGGTAGTGATGGTTCAGTTGGGGGAGAAATTTTAGGTTCAACTTGGAAAATTATATATGATAATAGTGGTGGTGAATTTGAAGAACTATTGGAAGGTGGAACAACAAAAAGATTAGCTATAAGCACTATAAATGTTGTGGATATTGATGAAACACAATCTGATTTAATTTTTCCTAATAATCCTGCTAGTAGTAAAAGTTTTCATCTTTGGTTGGGCACATTTGGAGGATACGACTTAAAAAACGAATCTATTTACGGAAAATTTCAACCAGGTATTAATATTAATATTACTGTTCCATCGGGATATCCTTGGCCACAAGAAATTTGGTGGACACTTGAAGATGCAGCTGGAACTATAAAAATAGCAACACGACCATCTAACGGAGCAACAGGAGCACCATATAATAGTGGTTCAAACTCCCAACCCGATAATAATCCGTCTTTTCTTATCGGATGTCCTTATAACCAAAATCATTTTCTTCCAAATGGTTCATATACACTTAAGTTATACGATTCATATGGTGATGGCTGGCACGGCACCCCTATGACAGTAACAAATATTGATACAAATTCTAATTTATTTCCAAGTGGAGATCCAACAAATACATATACTAGTTTTCCAGATGTTGCGCCTGATGAATTTCCGCTGTTTATTGGTAGCGGCTCATCATCATCAGCATATCCATATGATAATCCAGGCTATAGAGATATATTAATTAGAGGAAACTATGATGATTTTAAAGGCGATACATTGGATTATTCTACATTGGATTATTCTTATAATATAATTACAAACCAAATTTTAGATGCTTCAAGTAATCCTGATGCGACTTTTGATATAGAAACTTTTAATAGTTTTTCATTTGGTGGAAATTATACTGATAATACAGCGGGATTAAATTATGGTATATTAACTACTAATAATTATATTTTTCTAACTAAAAATGGAGGTTTGACATGGGATAAAAAACTTGAAGATAATAGAATTAATTTATTTGGAACTTCTAATAATGTAAGAGGAACATGGGGTAGTTATGTTGAGAAAAATAAAAAAAATGGGAGTTATGATAATTCAGGTATGTATGTTCAAACTTCTACTGAACCTTGGAATGGATTACCAGGGTTAACATTAGCATACAATAATAGTGATTATAATTTATCTTTTAATTTAAACCCTTTAAAAACATGGGATCCATCATTGAATGCTAATGCATTTTGGAATGTAAATATACCCGATAATTCAGGAGTTCAGGTATTATATAGAGGTGGTGGTGGAAATACTATCAAAACATATATTTCTGATGAAGATTCTACATCTACATCATCTATTTATGAAAAAAAACAACAAATGTGGACTTTTGATAGTTGTATACCTGGTAGTAAAATTATTCCTCCAAATGACTATCAACAATCATCCTTATATTTAAGAGATAGTGAATTTGAGAGAGATAGTTGGCAAAGAATAACACCTAGTATCGTAGATAAAGATTTAAATAGTTCTTATTCTTCTAATAATTCATTACGATGGGACGGATTTACACCATATGATTGTAGTTATTCTATTGTTAATTTGCCTTTTTCTGATATAAATGGTAAAATTAGTAATAATATTGATGACCATTCTCAATATTTAGGATTTTATAAATTAAGTAAATTACCATTTACCCCGTTTATTGTTATTGAACAATCGCCTAGCGATATATATAGTGTTGAGTTAATAATTAAATATTTAAAAGGGGATGGTGAAGTATTAAATCCAGCCGATTATAATACAAGATTAGATTTTGATAAATTAGGTATAGAACCAATATTTCAAGTTGAAGTAAAATCAGATATAAGCATTCCTTGGAGTGATCAATGGAAAAATATTATAGAAGAATTTCCAGATCAAGCAAACTCCTTTGGTGGAACTTATTTAGAAACTATAAGAAATTTAATTCCCGGTAATGTTTATAGGTTTAGAGTAGCTTTACAAAATGATTATGGGTTGAGTTGGTATTCTAATGATTCAGACGCAATCGATGCTTTGGCACTTACACCATCAATTAGTAATTTTAATATATCAAGTAAATTATTTAACAATGTTTTAACTTGGGATGTAAATACTGAAACTGTTAATAATGAAAACCTTCAAACTGTGTATAATTACGATATATTGAAATCTTATTACGATAAGGATAATTATATTTTTCAAGAGATGGGTGCGTTTAATAATTTTCATAAAGATTTATCGGGGGTTTTATCTTTTTCCAAAGGTAGTTTGGTTGGACGGCAATTTACAGGACCATATAATCCTGTTGATTCGTCTAATAATTTGAACCCTATATCAAAAATAACCTTAATAGATAATGATATAAGTTTAAATTTTTTTTATAAATATGAGGTTATTCCATACGATCGTAAAGGAAACCCGGGTGAAACTCTTTATAAAACAGTCAACACACCTGATGGAAAAGCTATTGGATTAAATTCAAGATATACTGTAAAAGATGCTAGTTTTAATTTTATTTGGAGTTTAGCTTCTGATATTGCTGATAACACAAAATTAACATGGGATATTTCTTGGCAAGAAATAAGGAAAGATGGTTCAACTGATATTTCATCGGAAATAATTGATTATCTAGACCCATACTCCCGAGACGGGGTAAACAAATCCGTAAATGGTAAAAATGAAAGTAGATTAATTGGAATAGATTTATTACAAAATAATCATTTACAAGCTGATGCTAGTTACAACTTTCAAATCAAAGGACAATACGATATTAGTATTAATGAAGCAGGTTGGGTATTTGATATATCATCTCAATCAATTACAGCTGATATAGGTACTACTATTATACAACCAAAACCTTGGAGTTTAAATTTAACTACTCCATTGCGTATTACAGAAGATAAAGGTGTTTCAGGTGAACAAGTAAATGATTTCTCAAGTGTTTTAATAAACTCTTTACAAAATGTAAATTTACTAGAACTAGAACTTACGACGACGGGTTTCGGAGCGGAACCCAGTGGAATAACTATATTACAAGATGGTTATAAAATATGGGGTGTATCTGTAAATGCACTTGATTTTTCTTCTTTATCAGGGGTTGATATATCTCAAGGGGGCTATACAAAGGGACAATTATTTTCTCCATTACAAAATTATTGGGAAATTGACTTGTCCGGTGCTGCACAATCTTTTGATTTTTCCTTGGGAGCGGATATATATGACCCTTCATTGAATGTTATTATTAGACAAGGGGAAAATTTAGTTACATTAGATATTAGTATGGATAATGTTGATGATTTTAGTGGTGTTAATATAGGAGACCTTCTAACGCATAGTGACGGATTTAGAAGTTCAATTGGAAAAGTAGCAAAAATACCCAAGACTGTATGGTTATTAGGAGTAGATAATGAGCCTCAAAGTCATTCGGCCGGCACTATAGTATGGCAACAAGACACCTCAACATATCCGCCAAATATAGCTAACTCTACAGCTAGAGGTATATTACGATATGGTTTTATATTAAATCCTGGTTCAACAAACCCTGTTATAATTGAAAGTGATATAAGTGAGAATTTTACAATTTCAGACCCAAGCGGAAACAAACCTCTTCATTTTCAAAATACGACTGATGATTTACTTGTTAATTCAGTTAGTAAATTTATTACTATAGATGCTTCATTGAATAATTGGTACGATTTTTCTAATAATCCTGTAGATTTGTCATTAAATAATATTTTTATAAACAGCACTGATATTTCAAGTGCTACAACACAAATAGTAGGATATGATGCTTCTGGTATATTAAATCCAAATAAAAGTTTATTTACGGAAGTCCCAGACAGTTCCGGTGTCTATAATTTTACAAAACTTGCTGTTAATACTGAAACACTAGATATAACTTTTACAGACACAAAAGATTTACTTATACCACCAAACACTCTTAATAGGGATATATCAAGTATATATATAGGAGATATCTCAAAAAATAATCAGTTAAAATTAGAAATAATAACAGATCTGTCAAATGTAAATATCATTATTAACACAAGTAATATACAAATAGGTGATAATATTATCGAAGCTAGTGATATTTTACAAGTAGATATATCGGATAATTCCGGCGCAGATGTATCAGGAACATTGCGCTTTCCGCTAACAGGTGTGGATATAAGCAATATTTATATAAATTGTGCTTCAGACATTGAGTTTTATATTGTGAGAGATTTAAATGTTAAGGGGGTGGGGAGTCAATATACTATCTCTCATAATAAAATTAATGCTCTAGATAATACTTATGGAAAAACTACAGATATTTCTCTTTCATCTTATAGTAATGTTTATGGTATCGACCCTACAATTGATTTTACATTAGGTAGTTATACAATACCTGGTGGTCAATATTCTGTTACAAGTAGCGATGGTTATTCTGAAGGAGCTTTAAAAACACAATTAATTGGAACTGGAATGATTGGGTTTTTTGTGCCTGGTAATGATACTGAGGGATGGCACAAAAAAAGAGATTTGGAAATATCAGGTAATATTAAAATTCCTTTTGATACGATTTTATCTGATCCAAGTCATATAAATCAAAATTATGCAACTTCGTCATCTTCTATGCAAATACCATCTTATAGTAATGGTGGTAATGATTATGATGCCAGTGGTGTGTTTGTTTATTATAATTATCAACAACCACCTAAATTAATTGATGTTTCATATAATCCGTTAACAAATGAAATAGATATGAATTGGAGTGAACCTACAGCACCTGAAAAACCAGATTATTATGATATATCTTTTTCTCATTCATCAATATCAGATATCAGTTATAATTATCGTGTTAGTAACGGAACAACTTTAACAGACCCTTCAAATAATGGTAAAAATTATTATCCTGGTTTTTATAATGTAAATTTGAGAGCAGCATACGGTGATCAGGTTCCTGTTGATGATTCTCTTTTTAGCGGATGGTCAAATGATATTACTTTAAATACTGTTCCTGATCATTCTCCAAATATTTTAACTAGTGAATTATATTATAACAATGATGTAACTACATTTACTACTGATGTTAGTCGTGTTAAATTATCGTGGGATAATGTTGATGTAGATTCTGGATTTAAAATAGATAAGTATCCTATACCGAAAAATTATACTTTAGAAAGACAAACAGCAAATAAATACAATAATTACGTTTTAGATTTAAACAAAGATATAAGTGGAACAGATACATCTTATAATGATTATGTTATGTATGGTATATCTGGTGATAAAACAGCCCCTAGAATATATAGATATAGTTTAAAACCAAATTATGAAACCTCTAATGTTAGTTAGGTGGAGAGGATTACTAATTATTAATGAAATGGATAAATTTAATTTAATAAATTTACATATATATATATGAGTATTTCAACTATTTCAACTACAGTAGCTATAGGTTGGCCTGTTCCTACAGGTTTGAAAGTGAATGAAAAAAGAAATGGTGCTGGTAAAATAGCAACATTTTCGTGGGATAAATTATTAGATGCATCGATGAATGAATTAGACCTGTCTGGAGGAGGTTTTAATAAGATACATTGGAGAGTAAATATAAACAATAAATCTTATTTAGTTTATGATAATCCAACATTTAGCATGGGTGTTCCAACAGATACTGGACAGTGTAAAACTTGTGTAACCGTTCAAACTATTTATGATATATCTGGCGTTGATTATCATTATGAAGATACAACTTCAAGTGAGTATAGTGATGCACTTTGTGTGACAAATGTTCCAGATGTTTATTGTAGACAAATGTATAAAAAACAACATCCTTATTTAAAAGATACAAGAAAAAATAATGCTTCGTCAAATATGCGATATGCAAGAGCAATAAGGATGGGGGGTAAAAATGCCTTTCGATAATTTCAAAAATTTATCTTATATTCTTATATAAAATAAATGACAAAGATATATCAAAACGTACATGGATTTAATTTGAAGTTGCCATTTAACGACTCTAGTAGAATTATTTCCTATAAAAATAATGAATGGATTGAAATTATTAAAAAACCAAATCAATTGCCTACCGTTAAATTAACCACAATTGTTTTATATTATAGAAATGATGGTGAGGATATGACCTCTGCGGCACCGGATGTTGGTGATATTGTTAAGGATGACGAAAATTATAGATTTTATAATACCGGTGTGGCGGACACCGGTGGTAATGGAAAGCAATTAGGATGGATATGGGGGTTTCCTTTATTTGATGTCGGTCGAGAAAATGTAGCGGGTGATGTTAGTGGTAACTGGCCAAGATGGGGTTCTTGTATAGGAAATAAACACGGATTTCAAGGCGCTAGTGATATATGTGGTAATGAAACAATGCTTGTAAATTTATCAGCTAATAAAAATATTATTGTTTTGGATTGTTCTGGATTACAACCCTCTAATGGAAAAGGTTCCGTAGATATTTCAAATAATGTTACAGAAGGTTCATTTTTTATGATATTACGAATAAAAAGTAGTAAAGAATCAAATGTTAATGATGACATTGATAATAATGGCTTGACCCTTAGTTTCAGCAATGGACAAAATGGAAATTGGAATGTGTTTGATGATGACGGCACTAGCGTCCTCAAAAAAAGATGGACTACATTAGTTAAATACGAATATGAATGTGATATTATTGGTCCAACGAAAATGTTAGATTTTACATTTGATTATTTTATGGTTAATGATAATAGTATTGGAAGACCAATTTATCAAATACATGGTAATGATAAAAATTATTTAGCTATCCCGAACGGTGGTAATGACTTTGAAAAATCACGAGAAAATTCCTGTAAAATTATTACAGGACTACAAACAGGTGAGGCTAAGACTGAAGACAAGAGAATGGATATTAAAAATATTTTACAATATCTCAGTTTCCCTCTCACCGGGTCCTCTTCTTACAAGACCAAATTAAAACAAAAAAGTCAGTGGAAGTATTCAAGTTCTACAGTTGTAAAATTAATTGGTGGATGGTGTAATGATATTAGTTCAGGTGATGTTTCAGCTAATTGTTACTATGGAGATACTTTTAGCGGAACTAGTGGGTTTATAACAGATATGTCCTCAATCGAGATCGCGCATAAAACTGAAGGGTGGAAGAATTTTATAAACTTATCAACGGGGCACCCTGCTAACGATTGGTCTGGTAATATTAATACTAGTTCATATGAATTAAATAATATTTTATGGTGTAGTTTACAGAGTCCAAGAAAAACACCAGTAACAAAATATGAGGGGAGCACAGGGGAATACGATTTTCAACGATATATTACAAATTGGATTGATTTATCAGGAGGCGACACAAGTAATGAAATTATTGGCGGTGGTTACGGACTATATCCAAATACAATCGATCTTCCTAGAAAATCAATAAATCCATATTATTCCAAGGGTTTAGGCACAGATATAAATGCTGATACTGTATCAATAGATAATTTTGTAATAGGTAGAAATAATTATCTTAATGCTTCCTCAACACCATTAGAGTTAACAGATTTAAATTATTTTAGAGTGTATTATAAATTATTAATTCCCCCAGATAATGATGAATCGTTTAAACTATCTTTTACTACAGGCCAAAATGTCGGGTCAGTTACTACTTTTGTTAGATATACAGATATGTCTGGTTCATATACTCCTAATTCGAGTGGATCAAATAATTTATCCGCAAGTAGAAATCAAGAAACAATTACCTTAAAATGGGATATTGATTCTGTTAATTCTGAAACAAATGATATTTCTATGCAATCTATATGTTTTACAGATATTGCTTCGGGATTTTCACATATAGATGCTTCTTTTAATGTTACAGAAGATTCTAGTTTAAATAAAATTATAACTGATATATCTAAAAATTATGATATTAGTTTTAATGTTTTTCAACTTAATTTTTTTGAAAGAAAGGGAAATAATGTATTTACAGATAGAGATGAATTGCCATATACCCTTAAAACATTAAACACAAATGACCCAACCGACACGCGGCAAGTTGTGGATATTAGTTATGTCCCTTTAAATTATACACCATATAGATATATAAATTATAGTAGCATAGGCTCTGGAAATAGTCTAACAACTATAGAAGCAAATAGTAATCCAGATTTGATAAAATATTTTAAAAAGACTGGTGTTTTTCCAAACATTGTCATTCAGGTTGATGAAAAATTATCATTTAATGTATCAAAATTATATATTAAAGATAGTGCCAATGGGATAAATGCGGATATTATACAACCTGAAAATAGTGAAGATCTGCCTGAAAACATTATTGATATTAGTGGTGTTTATGATAATAGTTATGTTTTTTTTAAATCAGATAAAGAGTCTAGTGATACAGTTATAGTGATAACGGAAAAAGCTGGCACTATTACTGTTAAGAATATTGAACCAGATATAACAAATAAAGATGATTATGAATTAGTGTCACAAGAAAATCAAAGAATAACATATCCCGAACCTTTGTCATTAAAATTGGGTAATTCTTTTATTCCTGATTATTGGAGATTACCTCAAAAATTAAATACAATAAGAAAAAGGGAGAGAGAAATTGATAATTTGAATAAATATAAATATTTGGATACTTGGGAAAATCAAGTAAAAATTTCAATGGTTATTGATGTTTTGAGTTTAAGTTTGTCAGAAGGAACTTCAACTGTTCGTGGTGGGAATATTACACATCTTTTAGTGAATAGTATTAATGGTTCTACTCAATATTCAGCATTAACAAATGAAAATAATATAATAAAAAGTAGTTATAATTTAATATTTGGAGTTCAAGGGGCATTAAGTATTGATCCTGTATCATATTTAAATAAAAAACCAATAGTAGTTGAAATGTCCACATCAACTACAGGTCCTTTCGGTCCAAGTTCAAAAAAATATATTGGGGAAAAGTCAGGATATCAAAACCAATCGGGAATTCCAGCGCCAGAAAGCAAAGGTATAAATAGGCCTTATCCGGCTCAAGATGATATATCGGAAAATAATACTAATTATGTAGTTGATACAATATTATTACCTACTTTACAAAGGGGTAATGGCATTGAAGATACTGATTTATCGCCAATCAGAGATAGTTATAATGGACATTTTAATTTTAATTTACAAGCATGGAATAATGATTTAAATAATGGTGTATTTAAGGGTACAATATTTTCTCCAGCATCTTTAAAAGTTTTATTAGTTGAATTACCTGAAATATCTCAAATATTCCAATCTGGAAATCCAAATTTTAGAGATATGGTAAATGATACAAATACTGCTATAAATATAAAATGGAATTCTTTTTATTTTTCAAGTAATAGTAACTGGGTGACATCACAAAGTGATGTTTATTGGACTATTAAAAAAATAAATATTTCATCTGGTCAAGGTAACGTTATTTTATCTGATAAACAATTAGATTTAAATGGAAATAATGAATATGAATTTACAGATACAGATTTAAAAATATTTGAAAAATTTAGATATATAGTTACTGGAAAATTTAGATGGACAGAAATTCAAAATATAAATGATAATCAATATTTAGAAATTGGTATTAATGGTTTTATAACGCCAGATTGTTTTATTTGTAAAAATAACCGTTTTAAATATGGTAGATTTAATACAACATCAACAAATTTAAAACTTTTTAGACCATTATTAATAAATACATCTGAGGGACAAGAAGATAGATTTGGAAATAAAACTTGTGGTGGTGGGTGTTCTGACCCTTCTCGTCCAAGTTTAAGTTTATATCAAAGTAGATCAAAAATTTCATCATCTAATAATATATATGCTAATACTACAAACCAACTGTCTAAAAAACAAACATATGTTCTTCTGGCTAAATCAGGAAGGAGTAATTTTCGTTAACCCCAAACTTGTAATGAATATGATCTCCAACTTCTATAAGACGTCGCTCCTAAAGAATTCCAAGATAAGGCTACTGCTATAGCATACTGTCCGGGCGGTGTATTTGAATTGATTGTAAGTGATTTTCTTCTTGTCGTCCCGCCTGATGGTACATCAACTGGACCTGTGTAGCCCCATCTATACCATCCGGATTTACCATTTAAATTATAGTGCCAAAATTCAAAGTACTCCGTGTAAGTAGTACTAGTGTAAGCATGAGCGTCAATTTCTAGTGTGTCGCCTACTTTAGCTTGACCTATTAAATCAGTATACACTATATTCGACTGTCCCCGCACACCGGACCCAGGGTTTGGTCTTTGGTCGTTGAATTCATAATTATCCCCTGGTAACAGGGGGGGTGTTCCATTTCGGAAGTGGATTCCAGTCATAATTTCATAATTTGTATTACCTAAGCCACCACTGTAACTCCAAATTTCTAGAGGTGAGCGCACTGGTGTAGGTGGTCCTGGTGGTTCTGAAGAGCTGTTATAAAAATTACTGAAGCTAATGTTTGATGTGGTTCTTGGAATATTATCATTTGCAGGATTTGTATCTATCACCTGTGGTCCACCTCTTATATATTCACTAATAGAGATAGGGTTGGAACCTCCATGTTCTACTTGTATATCAGTTAAGGATATTGGTCCAGATGCTTGTAAAGGCATTATAGTATTATGTGTTATTAAATAATTTAAATGAAGACAAAGAATAATGTTCTAATATTCAAAATGACTCAGTTAATGTTCATCAATATCTCAACAACTGTCACCACTGAGTATTGATAGTTTACTAAATATATCATAAACAAACCTATGTTATTTAGTAAAATTAAGTTTTATCAATTCGTTAATTTATATATAATAAAAAATAATTAAATATAAATGAGTTTTGATCCTAGTGCAGTTGAATTTGCATTTAATGATAATGTAGATATTTCATGTGGAAGTATAGAGATGTCTTATGAAAATTTCCCTGGTGAGAGTGGGCGTCCTTCTTTTTTTTTATCAGTTGATAAAATACATTTTTTAAAAGAAATAACAAATATTGAAAAATTTAGTAAAGTTTCACAAATAGTTAATAACTTAATTTTACCATACTATCCTATAATTAATGTCGCTAGACATGATTATTTAGACGATGATGAATCTTTTGTCTGTTTTAATGGTAGTTACTCTAAACTCAGTTAAATTATTAAAAATTTTATAAATTAATAATTTAGTCAATATTTTTTAAATCGCTAATTTTCCAATATTCACTTCCCCCGTTGGGCATTGGTCTCCTAATAATAAATGGAATTTTATTTTGTGTAAGTTCCATAAAAGCAATCGTATGACCATCAATAATATCTTTTGTTAATTCAACAAAAGGTTTTGCTCCGTGATTAATTTGCTTTGCTCTTAATCCAAGAATTTTAGCTTTTTCATATCTTGTAAGAATTGGAATTGTAGTATGTAAAGGGTCAATAATAATGCCTTTTTTGTTTCTAGTTACATTAGATAATGTTAATAATTCTTTGTAATTAATATGTTTTGTTTCTGGATGATAAGAATATAAATAATCTTTATTAATGTCATTTTCTAATTTTCGCATATTTTCATTATATTCTTCATCATCACTATCTTCTTCATCATCACTTGATATTTCATCAAGTTCTTCCAACAATCCTTGTGGAACATCTCCGGAAATAAGAGGAGACTGTCCATCGTTATCAATAACTTCAACTTGTTGTTGTGGTATATATGTATCTGCCCCTTCAGTGTTATCATTTGTTTCATTCGCTTTATTATCAACATCATCATTATTATCTTCAATATCGCTTTCTTTTCCCATAGCATCTTCTTTTCCATCATACGGATTTTTCATCCAGTTTTCTTGAATATCTTCCTCTTCTTCATCGTCATCTGAATCTATATCTGATTTTTCAGATAAAATAATACTTCCTGTTTCATCACCACTTTCTTCCGCTTGTTTTAATTGTTGTTCAACATCAACTTCTTCTAAATCAGC
>TARA_R110001592_G_scaffold45542_5_pt1 | contig 20838 bp, 18 predicted proteins | sample TARA_R110001592 | Tara Oceans TARA_R110001592 (sample SAMEA4398387) | marine metagenome | biome: Polar Biome; feature: [SRF] surface water layer (ENVO:00010504); material: water (ENVO:00002006), including particulate matter (ENVO:01000060) such as... | depth 5 m | reverse complement strand
TCAATGTTATGGAATGCAGAAACGTCTTGTGCAAGTTCTGGAGACCAAGTAGCTCTTAATTTTCTTTCAGTTACAGAAACTGTAACAGAGTCTAAATCAAAAGAAACTTCACCTAATTCAGATTCGAATTCAAGGTCTTTATAGATTCTATAAGTAGCGTTAAATGCTCCTGCTGCTAAATCAGCAACAGTAATTCTAGCTCCTACATAACCATCAACAGAAGTACAAGAAATACATGCTGGACATGATAAATCAAGTTCGATGTACATTTTGTTTTCTTGGTCACAAATGTTAAAGTAATCTCCTCCTGGCCAGTGACTAGTAGAAGTTGTACCGTAATCAACAATACCTTTACCGTACTTTTGAGTTACAAGTCTAAATGGAATATGTGTAGTTGTTGAAGCTACTACAGTTGTTCCTGAGTCACCACAACACATAATGTCACCCATACCTGTTTGTGTAATGTATAAAGAAGAAAGGAATTCTTCAGTATCCATCTCATTACCATTTGGTCCTAATAATTGTCCAGCTCCAGCATTTTGGAAACCTTCTAAAGCGAATAATGCACTTCTAACACCCGTTTGAGTACCAGTACATAATGTAGCTCCTGTAAGTGTACTAGTTGCAAGTGAACCAGCTTTAACTAAAGCTCCACCTGACCAGTATACTGGATGCATTGCTAAAGTTAATGCAGAATATGCACCTTTAGACGCGTCCCATAAACCACCACCTGCTCTATCTTCATAGAATTGGTCGTAAAGGTTAATGTTGTTGTAAGTAGTCGTAGCGTTTGTAAAACCACCTCCAACTGGGTTAGTGTGACCTTCCATACCTGCAATAGGCACGTTACTTACTCTATTTGAAATTTTAGGTACAAAGTAAAATAACTTACCAATTGGTAAATTCATAGCTTGTACAGAAACGATATCATTTGCCAATAACTTAGAGAATACTCTTCTAATGATTGGAAAAACAACAGTTTCGAATGAACCTGAAGAATTTGAGGACGTTGCCTCGTTTATTAAATGTGTAGCTTGGTTTTCGTATAACTGAGCGATGTTTTCTCTCCCGTGTCCCTTAAGACCGTTAAGAAATCCAAGTTTATCCCATTTGCTGATGGTATCTTCACGGATAACCTTAAGGTGTTTTAACCCTATGTTTCCTACCATACCTGATTCTAATAATGCTCCCATTTTTTTATAATTTTTATTTGAGTTTATTTATTGTTTATATCTTCCGCATCATGTCTTTGATTCTACTTATTTGAGGGCTTTCGTAAATTTTACTCTCAATAAGGTTTGTTGAACCTTTCGACGGTGCTTTAGTTATTTTCTTTTTAACAGATTCAGTTATGTTCTTAGTTTTTCTAGAAAATTCTGAATTTAATTGTTTAAAAAGATTCTTACTTTCATTTAAAGTTTCGACTTCGTCAAATCTTCTCATAATGTTTATTTTCTCTTCTTTTGAAGTTGTATGTTCAGTAAAGAGTTTTGTTGCGTAGGCTAAATTTGTATTAAAAACTGCTACTTCTTGAATTTTAGTTCTGAAGTCGTTTAATGCACTTTTGAATTGTTTTGATTTAGCTTTTACACTTTTATTCTCACCCATTAACTTTTCGATTAAAGAATCTTGAGTTTTTGCGTGTTCTAAAAGTTTTTGGTACCTCTTTTTTGATTCAGTTAGTTTAGAAGTTGGTTTCACACCTTCTTTAAAAGTTAAGTTTCTATTATTGGTAAAACCTTTTCTTAAACCTCTACCTTTTTTAGACCCGAAACCTAGAGTACGTGAAGCTTCATTAGCCTCAACCTCATTATTTTCGTAATCCTTATAATGTCCACCCTTACCATATTTTCCACCACCGACGTTACCAGCTTTGTGTTTAACACCACCTGAACTTTTTCTTTTGTATTCACGTGAGTTTTCACCAAAGTCAGCATCTTCGTTAGTTTCTGTCTCGTAAGTTTTGTAGTGTCCACCTTTCCCGTATTTGCCGCCTCCGACATCTCCGGTTCTATGTTTCATACCACCTGAAGTTTCTCTATCATACTCATGTTTGTTACTACCCCAATCAGCGTCTTCTTCCATATCAGTTTCGTAAGTTTTATAGTGGCCACCTTTTCCATATTTGCCACCACCTACATCACCTGTTCTGTGTTTTACGCCGTTAGAAGTTTCTCTATCATATTCATGCTTGTTACTTCCCCAGTCTTTATCGTGTCCTTCTTCCATGTCCATTTCGTCCATGTCACCTAACTCAATTTCATAAAGAGGGTCCTCATCTTCATCTACCATATCTCCATCATATTCATCCATGTCCATTTCGTCCATGTCGTCTGTTTCTTTTAATGATTTAGATAGTGTGTTTTCTAATGATTCACCTAATTCGACTTTATACTCAGCTCCGGTTTCTTCGTCTTTGATATCTACGACATCATCGTCCTGAGTTACGATAATTCCGTCTTCACCACCCATAAGTTTGAAAACTTTGAGTACTTCGTCATCTGACGCACCGCGTAAGTCTAGAGGTTCTTGGTCTACATCTTCATCATCGAAGTCTTGTTCTGTGTCTTCAGGAGCGGGAGCAAAATCCACGTCCTCTTCTTCTGTGTCCTCTATGTAATCTTCAATCTCTTCCTGTTCTGAAAGGGATTCTTTTACTAATTCCTCAATTTCTTCCTTCATAGTTGAAGCAAGTATTTCTTTTGCATTGGATTTAACAGCATCCTCTAGGGCTTGCGCCTCAAGAAGAGCTTCTTCTAAAATAGATTTTTTAGTCATTTTTTATTCTATATTTTAAACTAGTTTATTTTGTATATAAATATGCAAGAATTAAAGAAAAGCTAAGTTAATATTGTCTCTAACAAAGATAAAGTACTATATTAACTCAGATAACTATTTAATTTTTTCATTAAATCAAGTGAGCTGTCTAATGAATCACCTCCACTTGCTAGGTTTTTCTCTGCTTCTTCTTCTAAAGACTCTTCATATTCTTCTCTATCATTAACATCATTAAATAGGTAAGCACCTGGTGTAGACGGTGAAGAAACTAAGTCAAAACAAATTAATTCAAAGTCATCCTGTACTATATTTTGATTTCCTTTTTGTTTTATAGACCCCACACCTCTAGATGAAATTCCTAAGGTTACCCCGTGTCTTAATAAATTAGCTGCAATATCACCTACGCATGAAATAGTTCCACTACGATGAAATCCTGGAGAAGTTAATATTTCTAACTTACCCATTAATATATCACCTTCCCAAAAAGTCTCCACTACTCTATGTGAACTTCTTTCAAGGTCTACTAATGATGATTCTGGATGGTTTAATTCTGATAATGCTCTACCCTGGCCTATTAAAGTTTGGTATTTGTCAACTTCTCTTTGTAGAATGTCTCTCGGATATACTCTTCCGTTTCTATTCTCCACACCAGCTTTTTGTAATACAGCATACATCATAATGTTATCATTACTTTTTTCAGCAATTTCTTTAATGATGTGTTTGTTGGTTTTTGCGGAGATATGACCTGCGTCATATTCTACTAATATACCTGTTCCAATCTCCTTAGGTTTTAATAACTTCATAATATTCTTTTATTATAAATATTAATAAATTATATAAATGCTAGGTTAAGATTTAGTTGGGTAGAATTTAAAATGTTTGTAGGGGGTAAATACGTTTTGGATGAGGCCGTCGAATATGCCCTTTACCGAAGTTTTAAGATTATCTGATTTAAAATTTACACCTGGCCTTACGAATAATGTTAATTCACAATTAAGGAAACTTCTTTTTTTAACCTTAATTCCACTAGCTCTAATATCTAAATCAATTATAGATTTTTCTTCTTTGAATATATTGTTATCTACCTGGTGGTATAATTCCAATCTCACCTCACGTCGTAGGTCTTTAATAATTCTTGTCCAGTTTTCTTCTTCTTGATTTGGCTCTGCCCAACAAGAAAGTGTAATGTATGTAGATTTAAAATTCTTATTGTCTACTGTGCCGTATTGTGTCTTATAGAGATTATCTATGTCTAATTTTATTTTTTTTCCAAACTTCATATAGAAAAGATAGTAAATAATATCTGTTAAGTCAAAAAATATTATAAAAGTATCCTATATATCCTCGTCGTCGGAATAATCGTACTCGTGAGTTACGGTTGTATGTGATGGGGTCTCGTCTTCTTCCACTTGTTCTTCAACCTGTGGTGAAAAATTTTCTGCAGCTGTAAATCCAAGTCCAGCCATTACAATCCACTGTAAAGATTCGAATAATTTAGTGTCAACAGTAAAATCCCAAAACAGGTTTGCTGTATACCCAATTAACATAAATAAAAGACATATAAAAGTTACAGTTCTTTTACTGGAAATTTTACTTCCACTACTTAACATATTTTTAAAAAAATTCATAATACAATTATTTTATTAAGGATTTATTTAGATTCTCTATTTTTAGAATTGATGATGCACTCATATCTGAGTTAACTATACTTTCACACACCTCTTGTATTTTATCTTTCATAATAGAATCTTTAGTGTCTTCCTTTAGTGTGTTTAACCTTTCTAAAGTACTTTCCTGTAATTCTAATATCTTATTTTCTAATTTATCTTTATCTAACGATAAAAGAGTTTTAAGTTTGATTGTATCTTCCTCACTTAATGAAGAATACTTTTCATTAAATTTTCTAGTAAGAATATTACTCAGTATGGATGTAACTACTGGTTTTACGGGTTTAGTGTATTTTTCTTTTTTAGTTAAATGTTCTAATAAATCACGTTTGTTATTTATATTGTTTTCTATTGCCTTAACAGATTCATTAAAGATTAAACTATCCAATTTAGAATATATCTTATTCTCCTTTAATTTATTATTTATTTGAGGTATTCTTAACTTGCTTTTTTTATTTCGTAAAGTTTTTATAACTTCGTCTAAATAAGCTTCAGCTAAATTTTTATCTTCAAATTTCTTGTTTTCTATTTCACCATACAGAACAAAAAATTCTCTTGATATCTTATTTTCTTTTAGTGGGGCCATAACACTATTAAAGGACTTTTTAAACTTTTCCTTTTTAGAATAGCTCTCCACTAAAGTGTTTGTAATCGAGTTTTTGTATTTTCCGAACATATTGTTAGTATTTTAACAATAAATATCTAGTCTTTTAATAAACTATCCAATTTTTCAGTAACCTCACTAAGTTCTCTATTTCCCCTATTTAAATCCACAGTATTATTATTGTCTAATCTTTCTAAAATTAAAGGAAGTTTAGATTTTGAAATGGACGATAGTTCTAAATCACCAACAGCCTCAGCGTCTCCCATAGGTTCATCACCACCTATGTCTGATGGAGGTAGTGAAATTTCATCCCCAGACAAGTCTGCTTGGTCTTCTGGTGTTTCACCACCTTCCGCAGCTTGTTCTTCACCGTATAACTTATCTATATTTGTAAAGATACCAGTTTTCTTAATTATGGTCGCTGTTTGATTTAACTCCTCACCAATCGCTTTTTCCATACGTTGTTGTTGTAAATCTAATTTTATTTCTTCATCTGAAAAACCTAGTATGTTCTTTTTAGCCCATGTTGATGAAACTGGTAAGATGCCACTTCCTGGGTCACTAGTTGCGTCTCTATATAAAGTAATTTTTTCTTTCCACTGTTCAATTTTTAATAGTTCAGATTGTGTAGATGGGTTAGTTAATCCTAAAGTAAAATTACCTAATTCGTCTTCAAATCCAAGAACATATAAATGAATTATAGCTATTTTATTTAATTCTTGAATCATAGCTTTCTGGATTCTATTAATTGTTCTTGCAAATCTAATATCCTGTAAAGATAAATTTTTACCCTCACCCACAACATCTTCAAAACCTAAAAACGCTTTCGGTATTCTTAAAGCTGCAAATAATTTCTTTTGTATATATTCGATATCGGCAATTTCACTTAGATTTTGAGCTCCTGGTAATGTATCTATTGGGTTGGGAGCGTTAGGGTCCCTAACTGGTATAAAGAAATCTTGGTCTACAGCCATTTGATTATAACGTAAATCTACATTACCTGTATTGTTGTCAACTATCTGGTCTCTTTTAAAATTATTAGCAATTCTTTGTACGTAAGCTTCTACGTCTTTATCGTCCATGTTACCCACATAAACTTTAAACACTCTTCTCTCTGGTGCTCTAGAGGTTCTATATATTAACATTGCATCTTCAGATAATAATAATTGTTTCCAGATACGTCTACATTTTTCTAATTGTGATGTCCCATATGGTAATCTTCTATCGTCGGATAAAAGTCTAAAATGTGCAACTTCCCAAGTATTAAATTCCATATCTTTATTTTTCCAAGTAAACTTAACAGCTGAATCGTCTTCTTCTATACTAGATTTAGATAAATCCATTCCTTTTTCTACTCGGTCAACCTCAATATTAGGTAGTTGATTAACACCAACAATTCCTCTTTTTGGGTCTATTTTAAGGTAAACAAAATTATCTCCGTACTTACAAGTATTTCTAACCCACATAGGTAGGTTAGTTTCTATATCCATAATATTATTAAATAAATCAGCTAGAATACTTTTTATCCTATTAGATTCTGAATAAATTGTCAACATATGACCTTTCTCAGATAATGTAGTTCCCTCTTCAGAATAAATGTCTAAAGCCGCTGAAATCTCTGGTGTGAATTCCATTGATTCGTAATCGTAATAAGCTGCCAATCGAGTTGGTTCGTAATAAACCGCTTGAGAGTATAGTTGCGACTCTACTTTTTTCCATTGGTTGGTTAGATATTGACTTTGTTGTGCTTGAAGTTTTGCTGTGTCAAATTCATCCTTGTTGGTTGTTCTTAGTAATTCCTTGGAATTAAAGTTATATGTTGGGGAACCGGCTTTGTTAGAGTCACCACTGTCACCCCCAAATAAAGCTCCTAGTCTTTGATATATTGTTAAATTGTCTGCCATACTGTTATAAATCTAATAATTAATATTATTTTGTAAACTCCTAGACCACATAATCACATTCTACATATGCCCCACCTGCAGGAGTTACTAAACATCCATCTTTATCTATTATTGTTCCACCATCTACATACGTCACACATTCGTCAACAGTAATTGGGATAGCAGATGATGGGTAAATTGAATCACAATTATTAGTTAAAAGTACACAACACTCTTTTTCTTCTTCGGCTTTTCTCTCAAATATTCTATTAGGAGACTTTTGATACAGGTCCGGTTCAAATGGAGTCCAAGCATATACAGTTTGGTACAAAGCACGTCTTAGTAGTTTTCCTGACTTGTTTCGTTTCCCTGGTGGGTGTGACCCCCATCTTTTTTTTCCTGGATATCCTGGTAATGCCATATATTTTTTTTTATTTTATTTTAATCCTCCGAATAACCATAAATAGTCCTTCGTATCATTTTTAGGGTCCACTGATAGTCCTACTTTTGGTTGATGTCTTAAATGAGCGGGCTCCATTAGGGGTTTCCCTTCATTTTTCCCATTATCACCATCTCTTACCAACCAACTATCCAACATAGCCTTAGCCTGATTAACATTTTTTCTTAGGTTTGCAAATGAATTTTGAGCTACATATAAAGCCATTGCAATTGCCATAATTAAATCATCATGGTGTCCTCTCATGTGGTCAGGTCTTCCATTTATATAAACAAATGTTTTTAATTCATTAATTAATCTATTAGAACGTACTTTAAAACCTGTCCGTAATTGTTCTTCTAAGGCTTGGACTATTTGTGCTCTTTTATTATTAAAATTAATTCCTGGTGTCTTTTCTGTTGCTTGGGGTGTGTACCTCCAAGTCTCTTCACTTTTAACACCATCATAGTAAAAATCTTTATGACCTAACTCTAAAAGTTTTCTTGAAGTAGACACACCCATACCTCCTGTAATATCCACAACAATAAAACAATTATATTTCTCAGCCCATTTAATAGCTAATTCTGCCGCTATATCTGGTGGAATTTTACCTAGATATTCTAATACTTGTTCTCGTTCGTCAAAATCGATAATTGTAAATCCTGTTGAGTCTTCACTGTCACCACGAGATACATCTATACCCATAATATACTTATGTCCTTCCACAGGTTCTTTCCAAACCCATAATTCATTACCCACCCATTTTTCAGTTGGTTCTCTTACTTCTTTTTCTATGGTTGCTATTGTATCGGAAGGTATTACGTTATCTCCAGAACCTAAAAATGCACATCCTAACTCTTGTGATATTTTACGTCTATCAAACTTAAGTTTTTTACACATTTGTTCGTACCAATCAGAATATGGGGTATACCCTTCTGATTCTAACCTATCATACTCCTCAAAAGGTACATCCTCTAATATTTCCACATCAGGATACTCATCCCTATTAAGAAAGAAATGTGTAATGTCTCTTTCTATTTTTAACCATTTCAATTCTTTAGTAAATCGTGGGTCGTTAAACCATTTTAATCTACTTATTTTAAATTCATTTAAACCCCTTACACTTTGGTCGTATATTTCATAGTAAATCCTGTCAAACCCATTTGGGGTTGAAATTACAATAACTTGTCCACCAGTAGAAAGAGATGCCATACATGCAGCCCATAAATCTCCACCAGCTTCAATATATGCGGCCTCATCAAATACTAGTATTGTTGGTGTGTATCCTCTTAGTGCATCCACAGACGTTGCAACTGCCTTAACTTCTGAACCATTTGTTAACCTATAATGTCTTTGCGAGTTTTTATCCTTATCGAACCCCACATTAATCCAGTCAGGCCATTGTCTTAAGAAGTTTTTAATCTTGTTAGCCATTTCCGTAGCTGTATCTAACTTATTCGCTAATATTAGAATTTTTTCTGGTTTTTCTGAAGATGCAAATTGTAGTTTTTTAGAAATCCAAGCTGACGTAGCTGTGGACACCCCCGCTTGCCTATATTTTAATACAATGTTTTCATTATACTTCTCAAAATCTTTAACCATTTTAGTTTGTTCTGGAAATAACTGGAACGGTACATGTCTGTTTTGGGTGTTGTCGTAAGTCTCAAGATAAGTGGCAAGGGCGTATTCAGTATCTTTGTGACACTTAACATATTCTTTTACAAGTTCTTGTTTATTCATATACTATAAATATAAGAAAATTTATAGTTAGAATTACCTACCTCGATTGGGATTGTAGAAAAGCTTTTTCTTCTCTGGTTAAGGAGTCCATTCCTTGAGAGAAAATTTTGTCTAAAATGTCGTCCATATCCAACTCTAGAGATGGTCGGGTCGGTGTAGGTTCGGTATCATCAACAGGACTAGCGGTCATTACGTCACTTTCATAATCAGAATCTGTTTCACTATCTTCATAATTTTGATTTTTCATTTCTTCAAGTATGCCTTTAACAATATCTCTAAGACCTTCTTTTCCTTCTTCATTACCAGCTAAAATATTTTTTGATAGTCTAAATAATTCTTTTGCGTCCATTCTAGCAAATTCACTAAATAAGAAATTTTGTACCTCTAACTTATCGTCTTCCATTAATTCGTAAGGATAAGCTTCTCTAAATTTTTCCCATATTACAGGGCCTAATCGTAAATCCCAAATCTCAGCAACTAATGTATCTTCGGAATCCATTACCATTTGTGCTTGTCTTGGGTCGTCGGGTAATCCTTGAGTTGCTAGTACCTCCATAACCCCTTTTATCAATTCATGTACTAAAACTGGAAAAGTTATTCCTTGTGCTTTAACTGTCGGTGGGTCTGTGTCTGGGTCTACCTCTTCTTTTCCAGCCATACCTTGACCACTCTGAGCCATCATCATAGTAGTTTCGTCAGGCATAATCCAATAAACTAAATCATTTACTGACATCATTACACCATATAAATTAATTAAATCTGAATCTATAGAATTTAAATCTTCTTCCACTAGGTGAAACATATAATGACCTTTTTTTGAAGCTCCTTGTATTAATTGATTTAGAAATCTTCTTTTTTCTTTTTCTATGTCAAAATCTTCAAATTCTTCAGCAGCTTCTTCTTCTGCATTTTGTTGTTGTTGTTGTTCTTGTTCGCCACCACCTTTCATTCCACTCATATCTATTTCACCCATCCCTACAATTTTGGCGTCAAACTGTAATGCGTCGTCAGGTATTGAAAGTTGTTCTTTTACAATTTTAACAGCCAACTCTTCTAGTTGTTCTTTATTTTGTGATTCTATTTGAAAGATTCGTTGTACAGCACCCATTAACATTTGTTGTAACTGCATGAAACTATTCGGTGTTACATTACGTACACCTGTGTAGTGTTTTACGGTATTAACCACATCTTTAAATCTTTTGGATGCAATTAATTCCTCAAAGGTATTAGGAATTCCGTCTTCTGGTACTTCTGGAAAAGCTTCACTTCCAGCACCTGGAAAATCTCCAGTTTCTAATCTATTCTGAAGTGTAGGGTCCATTCTTTCATCACCATCACCATAGTCGATAGGTGGTGCCTCATTTAAATTCTTTTTCATCTCCACCAGTTGTTCCTTATTAATTAAAATATTTTTTTTCTTCATTACTAATTAAGATTTTTATTTTCTATCTTATCCACAGAAGGTGTAAAAATACTACCAAACTCTAACCAAGAAGGTAGTTCAGAAATTTCTTTGTCTTCCGCTTTTGGTTTTGGCTTATGTTTTGGTTGGTACGGTGATTTCCTACCTGGTTTTTTTGGTTTTATAAGGGGTGTTGTAGTAGGTTTACTAGGTGCAATAGTAGGAGAATCCAAAGTCTCCGATGTTTCTTTTATTGTACTAATTAAATCTTTTTTGGAAAATGTAGAATTTTCATAACTCTCTATTATGTTCATAATAAGATTATCTAATTCTTTTTCTTCGTTAGTTTTTATTGGTAGGTCCGAAGTGTCTGTAGAACACATAGAATTAATATGAGCATTAGTATTACCTTTTTTATCTTTAGCAGCGTCTATAATTTTTTTTCCAGTACCACAATCTTTATAATTACTTTCTCTACATGCCTTTACAAAACAATAAAAGTTTTTTTGTGATTTAGAAACAGCTACTTCTATAATTGATTTTTTTGTTAAAACCGACTCTATTCCCATTCCTCTACTTCCTGGGTCACCCCCATCACCCATTCCATCAGGTGCTTGTTGTTGTGATGGTGTTTGTGTGTACTCACCCTTACCCGCATCACCAACGTCTATCTGTTCAGTATCTTCTTCCATTTCAAATTCTAAACCACGGAATTTGTTTTTGTATTTCTTAAATAGGTCATATTTGGCATCACCAGTATCTGAAGTTTCTTCATTAGCAAGACCTACTCCACTTTCACCGTCAAACTCATCATATGAATCCATAGGCCCCTGTGATTGAAAACCACCAGCATCCGGATTATTAAATGACGCTTGTGGGTCAGGAGCTCCACCGGCCATTATAATTTCGTCTATTTCTACTTCTTCCCCATCTAATAAACCTTGTTTTACTCTACCATTATCCGTCTGTTCCCATTCTGGATTACCCATATTGTCCACATCGTCCACTTCTTCAGATTCGTTAGTTTCTTGTTGTGACTGGTCTTTAGCTGTTTGGATGTCTGCGTTAATTTTTGCTAGGTCGGCATTTGAGTCCTCCATCTTCTCAAGAGCGTCAGCCTTTTCTCTTGTAAGGTCTGATAAGGCATCTTCCTGTAATTTTTGTGCTTTTTTAGATAGGATGTTAAGATGTGATTCACTAAGATTTAATATAGTTTTTAAACTAAGTCCTGTTTCTTTTAAAATTTTTATCTTATTAACACTATCTAATTGTGTTAGATTTTTCTTTTTACTCTTTAACTTCTTCATAATCTTTATTATATTCTAGAACTAAATCTTTACTATATAGTTTATCTTCTACCGAAGTTACATCCTCACCAAAATGAAAAACAAGTCTATCCTCTAAAGATTCTAAACTATCTTCATGTATTTTTTCCCAACCTAAAGATAAAATTCCGTCTATCATATCTTCCATTGAGAAGTAGTCAGAGTTTTTTCCTAATTCCAATTCCATTCCCTCTTTAAAAGTTTTACCAACTCTTTTTATATGTTTTAAATCTGGTGGAAGGGGACGTCCACCCGCTGGTGCTGATTCCCACTCTTCTCCCCATAAATCTACAATAGTATCCGAAAAAATGAATTCATATATGTGGTTTCCTCTAAAGTCGGGACCTAATTCATTAATAAAAACAAGTTTCATTACGAAATTATCTTTCCTTGTGGTGTTACACCAATCTGCTGATTTTGTTTTTTAAATAATAGGTCACCTTTTTTTGTTCTTCCTAAAAAATCTACATTATACGATTCCATTAATTTTTTTGCACCTATCTCTTGTTCATAACTAACAAAATATTTTTTTGCTAAATTATTATTAGTGATACGTTTAGATTTATTCTTTATATAATTTTCAGCTATTATTTTATTTTTTCTTTTTTCTTGTTTAGTTTCTTTAAAATATTTTTTAATAGTCTTATTTACTTTATTTCCTTTATTTTCAGAAAATATATCTAATAATCTTGATTTAAGTTCTACATCCTCTTCTTCACCAGGAGCGTCGACATCATCCTCAAATTCTTCATCTTCACCAAATACTTTTTTACCAGCCCATTCTCCGGCTTTAGCACCCATAGCTGTTCCAGCTGCTACTCTTAATGCTGGCCAGATTTCATCTAAATCTTCTTCAGGTACTGCTGGTATTTCTCCACCCTCCATAGACTCACCTAAATCTAATTCTTCATCATCCATAGAAAAATCTAAATCACCATCATCTCCCATTTCCTCATCACCAGTTATTTCAACATCAAACTCACCTTCTTCCGTGTAGTCCATTTCATCGTCTAATTCTAATTTATCTTGGATGTCTTCAATATCTTCAGCGGACAACTTGGTGATGTCTACAGCTGATATAATAGAATTAATTACGTATTTTATAGTATCTGAATCTACATCTTCTTCTACCTCTCTTAATTTTTGTCCTAGTTTCCCTGTTAGTTTTTGGATTGTTTTAATAGGTAGTGGACCTCCTTCTTCTGTATCGCCACTAACCTCAACGTCTAAATCCATTTCTTCACCTCCTTCATCTTCTTCTGTTTCGTCATCCATAGAAAAATCTAAATCACCATCAGCGTCACCTTCCTCGTCTGATGAAAAGTCAAAATCTTCTGTTTCTTCCTCATCAGCTTCTGGAGCTTCAGGAGTTTTTAAAACAAATTTCTCTTCTTGTTCACCATAAAGACTTATACCTTTTTCATTTCCAGAAATTTTATTTGATTCACTTATTACTAGGTTTAATCTTTTTAATGCTGAACCGTAAGACTTAAATCTATTATTGTTAGAATTACGAAGTCCTCCAATATATTCTAGAGAAGTAACATCTTTTCCTTCTTTTATAACGTATGTAGAATTTTCTCTTACGATACCATAAACTTTCTTATTGGTAGCTCTAATAGTATACTCTATATTATTGTTATTAGCAGATTCTCCGTTTCTGGTATAATTGGCTATTTCCATTATTCTTTTTACCTTTTGGTCTACTGGTAATTTTTCACTTCCTATTGGTCTCATTTTGTTTTATTTTAATTTTTTTTTATTTAGTTGTTAAGTCCTGACATTCCTAATTTAACGTATCCTACTTGTTGTGCTCTTGTTCCAGCAGAAAAACCTGCAACTCTAGGTGCATTTCTATCTGGGTGTCCACAGTTAAAGCAGTAACAGTTTAAACAAGCTCCAGCACCCCAAGTACCTACTGAATTAATATTGTATGGTATTGACTCGGATGCTGGCACATCCATTGAGTACCCATTTACCACCACAGTAACAGCTGCTGCTGTCGCGTTAGTTATTTGTGTACAAGTATACGCGGTAAATATTGTATTACCCCTTGCGTCGATTTCCGTCTTACAAAAGGTAGTGTCCGGTATCCTATTTCCTCCAAAATTATTTGACATAATTATATATTTTACTATAAATACTTTCTAATTGCAAAGATTCCTACTATTTGTTAGTTCATACTTAAACTATTATCTATGAGTTCATTTTTCAATTCGAAGAGTCTCTTAATATACCCACTTCTTCTTAAAAATTTAAAAGCTAAATTCTCGTAAGAATACTCACCACCTTCCTCCAAACCACAACTTCTAAACTTCTTTAATTTCTTTTTAATTTTATCAATTAACTCTAGAGTTTCCTCTGGGGTTTGGGAGTATTGTTTACTGTAAAGAGCGTCAATCATATCCATCCATCCTTGGGATTTTGATAGTATTTTATTTACATCTATTTCTGATTCTACATACTCTGGTTTTACTACCCATTCATTAAATAGTATAGAGAATACCCCACTAGAAAAATGTGTTTCTTTTGAGTCTTGTGCGTAAACCTCCACCTCAAATCCTCTAATTTCAATATTATGAGATGCGTTCCATAAATTTTTCTTTGCGTTAAGGAAATTCTTAATTAGTTTCTCATTTTCATCAATATCACTAAAGTCTAATATTATATGTAAGTCTATATCAGAAAAACTAGACCAGTTGTAGTTAGAAATACTCCCAGTCACTACAATATCTTCAATATCACAATCTCTAGTTTCTATAGTGCAATCTAAATTATTTAAATCAATAAATTCTAAAAATTCATTAGTAATTTTTAATAACCTTTCTCTAACTTCTGGTAGCATAAAAAATTCACCAGAGTCTGAATCTGTTTCCCATATCTGGGGAGCTAATTCATTCTTCTGGTGAAATGTTGTTAATATATTATCTTTTAATCCCATATTAATAAATACTCCTTAATAAAAGATAATATAGCTTAATTATTTAATCTCTTTATATCGGTACTTTTTAGATATTTCTCTATTAAAAAATTTTCCTTGACTTTCAGATAATCTCATCTTTGTAAACACGTTAAAAGGTACTTTGTCGTAGATATAACTTCTACCCCCTTTAAATGTAACTCTTAATGTTTTATCATCCCTATTGTAAACAGATGAAAGTAAATTACTAGAAACATATTCATTTAATATTTTCTTACCGTCGATTTTTTCAGTTTTTATTGCCATAATATTTTTATTTAATTGTATTAAATTTTATTAATAAATACATAGGATTTAAAATTATTTTACTTCTTCAAACTCTACGTCTTCATAGTTAGTAGAATCGGACTTCTCTTTAGGTGTATCTTCTTCACTATCTTTATACATTTCTTGTGAAGCTGATTGCCATAACTCATTAAGTGAATTTAAATCCTCATCTATTTGTTTTAAATCTTTGTTTTTATGTGATTCCTTTAACTTATCTAAAGCTGTTTGGATTAGAGTTAGTTTTTCCTCACCTACTTTATCGCCGTACTCACTAATTTGTTTTTCTGTTTGGAAAATCATACTGTCCGCTTCATTCAATTTCTGAATCTCCTCTTTTTTTACTTTGTCCTCTTCTGCATTGATTTCAGCTTCTTTCTTCATTCTATCAATTTCATCATCAGATAAACTACTTCCAGATTCAATTTTTATGTTCTGTTGTTTACCAGTTCCCTTATCAACAGCTTTAACGTCTATAATTCCGTTAGCGTCTATGTCGAAAGTAACCTCAATCTGAGGTATTCCTCTTGGTGATGGTGGAATACTAGATAATTGAAATCTTCCTAATGTTCTATTATCAGTTGCCATAGGTCTCTCACCCTGTAATACGTGAATATCTACGGATGGTTGATTGTCTACTGCGGTAGAAAACACTTGTGATTTTGAAGTCGGTATGGTCGTATTTGATTCTATTAAATTTGTCATCACAGCTCCCATAGTTTCAATACCTAACGAAAGTGGTGTCACATCTAATAGTAGGACATCATTCACATCCCCAGCTAAAACACCTCCTTGGATTGCTGCACCCATAGCTACTACCTCATCAGGATTTACACCCTTAGATGGTGACTTTCCAAAAAGTTTCTCAACCGCTTTTTGAACTGCTGGAATTCTAGTAGACCCACCAACCAATAAAATCTCGTCAATCTGACTTGCTTTTATACCTGAGTCTTTTAAAGCTTTTCTACAAGGACTTAAACTTTTTTTAATTAAGTCACTAACCATAGATTCAAATTTAGCTCTGGTTAAACTTCTCACCAAATGTTTAGGACCACTACTATCTGCTGTAAGGTAAGGTAAATTAATTTCGGTAGTTGATGAGTTTGAGAGTTCTACTTTTGCTTTTTCTGCAGCTTCTCTTAAGCGTTGTAAAACACCAGCGTCTCCACTTATATCCATACCACTACTTTCTTTAAATTCTTCTAATAACCAATCAATAATTTTTTCATCAAAATTATCACCACCTAGATGAGTGTCACCATTTGTGGATTTTACTTCGAACACACCATCACCAAGTTCTAATATAGACACATCAAATGTACCACCACCAAGGTCATAAACAGCAACGGTCATATCTTTATTTTTTTTGTCCATTCCATATGCCAAAGCTGCAGCTGTTGGTTCGTTAATTATTCTTAACACATTTAATCCAGCTATTTCACCAGCTTCTTTTGTAGCATTTCTTTGTGAGTCGTTAAAATAAGCCGGTACTGTAATTACAGCATCTGTTACTTTTTCACCCAAATAATCTTCAGCTGTTTTTTTTAGATTTTGTAAAACTACAGCGGATATTTCTTGTGGAACATAAGACTTACCATCCACCATTATACTGATAACGTCATTATCACCTTTTACCACATTATATGGCATTTTTTTTGCTTCTTTTTTTATTTCATTAAATTTACTACCTATAAATCTTTTTACAGAGTAGATTGTATTTGTTGGATTTGTGACGGCTTGTCTTTTTGCCGGGTCTCCAACCATACGGTCACCGTCTTTAAACGATATAATAGAAGGGGTTGTTCTTTTCCCTTCTGAGTTCACCACAATAACTGGTGAGCTTGCTTCAATTACAGAAACACACGAATTTGTTGTTCCTAAATCAATTCCAATAATTTTTCCCATTTTTTTTAATTTTTTCTTTTTATTTATTATTTTTGTTTATGAAATTACTTTCAGTAGTTTTATACTACAATTAATATACCAAAGGTAATAAAAAAGATATTAGATGTCAACCTGTCAATAACACATGACACTTTGTCAGTTATTGATTTTAATAAAAAAATAATATAGATTTATACAAATAAAAAAACTTAAAATATGAATATAGACGACAGTTATTCTTCTTTTAGTCATCCAGATGATGAGGGAGGAGGTAAACCACCACAAAGAAAAAAAGAAAATGAAGGTAGAAACTCCACACCTATTTTAGATAATTTTTCTAGAGACCTAGTAGCTTTGGCAAGTGAAGGAAAATTAGACCCAGTTATCGGTAGGGAAGAAGAAATATTAAGAATTGCACAAATTCTAAGTAGGAGGAAAAAAAATAATCCTGTTTTAATTGGTGAACCTGGATGTGGTAAAACTGCTTTAGTAGAGGGGTTAGCAAGTAAAATATACAAAGGAGAATGTCCTATAAATTTAGCGGATAAAACTATACTTAGTTTGGATTTGACTAGTATGGTTGCGGGGACTAAGTACAGGGGCCAATTTGAGGAAAGGATGAAAGCAATTCTAGATGAACTTAGAGAACATCCGGAAATTATAATCTTTATAGATGAATTACATACAGTTGTCGGAACTGGTAATTCATCTGGGTCGTTAGATGCTGCAAACATATTTAAACCTGCCTTAGCTAGGGGAGAGGTTCAATGTATTGGGGCTACAACTATAGACGAATATAGAGAACACATAGAAAAAGACGGAGCTTTAGAAAGGAGGTTCCAAAAGGTTAATGTGGAACCAACGTCACCAGCTCAGACATTACAAATATTGAAACAGATAAAACAAAAATATGAGGACCACCATAAGGTAAGTTATAGTGATGAATCATTGGAACTATGTGTAAATTTAGCTGAAAGATATATTACCAATAGAGAATTTCCAGACAAGGCAATTGACATATTGGATGAGGTCGGGGCACGTGCTCAAGTAGATATTAAATTCCCACCAGAAATAGAAAACCTAAAGGACCAGTTACGTCAATTAAAAGAAAAGAAAATAAAAGTTGTCAAATCTCAAAGATATGAAAAAGCTGCAGAACTTAGAGACAAAGAAAGAGACATTAAAGAGAGATTAGACGATAAAAGGTTGGAGTGGGAGATAAGTTTAGAGGAGAAGAGAAAACAGATTATAGATGAAAATATTTACGCTGTAGTGTCTCAGATAACTAAAATACCACTAACTAAGTTAAACACTAACGAAAAAGCCGACTTATTAAAGATTGAAGATAAACTTAAGTTGTCGGTGATAGGTCAAGATACCGCTATAGAAAAAATTGCTAAATCTATAAGAAGAAATAGGACTGGGATACGAGCTCACAATAAACCTATTGGTACTTTTATGTTTCTAGGGTCTACCGGTATTGGTAAAACTCACCTATCAAAAGCTATAGCAAAAGAATTATTTGGTTCGGAAGACGCTCTAATTCGTGTAGATATGAGTGAATATAGTGAAAAATTTAACGCGTCTAGGTTGGTTGGTTCACCTCCAGGGTATGTTGGTTATAACCAAGGTGGTCAACTAACAGAAGCTGTAAGAAATAAACCTTATAGTGTAGTTTTATTTGATGAGATTGAAAAATCACATAGGGATATTTTTGATTTAATGTTACAGATTTTTGATGAGGGACATCTAACCGATGGTCTAGGTAGGAAAGTTAATTTTAAAAACACTTTAATTATTATGACGTCCAATGTGGGTTCTAGACAACTTCACGATTTTGGTAGGGGTTTAGGTTTTAAAACAGAATCAAAAGACCAACAAAGAGCTGAGGAGGAAAAACAAGTTATAAATAAAGCCTTAAAAAATAGATTTAGTCCAGAATTTTTAAATAGAGTAGATGAAACAGTTATATTTAACTCTTTGGATGAAGAACAGGTTTCTAAGATTACTGAGATTGAATTGGCTAATTTGACTTCTAGATTAAAAGAGATTGGTTATAAATTTAAGTTTACTAAAAGTGTTGTTAAGTACGTTTCTTCTGAAGGGTTTGATGAGAAGTATGGAGCCAGACCAATTAAACGAACTATCCAAAATAAAATTGAGGATTATCTGTCAGAAGAAGTTTTAAAAGGTAACATCATTAAGAACAAGTCTTACACTTTAAGTTTTACCAAAAAAGGAGAACTATCTTTAAAAAGTAAGTAGACTTTACTCTTAATTGACTTAGTCCAAGTTACATTTTTCAACTGATTGAACCGTACAAGACTCACCAGCCTTATATATACATTGGTTATAATATGGTGATGCTGGTGATTCAGCACATTCTGAATACCATACTTGCCAGAATCCTGTTGAACTTTCCCAGAAACTATCACCAGGACACGTACATGATGGGTTATCGTAGATTTTGTCCCCAGCTTGGATTAATTCACCGACTTTTCTATCGGTGTATCTTACCACACATGATGTATCTTCACAAGCACCTTTACAGTCTTCTTGTGGTATAATAGTCATATTTACTGGTCTACATTCAGGAGTTACACTCCCACACGAGGAAACCGATGTTATTTTTCCTGTTGCGTCAACAGTATAACAATAATTACAATCTTCTTCACAGTTTTGAGGTGAGTAGAACCCAGCGTTTACTGGTTCACAATCGTCATTATTATATAAATAATCCCCGACGATTAAAGGACATATGAGACAATTACCGTTAGTGTGGTATGCTTTACAACTATCTTTATCACAGGCGTCAGTACAATTAACTTCTGAATAAGTTAATGAAACTGTTGTAGAACACGTTTCACAATTATCTGGACAAGTTCCTATGTTACTTATTATACCACCTGTAAGTGTGTAACATCTTTCACAATCTACATCACAATTTTTAGGTGAATAATACCCATCTGGTGCTGGTGTACAAAGTACATCTTGGTATATTGGTACACCTAATTGTAAATTACATTCGGTACAACCTGTAGGTTTTCCATCATAAGCTGTACCGTAATCTTTAGAATAATAATACCCACAGTCTCCACTACAAGCTAAAGAACAGTCACCCGCATCTTTAAATGAAAAAGCAAATTGTAGAGGACCGCAGGTGTAACACTCTGGTGATTCACAATCTTTAGCGATGGAATCTACATTAAGTGTATGTAAAAGAGTAACACCATTAACATTTGTGGTGTTATTACAGAAATCTGTTCCATTTATTTTTAAAATATCTCCCACTATGTTAAGGTTATATAAGTACTATCTGGGTTAAAATATATTACTACTGCCTCACCAGCAACTTTTATTTGTTCCATATAACCGACAGCTCTTACATATTGTCCAGCCGTAGTAGGTACTACATTACGTATTTTACCATCAGTAAATGAAACATATAATGGTTCACCAACACTTTCCGCACCTGTGTATTCATATGCCAGTTGTATAACATAGTGACCTCTAATTAGTATTCCTTTTTCTGGTGTTGCTCCAAGAGCTATTCCTAACATATTTCCTTGGTACACTGCGTCCGCAGCATCTGCTTTTACCCAAGTTCCAGCTTGTAGTTGTACTAAGTAACCGGCTGCGTAATCTCCCCCGGTTGAACCAAATCTTACAATTTCACCACCTCCCGTGTTAGAGACCATTCCAGTTAAATTACTAGTTTCGTGTACAACATCTAAAGCGGTTTTAGGTAATTGGTTGTGTAATCCATTTGTACTAAGGTAATTATGACTTGCAATTCTTGCTTTACCCATTGTCTGAGAATTAGTCATATATGCTGTAGAAGAAGTACTTCCAGTTATGGGAGTTCCACCACCTAA